>Ga0224555_1000764_pt1 | contig 49042 bp, 32 predicted proteins | sample 714S23034metaG_FD_180687 | JGI IMG/M metagenome (GOLD analysis project Ga0224555, IMG submission 180687) | Peat soil microbial communities from Stordalen Mire, Sweden - 717 S2 30-34 | ecosystem: Environmental > Terrestrial > Soil > Wetlands > Peat | place: Sweden: Norrbotten County, Stordalen...
TGTAGTTCCATCACGCCCATCTGGCCGAGGCCGACGAGACCCTCGCGCGTCGAAACCGTGACGTATTCCTCGCGCTGCGGATTGCCACCCTTCTTCACCGTGACCGGCACACTGTCCACCCCGGGGGGCATGCCTTTGCCAACCTGCTTTTGGAAGAAGCAGGGTTTGCCGCTGCCCTCCGGACAGCGCACGATGCTCAACGGACGACCGGCGATGTGCGGCAGCAAATGATCGGCGACGGCGTCGTAGTACTCCACCAGTTGCAGCTTGGTCAGGTGCGACGCCTCGTCGAGAATCTTGTCGGGATGGCTGATGGAGACACCGGCGACTTCCGCTCGGCTGCTCCGGGATTTGGAAGATGTCGCCGCTTCTACTTTGGCGGCCGTACTCGTAGGCGCAGCATGTTGAGCGGCTTTGGCGCCGTGTGATGCGGAGTGCGGTGAGGTTCTCTCTTTCGAGGTCTGCTGCCGTGACAACCTCGGCACAGATCCCGCCGTCTCGCGCACCACTTGATTCGGATCCTTATCCTCGCGCAGGCCGAGAAACGCCGCCTGGCGGACGAGGTGATCGCTGGTCCAGTTGGAGAAGCGCGCTTCGATGACCATCGTCGGCTTCACCCAAATCGCATCCTTCTTCGCCTCGGAGGGCAGGCTCTTAAATGACGGCTTCGTGTGGCGCAGCTCTTCTAGCCGGTCGCGCAGCATCCTGTGCGTCTTTTGATTGAACCCGGTCCCCGTGCGGCCCGCATAGATAAGCTCGCCATCCTTGTAATAGCCGAGCAGCAGGGAACCGATCCCGTGGCCGCCGTTCGACAGCGGGGTGAATCCGCCCACAACAAATTCCTGTTGCATCACGCACTTCGATTTCAGCCACAGGCGCGAGCGCTCTCCGCGCCAGGTCGAGGTCGCCAGCTTCGACACGATGCCTTCGGTGCCCATCTGGCATGCGTGGCGAAACATCTCGCCGCCGTTGGCGCGAAGATGGCTGCTGTAGCGGAGTCCATCCTCGCCGTGCTCCTGAATCAACCCTTCGAGGATGGTCTTGCGGCGCTCCAGAGGAAGATTGCGCAGGTTGTGTCCGTCGAGATGCAGCAGGTCGAAGGCGTAGTACGTGAGAGGGTGCGCCGCGCCCTCGTCGAACGCGGCCTGCAGGTCGGCGAAGCTGGTCAAGCCTTTCTCATCCAGCACGACAACTTCGCCATCGAGGATGGCAGCGTGGACTGGCAACTCTGCAGCTGTCTCTGCCAGGCCGCGCATGCGATGCGTCCAGTCGAGTCCTTTTCGCGTGAAGAGCCGGGCGCGGCGCTTGCCGTCTTTTTCGTCGATGTGGATCTGGATGCGGTAGCCGTCGAGCTTGATTTCGTGCAGCCACTCTTCACCTTCCGGCGGCTGGTCGACCGACGAAGCGAGCTCCGGCGAGAGAAAGGCAGGCATTTTCTCGCGCGGTGCGTCATGCAGAACGGATTCGCGATCGAGGACTGCCGCCTTTTTCGCCAAACCCGGCACCGGTTGCTCAGTTGCCTTCGTCGCCGGCGATCGACGCGTCAGCAGCGACCGATTTGCAGGCGCCTTTTTCTTCGGGACGTGCGAATTCCAGACGTGATCCTCGGCGGCAGCAATCTGCTCGAGGTTGCGTCCGGTAACGGCGCTGTCCGGCGCCTCGTCGGTGATGGCGGGAGCGTCGGCCGCGCGCTCGTAGTCGTCGTGCTCCTTGATGAGCAACCAGTTGTTCTTGCCCTTGTCGCCTAAGCGATTGTTTTTGATCCGGATCAGCGCCCAGTGACCCTTCAGCTTCTTGCCGTGAAGGATGAACTTCAGCTGCCCCTTCTGCAGGCCTTCATCGACGTCAGTGACCGGCTCCCACGTGCCGGTGTCCCATACCATCACGGTGCCGCCGCCGTACTGGCCCTTCGGGATGGTGCCCTCGAAGCCGCCGTACTCCATCGGGTGATCCTCGACCTCGACGGCAAGGCGCTTGTCGGCGACGACGTAACTGGGTCCTTTGGTGACAGCCCAGCTTTTGAGCACGCCCTTCCATCCGAGGCGGAAGTCGTAATGGAGGCGCGTGGCTGCGTGCTTCTGCACCACGAAGGGGAGTCCCTCTTGCGCCTTGCTTTTCCCTTTGCCGGCCGCAGCGCCGCTCGGCTCGGCTGTCGTGGCGAAGTCGCGCATGGCACGGTAGCGCGCGAGCTGCTCATCGACCAGGCCGGCCGGGGTCTCTGCGTTCTTCAGGGACTTCTTTGCGGGTTGGTGATCTTTCTTCGGCATCTTAAAACTCGGATTCGGGTACGATGCGGCGGGCTGCCTTCAACCCGTCTGCAGAACCCCGGTCATTTGCAGATCCTGCTCCAGAACAACCGACTCGTTAGGGTTATCCTCGCGATAACGCACCTGAATGCTGCGCCCTCGGATCGCGTCTGCAAAAGCCTGCGCCGCGGCTTTCCGTGCAAAGTGACGCCGGTATTTTCCGTAGCGATGCTCCTGGCGCGCGTAATAGCGATACGCGACCTCCACCCAGCTGCCGTATTGTGAGCGCTTCACGGTCGCCGTCTGGACCTGACCGTCGGCGCTCGGCCACATGGCAGCGTGGTTCTCACGTACGCGCTGCAGATATTTGCGGACGCCGACGATGATCGCGCCCACAATGATCGCGATGAGGGAGTGGAACGCCCCGGCGAGGGGGGCAAGATGATGCCAGAAGTCTGTCATCGGCGCGATGGCATTCGCGATCAGGTTACTACGGCAGCTGCCGTCGGCTCCGGGCGGCGGTCCTCGCGGTTGCCACTCTTGTCCCATGGGTTGCCTGCCGATGTTGCAGTTTCATGACTGGCCAACTCTCTTCGCCGAGGTATATCGTAGTGCTCGCCGAGTGCTCCGAAGCGCGTCTTCTGAGACCGGCACGGTAACCCCAGGAGCTGTTCTGCTATGGCAACTGCATTGCAATCGGAAGTCGCCGCACAAAAGGATTTTCTGCCGCTGAATGGGACCGATCATGTGGAGTTCTGGGTCGGCAATGCCCGCCAGTCCGCCTACTTTTACCGGCTCGCTTTCGGTATGAAGCTGGTCGCCTATGCGGGTCCGGAAACCGGAATCCGCGATCGTGCCTCCTACGTTCTGGAACAGGGCAAAGTGCGCTTTGTGCTGACCACGCCGCTGCGCCCCGACGGCGATATTGCCGAACATGTGCGCGTCCACGGCGACGGTGTACACGATGTGGCGCTGTGGGTGGACGATGCCCGCCAGTCCTGGAAAGAGACCACGAAACGCGGCGCTCGCAGCGTGCGCGAGCCCTTTGAGCTGAAGGACGACAACGGCATGGTAAGGATCTCGACGATCGCCGCTTATGGTGACACCGTGCACTCGTTCGTCGAGCGGAGCAGCTACAATGGCGCCTTTCTCCCGGGCTATCGCGCCACGCCCGAGGATCCGATCGCCCGGCCGGTTGGCCTGCTGCACATCGACCACATGGTCGGCAACGTGGGCTGGAACGAGATGAACCGCTGGGTCGACTTTTATGCGCAGACCATGGGCTTCTCGCTCTACCAGCACTTTGATGACAAGGACATCTCGACGGAATACTCCGCGCTTATGTCGAAGGTGATGGCCAACGGCAATGGCCGTGTGAAATTCCCCATCAACGAGCCGGCCGAAGGGCGCAGGAAATCGCAGATCGAGGAATATCTGGAGTACTATCACGGGCCGGGCGTGCAGCATATCGCGCTGGCGACGAATGACATTCTCGGAACCGTGGCGAAGCTGCAGGCGCAGGGTATAGCCTTCCTCACCGTCCCGCACACGTATTACTCCGAGATGGAAGGACGCGTCGGCAAGATCGACGAGCCCATCGCGGAACTGGAGAAGCTGGGCATCCTGGTCGATCGCGACGATGAAGGCTATATGCTGCAGATCTTCACCAAGCCCGTCGAGGACCGGCCGACGCTGTTCTTTGAAATCATCCAGCGCAAAGGGAGCCGCAGCTTCGGCAAGGGCAACTTTAAGGCACTGTTCGAGGCGATCGAACGCGAGCAGGCGGCACGCGGCAATCTGTAACCGCAGGTGTGACTAATAGCGCACCCGGCGAGGCTCTTCCGGGTGCGCCGTTCCATTGCCAGGCTGTCGCTTCTCCAACTCCAGGCGAAGCAGAGCCCATAAAAAGAAGCCGATGGCGGCAGCGACGACAACCGCCAGTCCATAAAGCGCAAGCTGACTGGAATCCACGATTCGCGTCCTTCTGCTTCCATTCCAGAAGGGCACCCGCAAACATGGCGAAAGGATTTTGTAACGATTCTGTAAGGGCGTTCAGTCGGCGACCATCAGTTCGCCCGGCAGGATCGGCCGCGTACGCGGCAGAACGCCATAGGCGGCGAGGGCTCCCGTGACAATCAGAACCGCACAATAGACGACCAGCTTCGCGATGTCCGTCGCGTGGTCCTTCGGCACGGTCTTCCACAGAATCAGCAGAATGGTCTGTGCCGCAGTTACCGACCAGACCGCGCCATAGAAGTAGCGGCGCTCCCAGCCTTCACCCTGCGTCGAGCGCCGGACACGCGGAAGAACTCCGAAGGCGCCAAGGAGAAGAATCACAATCAGCACCGGCGTGTAGCCGTGAGCGTAGATTTGCTTCATCCGCCACTGTCTGCTCATCACCGCCCAGGTCAGCCCGGCGAGATTGAGCAGAGCGAAATTCAGGAGCGCGTTCCAGGCAAACGTGTAGCAGATCCGGCGATAGAGGGGGTTAGGCCGATCCTCGGTGAAGCGCAGGATGTACGGTGCCGGCTCGGCGCCCGGCAATTGTCCGAAGAGCAGCGCGACACCCGTGCCCGCCAGCACCACGGCGAGCCAGATCCAGTTCCATCGTGTTCCCCCCCGGTCAAACAGGTTAAACGTCAGCGGGCCCGGCGCGAGAAAAAAGACCCAGATCCAGATGGGCCAGTGCGCGGCGCGATAGCGCGCCGTGTTGCGGGTGCGCATCCTGCGCTGGTGCGCATATTCCACTCGAAGCGAGAGAGCCATAGCAGCTTCTGGCAATTATAGGGGCGCCGATTATGCGCCTGCGACAGCGGCATTGCGCTCGACTGGCGTGAAGCGAATCTCGAGAGCATCGCCCTTCACCTCCACATGCACGTCCTCGAGCGACGGCACCACCCAGTCCGCGTGTATAAGGCGTTCGAGCGAGTGCGAGTAGAGCGTCGCCATCACCTGGCAACCAGCTGCGCGTCCCGCCTGCACACCCGAGGCTGAGTCCTCGATGACGAGGCACTCAGACGGCGACAGCCCGAGCAACTCCGCCCCTTTGCGGTACGGTTCCGGATGCGGCTTGCCATGCGTGACCATGTCGGCAGAGACGATCTGTGCGGGAACTCGAACGCCGCCCGCCTCCATCCGGCTACGCGCGAGGCGCTCCGTGGCAGAAGTCACCACGGTCCAGTATTTCTGGGGAAGATGCTCGAGAATGCGTTCGACGCCGTCCAGAGTTTCGAGGCCGACCTTGTCGGCCATCTCCATCCGCTCCAGCCACAGGAGTTCTTCCATGTCGTTCAGATCGGGGCGCAACAGGCGCACAGTTTCAATGGCGCGTCGCCCATGTGCCGTGTGAATCGCCAGCTCGGGATCGACGCCGCGCGCAAGCGCCCATTTCTCCCAGCTGCGCTCCACCGAGCCCAGGGAGCTGACCAGCACACCATCCATGTCAAAGAGAATGCCGCGCGGATGCAGCGTAACCACGCTCGCAGCGGGGGATGAATCCATGTCTCCAGACTAGCAGGCGAGCAGAATCGCTCGTCCTGCGGATACCTGTGCGCGGCACTCTGACGCACGGTCTGACACGCGACCAAAAGGCTCGCGCGCTACTCCTCGCGTTCCTCGTAGCAGGCGCGACCAGGCACGCAGCGCGAGAGATGAACGAAGTGATCGTCTGGGCCCGCTGGTCCCATGGTGCGCAAGCACCAGTAGCTGCTGGCGGTGCGGATGCCCGGCAGCCACGAGTCGGCATTCTGCGGCGTGGAACCGTAGGGATTCTTCGTGCGGAGGCATTGGCAGGGTTGCGTCGCGTTCGTTGTGCTCATCGTTGACCTCCGTTATCCAGCCGCGCTGGGATCGCGATTCATCTTCCCGGCGGCGAGCAGAACTGTGCGATACACCGCAACCGGAAAGAGATCGAGCTTGTAGGCGTTCATGGAAAGCGGTGTCGCTCCTTCCACTGCGACCTTGCCAGCGGCGCGAGCGGTTTCCTCGTTGATGGGGTTCCCGGCGAGCGCCGCCTCTGCCTGCGCAGAACGCCGTACCACCGGGGACGCTGCGCCCATCGTAATCACGGCGCGTTTGCAGATGTCGCCTTCCATCTCGAGAACCACGCCGGCGTCTGCGATGGCCCAGTCAAAACTCTCCTTCTCGCCATACTTCTGGTAAGCGGATCGCGTGCCCGGCGCAGGTTTCGGAACCAGGATGGCAGTGATCAACTCGTCCGGCTCGATCACCGTAAACTTTGTGGGGTTGGCATCGGGCACGATGTAGAGTTCCCGGATGCCGAGCGTCCTCTTGCCGCGTTTGGCTGACGTCAGTTCCACAGTCGCGCCCAGTCCGAGCAGCGCCACAGCGGCGGAAGACGGCGCAACGGATGGGCACGTGCCGTACTCCATGATGGCGTGGTACTGGTTGAGTCCTTCGAACGCGAAGCAGAGATCCTTTCCGTGGCGGATGCACTGGAAATCCGCCGACCGGTAGTACCAGCACTGCACGCGCTGCAACAGATTGCCGCCCACGGTCGCCATGTTGCGGATGTGCGGCGTCGCCGCGTGGCCACAGGCGTCGGCGAGGATCTGGTAGTGCTCGCGAATGTTAGCATGGTCGCTGATCTCGGCCAGAGTCGTCAGCGGCCCGAGGGTCAGCCCCTGATCGGTCTCGTGGATCCGGCGAAGTTCTGCGACGTTGCGGATGTTCACGAGCCGCGTCGGCTGTTCGATGCCGTCCTTCATGCGATCGAGGAGATCGACCCCGCCCGCCTTGACGACGGCGCCATCCTTCAGTTGTGACAGCGCCGCGTCGACCGTCGTGCAGTCAGCGATGGAAAAACTGTTCATGCCATCTCCTTTCCCTGCGCGCGCAGCGCAGCCAGCACCACGGCCGGCGTCATGGGCGTGTGGCGAATGCGAACTCCGATGGCGTTGTACACGGCGTTGGCCACGGCGGCGCCGATCGAAACCACGCCCGCCGCTTCGCCAATCCCGGATGCATCGGTCGAACTCTGCCCGAGGTACGCCTCCACCAGCCGCACATCGATCTCGGGTACTTCGCGCGACCCGACAATCTTGTACTGATCGAGGTCCGGATTCACCATCAGCCCGTACTTCGGATCGAGCAGGCGATTCTCCAGCAGAGTGTACGAGATTCCCTGGATGATGCCGCCATTGATCTGGCTGATGGTTTGCGCGGGGTTCATCGGCCGCCCGCAATCATGGACGGAAAGCACGCGGCGGACGTGGATTCTGCCGGCTTCCGTGTCGACTTCAACCTCCGCGACATCGACGCCGCCGTAGGTCAGGTACTTCTTCGGATCGTAGTCGGGAATTCGCTTCGCCTGCACGGCAATTTGCGACGTGGTCATCTTCGACGCGGCCCGCTTGAAGCTGATCGGCGCAACCTTGCCCGAGTGGCTCCGAACCTCGCCGTCCACAAGCACCAGATCGCCGGCGGCGGTCCCCAGAGCCGGCGCAATGTCCGCAAGGAATTTCTGTGCAGCCTGCCATGCAGCATCACGGACTACGGGGGTGAGCGAAAGCGTTGTGACGCTGCCGCCGGACTGCGGACCCTCGGGGTAGTTGGTATCGCCCACTCGCACGGCGATCTGCGAAGGGGGAACGCCGAACTGCTCCGCCAGAATCTGCGCCATCACCGTCCTGATGCCGGAGCCGATGTCCTGCACGCCGGAGAAGACCTCCAGCGAGCCGTCCTTATGAATGCGGACCTCAGCGTTGGAGCCCATGCTGACGAAGCGGTACCACACCGACTGCGCCAGGCCTATGCCGCGCTTTACCGGGCCCTGGTCGGCTCCCGCAACCGGATTGCGCGACTTCCACAACTCGCTCTCGCGCACGATCTGCCGCTCCACGCGACGCACCGGATGTGTATCCGCCTTGTCGCGCAGGTCGATCGGCTCCATGTTGAGCTTCACCGCCAGATCGTCCATGGTCTGCTCCAACGCGAACGCGCCCTGTGGATGCCCCGGAGCGCGCATGGCCGAAGCCGGTCCCGCGTTGATGAAGACATCGTTCTCTTCTGTGTGCAGCGACGCTGCCTGATAAAGGTTCTGTGCCGGACCCGCGCAGCCGGCGCCCGTCCCGCAGCCCGCGGTGCCGTACGCGATAAGGTGGATCGCCGTGAGGGTGCCGTCCTTCTTTGCCCCGATGCGCAGCACCTGATCGGAACTGGGCCGGTTGCCGACGGAAAGATGCTCTTCCTGGCGATCGAGCATCAGCCGCACCGGAGCGCCGGTCTTCTTCGAGAGCGCAGCGGCCATCACGCCGGGATTGCCGGCTCCGAATTTCGCGCCGAAACCGCCGCCCATGTATTCGGTGATGACCCGCACGTTTGTGAGCGGAATCTTGAAAAAGCCCGCCAGTTCCTCGCGAACGCCGGAGGTGCCCTGCGTCGACGCGTATACCGTCAGCAGATCGGGCTTCCAGTCGGCGACCACGCCATGCGTCTCCAGTGCGGAGTGCGTCTGCACCTGCGTGACATAGTGGCCTTCAACGACGACGTCGGCATCTTTGAAGCCCTGTTCGGTATCGCCGTGCTTGTGAATCGATGGTCCGTGAACGTTGCCGGTCTGTGCCACGCCGTGGGGACCCCCTCCTCCGCCGGCGCTGCCCGCCTCGTCCGCTGCTCCAGGGAAGACATTCGGAGCATCGGGATCACGCGCCTTCACGTCGTCGACGACGAAAGGCATGGTGTCGTACTTCACCTTCACCAGCGCTGCCGCCTCTTCCGCGGCATACGGAGTCGTCGCTGCTATCGCTGCCATCGGCTGTCCGGCATACCGCACCACCGGATACTTTGCCGGATCGAGAGCAGGATTTCGCAGCTGGGCATTTCCCAGCACATGCTGGATCACATGCACGCCCTTCACGCCGGGATACTTCTCCGCTGCCGACGTGTCGATGGATACGACCTTGGCGTGCGGCACCGTGGCGTTAACGAACTTTGCGTAGAGCATGCCCGGCAGCTGCACGTCCGCCGTGTAGCGCGCGCGCCCGCAGGCCTTCAGCAGGCCGTCGTAGCGTTCGATGGGCTGTCCGATATACTTCAGGTCCTTGTTGATGGGCCACACCGGCGGTTCGCTCGCCGGCACGCTGCGGGTTTCCTCGGCCAGTGTGTAACCGGGGACGCCCACCGGCATCTGCACCGTCTTCTTCGCGGGTGCTGCGGCCTGGGCGGTAAGCGCGTCTTCGATGGGTTCTTTCGTCATGGGGTTCCTCCGCTAGGCGTTGCGCAACGTGCCCGCCGCATCCAGCGTGGCGGCAAAGACTTTGGGATACGTGCCGCAGCGGCACAGATTGCCGGAGACAGCGTGGCGTACATCGTGCTCGGAGGGGTGCGGATTACGCTCCAGCAGCGCAGCGCAGGTCATCACCATACCCGGCGTGCAGAAGCCGCACTGCATGGCATCGTGCTTCACGAACGCTGCCTGCAGCGGATGGATCTTTTCCTCCGTCGACAGACCTTCGATCGTTGTCACGTGGTGGCCAATGGCATCGATAGCCAGCGCCATGCAACTGTTCACCGGCATCTTGTCCAGCCACACGGTGCAGCCGGAGCAAACGCCTCGGTCGCACACCACCTTGGTGCCCGTCATGCCGAGGTGAATGCGCAGGGCTTCTGCCAGCGTCGTGCGCGGCTCGATCTCCACCGTGTGCTCGGCGCCGTTCACGTGCAGCCTGACAGGAATCGGACCGGGGCCGAATTCGGTCACTCCATGCGGAGACTGGGCGCGGGCTTCGCTGGTGAATCCCTGAACGCCATCCAGCAGAGCGGTACCAGCGGCGGTCAGGCCGGCGCCTTTCAAAAAACCGCGGCGACTGATGCCGCTTTTTCCTGAATCTGTTGTTAAAGCGGGTGGAGATGCTGGAATCGACTCCCTGGGATCCGGCATGCTGCTGCTCCTTCATCGGCGGATGCTCCAAAGCGGCGTCCGTTTGCTTTTGCCGATGCCAAACTATAGCCCCTGGGGGGTTTGATCGTAAACCGGCTGCCCCAGTTGGCAAATTCCGCACCTCTTGAACCGGCCACTGTTACCCTTCGTCCCATGAGGTCACTGGCGCGCGCTGATACCGCCCAGAAAGAACGCTTATGATGACGCGAATTTCCTGACGGTATTTGTGACCTCACCCTTGAAGTTGCGAGCGTCATACATCAAAATGAAACACTCACCGGCCAACGACCGTAATTCGTCACAAGCAGGGAATCGCAACTACAAAGTGCCGACCACGCGGCACCGGCAAGTCTTTTTGGAGGAAACGTGACCAGACGCTGTTTCGCAGTTACTGCGCTCGTATTCTCGCTGGTGTTCCTTGCCGGAACCAGCATCGCCCAGATCGCCACCACCTCCCTGCGCGGCGTCATCCGAGACCCGAGCGGCGCGGTGGTTCCCGACGCCAAAATCACCCTCACCAACGCGGCCAACGGCCAGACGCTCAGCGCCACGTCCAACGGAGCGGGCGAATATGCATTTACCCAGATTCCCCCCGCACACTACACCATCAATGTGTCGGCGACCGGTTTTGGCGATCAGAAGAAGACCGCCGAATTGATCGTGGACCAGCCGGCTGCGATTGATTTTGCCATGAGCGTCCAGTCCGCGGCTCAGGTCGTGAACGTTAGTGCCGAGGCGCAGACTCTGAACACCACCGACGCCTCGCTGGGGGGGTCGATGGACAACGCGCTGATCCAGGCGCTGCCCAGCGAGACCCGCAATGTTCCTGACCTGCTCTCGCTTGAACCGGGGGTGCTCTATCTCCCCACGATGGGCGCGTCGGAATCGAACCCCGGCGGCGATAGCCGGAGTGGCGCGGTGAACGGCATCCGTTCCGATCAGGGCAACGTGACCGTCGACGGCGTCGACGACAACGATCAGGTGTTTGGCTACGCGTTCACCGGGGTTCTGCGCGAGACCCAGGATTCCGTCGAGGAGTTCCGCGTGGCGACTTCCAACACGAATTCTGATGAGGGACGCTCAGCCGGCGCGCAGGTGAGTCTCATCACCAAGTCCGGCACGAACAAATTCCATGGCGGAGCCTACGAATACAACCGCCCGACCATTACGGTCTCGAACAACTGGTTCGTGAAGCAGGCGGAACTGAACAGCGGCGATCCCAACACTCCGCCCAAGCTCATCCGCAACATCTTCGGCGGCGCCGTGGGTGGCCCAATCATCAGAGACAAGCTGTTCTTCTTCGGCAACTACGAGGGCAACCGGCAGGCGGAAGATCAGGTCGTGACGCAGACAGTTCCGACCGCTTCTTATCAGGCCGGCACGATTACCTTTCCCGGCGGAAGCTTCAGTCCGGCCCAGGTGACGGCGTTGGACGCACCCTGCGCCGCACCCGGAGGAGCGTGCAACACCGCGCAATATCCACACGGACCGGGTCCCAATCCGAACGCTCTCGCCTACTTCAAGTCCATGCCGGCGGCCAACGGCACCACGGCCGGCGATGGCCTGAACACCGGCTCCTTTACGTTCGCCTCGCCGCATCCGATCACCCTCAACACCAGCATCGGGCGCATCGACTGGACCCCCAACGAGAAACAGCGCATCTTTGTGCGCGGGGGCCTGCAAAAAGATACCCAGGGCTATGCGGAGCAGTTCCCGGGTCAGCCGCCCTCGCAGAACTTCGAGGACAACACCAAGGGCCTCATTGCCGGTGATACCTGGTCAATTTCTCCGAACATGGTCAACGATATTCGCTTTGGCTACATCCGCCAGGCCAACAGCCTGAGTGGCCTGGGGAAAACCGACTTCGTGGACTTCCGCTTCATGGCAACGCCAACCGCTGAGACCAGAACCACGATCCAGTCGGTGCCGGTGACGAATATCATCGACAACTTCAGCTGGACCAAAGGCAGGCACACCTGGCAGGTGGGCGGCAACTGGCGTCTGGTACATCAGAACCGCGAGTCCGACGCCAATTCCTACAGCAACGCATCAACGAATCCGTACTGGCTGGGGGGGAATCCTCCAGGACTAGCCGCGAGCGGCTTCGGTAATTCTTATGTGATTGCCTACAACAACCTTGTCGGCAACGTTCCCTCGGTCACCGATCAGTTCAATTACAAGGTTGCCAGTGCGAGCAGTGCCAGCCTGCTGGCCGATGGCGCTCCGATTAGCCGACATTTCAAATCCAACGAGTATGAGTGGTATGTCCAGGACGCCTGGAGAGTCACTCCCAAGCTGATCATTACCCTTGGTCTGCGCCAAAGCCTGCTGCAAACTCCGTGGGAAACCAGTGGCCAGCAGGTGGCCCCAACCATCGACACGCATACCTGGTTTGAGCAGCGCGAATCTGCGGCTTTAGCCGGGCAGATCTACGAGCCCAACCTCTACTTTGCGCCGACCGGTCCGTTCTACGGCAAACCAGGATTCTGGGCGAAGGCGAAGGACAACTTTGCACCCCGCCTGGCTCTTGCTTACACCGTGAATGATAAGACCACCATCCGTCTCGGCGCGGGCATTTACTACGACCATTACGGCGAATCGCTGGTGAATGCTTTCGACCAGCACGGCGCGTACGGCATCAGTAGCTCGATTGGCAATCCTGCCGGACAAACCAACTCGGAGAACGCGCCGCGCTTCGTCAACCGCACTACGCTTCCGTTCGTGGCTGGTACCGCACCCCAAACCGCCACCTTCCCCTATGCGCCGCCGACCGGAGGGTTCGCGATCACCTGGGGCCTGGACAGCAAGTTGAAGACCCCGTATACCGAAGCCTTCAACCTCTCCGTTCAGCACCAGTTCGCCAAAGGCTGGACGGTTGAAGCGGATTACGTCGGCAATATGGGACGCCATCTGCTCCAGAGCCTCGATCTCACCGAGCCGGTCGACTACGTCGATCCAGGTGGCGGTGGCGATTACTACACCAACGGCGGCGCGCTGTCGCGCCTCGTCGATCAGAACGGTGGCGATCCCACAGCTTCCGTGCAGCCTATCAAGTACTTCGAGGACCTGTTCCCCTGGATGGCGAATTTCGACTACGCCGGTCAGAGCGCGACCCAGGCCATCTACTCCGACGAGTGGGCGCCGTTCCGCTCGAACCTCGGCGCTACCACCGCTCTGTCCGATCTGGACTTCTTCTGCTTCAGCGGCTCGGAAGGCGTCAACTATCCCTGCCCCGCGAACTTCCAGTCCCGCTTCTGGCAAGGCCAATTCTCCTCACTTTACGCACTGTCCAGCATCGGTATGAGCTACTACAATGCCGCGCAGCTGGTCGTGCGTCATCCCTTCTCGCACGGCCTCCAGATGGACCTTGCCTGGACGTTCTCCAAGTCCATTGACTATGGGTCGGACGCCGAGCGCAGCACCGAGTTCACTACCAGCGGATCGGGTGGCTCGTTCAGCGACATCCTGAATACCTGGAAGCCCTACCTCAACCGGGGCGTCTCGGATTTCGATGCGCGCCAGTTGCTGACTATAGACGCCGTTTACCAGTTGCCTTTCGGCAAGGGCAGAGCCTTCCTGGGCGACGCGCATGGCATTACTAATGTACTGCTCGGTGGCTGGGACTTGTCGGGCATCAACCGTACCACCAGCGCCCTGCCCTTCTCGCTCTTCGAGCCGGGCTGGACCACCGACTGGCAGATCGAGAGCTATGGCGTGGTGACTGCACCGGTGAAGATGCGGCGCCACTTCGATTGCAATGGCAACCCCCAGTTCTTCGCTACCCCAGGTGGTACCTGCGATGCGCCCGGGTCAGGCATCAACGGTGGCATCCCCACCGGTTCGCCAGTCCGCCTCCCTTATCCAGGTGAGGCTGGCGAACGGAACAATTTCCGCGGCGATGGCTATTTCGACATCGACACGGGTCTGAACAAAACTTTCCAGATTCGCGAGTACGGGACGCTGAAGTTCGCATGGGAGACCTACAACGCTACCAATACCGTGCGCTTCGATCCTGCTGCCATCGGCTCGGGACTGACCAGCGGCACCTTGGGTATTGCCAGCCCCGGCACCAACAATCCCGGCTTGCTGGTTGAACCGCGCCGCATGCAGTTCTCGCTGCGGTTCGACTTCTAGTCACCCACTGAAGCGGCGCCGGAGATTCGTCTCCGGCGCTTTTTCTTTGCCGCGGATTTCCTCGTCGCTGCCCGGGCGGCCGCGATTGCGATTACACTACTTCTTCACTTCAAACTCCAGGCCGACGCGCGCTGTCTGACGCGTTCTTCCCTCCGGCTCAGAAAGGGCATTCATGCGCGGCCTTGTGCTCTCCACCATCGCAATCTTTGCCGCCACTGTCGCCCTGCGGGCACAGGCGCCCGCCCCCGCGTCCGTGCTCGGTCATGCGCCTGGCGACGACTACTACCTCGCGAATTATGAGGAGGAGATCCACTACTTCCACGAATTGGCCGCGCACTCCGACCGCGTGAAGATGATCACCGTCGGCAAGACGACCGAAGGCCGCGACATCGAAGTGGCGATCATCTCCTCGCCGCAAAACCTCGCGCACCTCGACGACCTCAGAGCAACCGCTACAAAGCTAGCGACGGCCCAGGCGGTGACAGATGCGCAGGCAAGGGAGCTGGCCCATACGGCGAAGGTCATCGTCCACATCGACGGCGGCCTGCACGCCAGTGAAGTCGCCGGACCGCAGCATTCTATTGCTCTGGCGTACAAGCTCGCGTCCGCCCAGAACGACCCCGAAGTCGACGCGATCCTCGACAACGTGATCCTGATGCTCTGGCCTACGCTGAATCCCGACGGCCAGGACATGGTGGTCTCCTGGTACCGCAAGAACCTCGGCACGCACTTCGAAGTTAGCCCCATGCCCTGGCTTTTCCAGGACTATGTTGGACACGACAACAACCGCGACGGCTACATGCTCAACATGAAAGAGTCGCAGGTGGTGGCGCAAACCGAGATCGCATGGGCGCCGGCTATCTTTTATTGCCAGCACCAAACCGCGCCGTTCCCCGCACGCATCTGGATCCCGCCTTTCTCCGATCCTATCTCGTCGAACATCAGCCCTTACGTGCGCAGCTGGTTCAACGTGATCGGCACCAACATGTCCGCGTATCTCGACGAGCACCAGATGCCGGGCGCCATCAGCGAGTCGCAATTCGATAACTGGTATCCGGGATTTGTCGACTATGCCGGCTCCTTCCGCAACGAGATTTCCTTCTTCACCGAAACGGCGCTCTATCGCTACGCGACGCCCCGCTTTTACACCGTCGACGAATTTCCGAAGGACATGCAGGACCTAAAAGCGCTGACGATGTACACCACGCCGTGGCAGGGCGGCTGGTGGCATCTGAAGGACGCAGTGGATTACATGGTGGCCGGATCGATGTCGGTGCTCGATACAGCGGCGCGCTATCGCGAACAGCTGCTCTTCAACCGCTATCAGGCAGCGCGCGACAACATCAAACGATTCGAGGATGGACCGCCCTTCGCCTACGTCATCCCCAGCGTCCAGTCCGATGCGCCCGAGGCGGAACTGCTGGCCCACATCATGCAGCAGAACGGCATCGAGATTCGCGAATCGCAGACCGGCTTCCACGCGAACGATCGCGACTATCCGGCGGGCTCGTGGGTCATCCTCATGAACCAGCCCTATTCGTCGATGGCCAAAGAGCTGTTCGAGGTACAGCGCTATCCCGCGGCGTTGTTCACCGCAAGCGAGAAGCCGCTCGATTTGCCTTATGACGTGACAGGCTGGACGCTGCCCATGCAGATGGGTGTCCGCGTCGATCCGGTCTCCGACCCCATCACGCCGGAGGAACTTTCCCACCTGAAGGTGGTGACCACTCTCGATCCCCCGCCAGCCGAAGTGCAGGGAAGTGGCGGCACCTTTGTGTTGAGCCATGAGCCCGACGCCAGCTTCCGCGTGATCAACGATGTGCTCGCCGCCGGCGGTTCGGTCAGTTTCGCGCAGGACGAGCTGAAGACCTCCCAGGGCATGGAGAAGGGCGCGTTTGTTATCGGTGGGGCCAGCCGCGCCACCATCAGCGACCTGTCGAAGAAATACGCAGTCTCTTTCCTGGCCGTGGACAAAGCACCCGAGCACCTGATCGCGCTCCATAAGGCTCGGATCGGCCTGTATCGTCCCTGGGATGCGTCGATCGACGAAGGCTGGACGCGCTGGATCCTCGAACAATATGAATACGCGCCGATCAGTCTCTACAACGCCGACATGCGCTCCGGCGGTCTGCGCGATCGCGTCGACGTGATCATCCTGCCGGACATGCGGCAGCAGCAATTGATCGATGGCTACCGTGATGGCATTGTCCCGGGCCAGTACGCAGGCGGCCTCGGCGCGGAGGGCCTTGACAATCTCCGCGACTTTGTCCGCCGAGGTGGAACCCTGATCGCCTTTAACCAGACTGCTGCTACGCTGGTTCCGCTGTTGTCGCTGCCCGTGAAAAATGCGCTCGAAGGCCTGAAGAGCGACAAGTTTTTCTGTTCGGGCGCGTTGTTGCGCGTAGAGCTTGGTTCCGGCGATCGCCCCATCACGTACGGCCTGCCTGGCGAGCCGATCGTGATGTTTGAGCAGGGACCGGCCTTCACCACCACCGCCGGATTCCATGGCGCCATCCTCGCTCGCTATCCCCAGGACAGCACTCCACTGGAGAGCGGACTGTTGCTGCATCCTGAAGCCATCGAGGACAAAGTCGCCGCGCTGGAATTGTCCTACGGCAGCGGCCGCATCTTCCTCTACGGATTCAAGCCACAGTGGCGTGGGCAATCGCACGGAACGTATAAGTTCTTCATGAACGCGCTCTACAAATACGATCAGCCGCCGTTTCCCAAGCCGGAACCGGCCGCGTCGAAGGATCCAAACCAGAAGACTGCTGAATAACCGCCGAATTTGCGTCGCGTGCGCGAAGCGTTGAGAATGACCTGTTCAAGAGGACCTCAATGAATCAGGACCAAACTCCGATTCGCGCGCCGCGCGGCAACACCCGAACCGCGCGCGGCTGGATTCAGGAAGCCGCGAAGCGGATGCTGATGAACAATCTCGATCCGGCCGTCGCCGAGAAGCCTGCTGAGCTGATCGTCTACGGCGGCCGAGGCAAAGCGGCGCGCAACTGGGAGTGCTTCCACAAAATCGTCGAAACACTGGATCGCCTCGAGAACAACCAGACGCTGCTCATCCAGTCCGGCAAGCCGGTGGCCGTGCTCGAAACACAGCGCCTCGCGCCGCGCGTCCTCATTGCCAACTCGAACCTCGTTCCCCACTGGGCTACGTGGGAGCATTTCGACAAGCTCGACCAGGCTGGCCTGATGATGTACGGCCAGATGACCGCCGGCTCCTGGATCTACATCGGCACGCAGGGCATTTTGCAGGGAACCTACGAGGCTTTCCAGGGCGCAGCCCAGCGCCACTTCAACAACACGCTCGCCGGGACGATCACCGTCACTGCGGGCCTCGGCGGCATGGGAGGCGCACAGCCGCTGGCCGTCAAGCTCGCCGGCGGCGTCAGCATCTGCGTCGAAGTGGACGCGAGCCGCATCCAGCGCCGGCTCGAAACGCGCTATCTCGATAAGGCCACCAACTCGCTCGATGAAGCCATCTCCATGGCGCGCGAAGCAAAAGCTGCGCGGCAGTCGGTCTCCATCGGCCTGTTGGGTAATGCTGCCGAAGTTCTGCCGAAGATGGTCGAGATCGGATTCACTCCCGACCTCGTCACCGACCAGACCAGCGCCCACGATCCTCTGTGGGGATACCTGCCCATCGCCCGAGCCGACGAGGATCTGAACCTGGTCCGCGTAAAACAGCAGGACATCTACATGGAGCGCGTGCGGGCGTCGATCGCGACCCACGTGCGCGCGATCCTCACCATGCAGCAGCGCGGCGCCGTCGCCTTCGACTATGGCAACAATCTCCGCACCCAGGCGCAACTCGCGGGCGTGTCCGACGCGTTTTCGTACCCGGGGTTTGTGCCCGCGTTCATCCGTGACTCCTTCTGCGAAGGGCGCGGACCGTTCCGCTGGGTCGCGCTCTCCGGCGATCCGGCGGACATCGCGAAAACCGACCAGGCGCTGCTCCAGCTTTTCCCCGACGATCGCCGTCTGACAAGCTGGCTGACGTACGCTGCCGATCAGATCGCCTTCCAGGGACTGCCGGCACGTATCTGCTGGCTCGGCTACGGGCAGCGCGACCGAGCCGGCCTGCTCTTTAACCAGATGGTGCGCGACGGACGTTTGAGCGCGCCCATCGTCATTGGTCGCGATCACCTCGATGCGGGTTCGGTCGCAAGCCCCTTCCGTGAGACCGAAGCGATGCGCGACGGGTCCGACGCTGTGTCCGACTGGCCGCTGCTCAACTTCGCCACCGGCATCGCCAGCGGCGCTGCCTGGATGAGCTTCCACCACGGCGGCGGCGTTGGCATGGGCTACAGCCAGCACGCTGGACTCGTCGCGGTGGCAGACGGCAGTGAAGAAGCTGAAGAACGCCTCCGCCTGTGCCTGCGCAACGATCCGGCGACGGGCGTTGTCCGACACGCGGATGCGGGTTACGAACGGGCGATCAACGTAGCGCGCGAGCGCGGTGTGGACATGCCGAGCCTGCGATGAAAGCCGACCTGCTGATTCGGGGCATTTCGCAGCTTGTGACGGCCGAAGGCCCTGGCCCAAAGCACGGGCATGCCATGCGCGACCTGAGGGTCACCGAGGATGCCGCGCTCGCCGTGTCCGACGGGAGAATTTTGTGGGCCCGCCCCCAAAAAGCATGGTCCGGTGAGGCGGCCGCCACTGTCGATGTTGGACATCGCGCTGTCATTCCTGGCCTCGTCGATCCGCACACGCACGCCGTCTGGGCTGGAGACCGACTGGCCGATTTCGACGCGCGCATCTCCGGCGTCCCCTACGAAAAGATCCTGGCCGCGGGTGGGGGAATCTGGAGCACGATTCGCGCCACGGCAGCCGCTTCGAAGGACGAACTTCTGGACCTTGCCCAGCCCCGCATCAACGCTCTCCTTCACTCCGGCGCCACAATCATCGAAGTGAAATCGGGATACGGTTTCGCGTCGGACAAAGAACTGGCGATGCTCGAGGTGATCCGCTGTCTGTCCGACAGTACGCCGGCCCGTCTTGTTCCCACGCTGCTGATTCATGTGCCGCCAAAGAGCGTGTCGGACAAAGCGGCCTATGTGTCCGACGTATGCCAGACACTCATTCCCGAAGTCGCTCGTCGGAAACTGGCGGTTGCCGTCGACGTCTTCGTCGAAAAGGAAGCCTGGAGCGCTGCGGAGGCCGAAAAGATCTTGGCAAGTGCGTGCGAACATGGCCTCGCCGTCAAGCTGCACACCGAGCAATTCAACCGCGTTGGCGGTCTCGAACTCGGCTTGCGAATTGGCGCGCTCAGCGTCGATCATCTGGAGGCATGCAGTCCTGAGCAGGTCAGCCAGATGTCAGATACGAGTACCGTCGCCACCCTGCTTCCTGGAGTCTCACTGCACCTGGGTTTGCCGCCAGCGCCGGGCCGCGCGCTCATCGATGCAGGGGCAGCCGTCGCGATCGGGACCGACCTCAACCCCGGTTCCAGCCCCCTGTTTTCCGCCGCTGCGGCTCTGGCTCTGGCTGTGCGCCTGAACGGTCTGACGGCGCAGGAAGCGCTGACGGCCGGAACCGTGAACGCAGCCGCCGCGCTCGGTTTGTCTGACGCGGGTCGTATCGAAACCGGACTGCCCGCCGACTTTCTCGTGCTGCACGGCTCCGACTGGCGCGACCTCGTTTACACACTCGGCAGCAACCCGGTCCGCGAGGTCTGGATTCGCGGAGAGAAGGTTGCCGCATGACCACCCTTTATCGCCCTGACCTCCTCTTCGTCGACGGTGCCTTCGTTCGCAACCGCGCGCTCCTGGTCGACGACGAGGGAAAGATCCGCGGCGCGCCCGCGTCCGACACACCGTCAGAAATGGTTGTCGATCTGCCCGGCAAAGCGCTCCTTCCTGGCTTCGTCAACGTCCACTCGCACAGCTTTCAACGGCTAATCCGCGGCAAGTCGGAATCCCGTGCCGTCGCGGGCAAAGATTTCTGGTCCTGGCGCGGCACCATGTACCACGCCGCTGCGCGCCTCGAACCGCAGCAGGTCTACGACGTCGCCTGCATGGCCTTCCTTGAAATGGCGCTCGCCGGCACCACAACCGTCGGGGAGTTCCACTACCTGCATACCGCCCCGAATGGCCGTCCTTACGATGATCCCAACCTCCTCAGCAAGCAGGTGATCGCTGCCGCGCAGTCGGTCGGGATCCGCATCGTATTGCTCCGCTGTGCCTACCTGCGATCGGGGTTCCAGCTGCCGCGCGATCCCGGCCAGACGCGCTTCTTCGAAACAACCCAGGAATTCCTCGCCAACATGGATGCGCTGCTGCACGAGGTGCCCGCCTCGGTGTCCGACAGTGTCCGACTCGGGGTTGCGCCGCACAGCATCCGTGCCGTGCCTCTCGATGATCTGCGGCAAATCGCCGCATGGGCGCGTGCCAAAAGTCTGCCAATCCATATGCACATGGCCGAGCAGGTTGCCGAAAACGAAGCCTGCCTGCGCGAATATGGAGCTACCCCCGTTGCGCTCGCCGGCGAGGCCGGTCTCCTCGGGCCCGACTGGACTGCGATCCACGCCATCCACATCACCGACGATGAGACAGCCATGCTCGCCCACGCCGGCGCGACGATCGGCGCCTGTCCGACAACCGAACGCAACCTCGGCGACGGCGTTCTCGCGGCAGACAAAGTCATCTCGGCAAGCATTCGCGTGGCCCTGGGATCCGATAGCCAGGCGCAGATCGATCCGCTCGAAGACGCGCGCGAACTGGACTATCACCTGCGTCTGACACACCAACAGCGTGCCATCCTCGATCAGATCGGCGACCAGGGACTCGCATCGCGGCTATTCGACTGCGCCACCATGAACGGCGCCCGCGCCCTGGCGGTTCCCGGCGGCACCCTCGCCCCCGGTTCCTTTGCCGACTTCTTCACCCTTGATCTGCGCGACATCTCCATCGCCGGCCATTCCCCTGAAAGCCTGCTGTCCCTCATCGTCTTCGGCATGAATCGCACCGCGGTCCGCGATATCGCAGTCAACGGCAGGCTGATCGTTCGCGATGGCACCCATCCGCTCCACGACGAAATCGTCTCGCGTTATGAAGAAGTGCACGCGAAGGTGTGGCGCGATGCGACGGGATCGTTGCGATGAAAACCGTTGTCGAGATTCTCGCAGACCTGGTTCGAATCCAGTCGAACTCTGCCGTCTCCAACCGCAGTCTCATCGACTACGCAACCAGTGTCCTGCACACCGCTGGCTGGTCCGCGCGCGAGCTGGCTTACACCGATGGCGCCGGAGTTGAAAAGGTCAACCTCATCGCCGCTCCCCCTGGTCAGGATCCCTGCACTCCCGACGTCGACCTGGTCTTCATGTGCCATACCGACACGGTTCCCTGGGCCGCCGACTGGAAGGATGCCCTCAATCCGATCGTGAAAGATGGGCATCTCCACGGCTGCGGCTCCTGCGACGTCAAGGCATTTCTTGCCTGCCTGCTCGCAGTCATTTCGCATAGAGCTTCACAGACCTGGCCCGATGGCCTCCGTCTCGTCCTCACCGCAGAAGAGGAGATCGGGTGCATCGGAGCTGCGCATCTCTTCAGCGCGGACGCGCTCCGGCCGCGGCGCATGGTCATCGGCGAACCGACCCAACTGCATCCCGCTCGCGCGGGCAAGGGCTACTGCCTGGCCGAAGTCATGGTCCACGGAAAAGAGGCGCATAGCGCGCACCCGCAGCAGGGAGTCTCGGCCATTTACAACGCCGCCCGGCTGATTGCCGCCATCGAGGACCTGGCCCAACAACTCACTGCGCACCCACACCCATTCTTCGATCCCGGCTTTACCACGGTCAACATCGGCACGATCGAGGGCGGCACGGCGAAGAACATCGTTCCCGGTGAGTGTCGCTTTCAACTCGAGTGGCGACCCGTTCCCAGCGACCCCGCCGATCACGTACTCGACTCCGTCACGCAGATCATCAGCCGTCTGCACCGCGAGGATCCCGGCTTCCATGCTGAGATCCAGCCTCTCCGCCAGCAATCAGGTTTTGAAACCCCCGCGAACGCGCCGCTGGTCCGCGCCATCGAAACCCTCACGGGCAAACCCGCCAACTCCATCCCGTTTGGTTCCGAGGCCAGCATCTTCGCGCCCGTCGCCGAGGAAGTGGTCGTCTTTGGGCCCGGCGATATGCGCACGGCGCACAGCAGCCGCGAATGCGTGCCGATTGCGGAACTCGAAATCGCCGTGGCTTGTCTCAACTCACTGATGAGCGGCGTTTGATCAGCCTGCCAACGGAATCCGTTCAGTGAGCCACATGTTGCCGGCTAATTCTGTGTGTCGATCGCCACTCCAGGCATGACGCGGATGCGCGATCCAAGCTCAGGTTCGGGGCGCGCTTCGAATTTGGCGCAGTTGCGGCCGGAATTTTTGGCGACGTACAGCGCAGTATCCGCGCGACTGAGTACTTCGCGGATGGAAGGCGAATCGATCTCGGGCCGGAATGTCGCGACCCCGATGCTGCAGGTCAGTCGAATCCGGCAGTCGCCGACCTCGAACGCCTGCGAGCGAATCGATTCCAGCAGATCGTCGACACGGCGCGGAGCCAGCGACAGATCCCATCCCGGGAACAGGATGAGGAATTCCTCTCCGCCGTAACGGCCCACAATATCGTATCCGCGCATGGCAGTCCGGAAGCGGTCCGCCGACTCACGGATCACGTCGTCGCCGCAAAGATGCCCGTAGTTGTCGTTCAGGCTCTTGAAGTGGTCCAGATCTGCGATCAGCACGCCGAGCGGCGTCCGGTCACGAGTGGCGCGGGCGATCTCACGCTGCAGGTGCTCCAGCATCGCAGCCCGGTTGAAAATGCCGGTCAGCGCATCGTGGGTGGCCTGAATGTGGAGTTCGCGACGCGTTGCCTCCAGCGCCGCCTTTTCTGACTCAAGCTGCGCCGTGCGCTCGGCAACAATGCGGGTGAGTTCTTCCTGACGTCGCGTCAGTGCGCGGGTTCGGAAGGCAACCACCGCCCACGCCAGCAGCAGCGCCAGCATCCCATAAAACGCGTAGGCTGCGCCGGTGCGCGCCAGCGGCCTGCGCAGCGTGAAGCTGAATGAAGATCCGGCCTCGTTCCAGATCCCATCGTTGTTCTCCGCCTGAACCGTGAACGTGTAGTTCCCCGGCGGCAGGTTGGTGTACCACGCGCTTCGACGGCCTCCGGAATAAATCCAGTCAGGATCGAAGCCGATAAGCCGGTACCGGAAATGTTCCTGCTGCGGCGAGACAAAACTCGGAGCGCTGAAAGATAGTTCCAGATTGCCCGTTCCCGGCCCGAGTCGAATGCCGTTCTGCCTTGCGATGGTGAGCGAGTCGAATTTCACGCGTTCGATCCATACCGGCGGCACAATGGTGTTCACGGGGATGTGCGCCGGATCGATCACCGCGACTCCCTCAATGGTGCCGAACCACAGCCGCCCGTCGCGGCTCTTCCATGCACACGGCATGCTGCCATACAGCGTCTCCCGCGAGCGCAGCCCGTCGGCCGTGCCGTATACCAGCGGATGGACGGCGCCGGGTTGACCCGCCGCCTGACTCAGTTCCTTCTTCGCAATGCGGAAGATACCGGTATCCCCGCCGAACCACATGTTGCCGTTGTCGTCCCCGATGATCGAGCCGATGGAGGTGTCCGGCAAGCCCTGGTCCGGGGTCCACGTAATCATGCGGCCGTTCCGAATGTGGCTGAGGCCCCCGCTTTGCGTGCCCGCCCACATGCTGCCGTCCCCATCGGCAAACAGACTCATCACATGGTCGCTGTGCAAACCATTGGCGGTCGAGTAGACGGTGGTGACGCCATGGTCCAGGCGCTGCAGCCCGTCGCCGTCCAGGGCGATCCATAAAGCCCCATCGGTGGACTGGGTCATCGCGGCGATTCGGCCACTGTCGGTGATGTGGCGAATCGTTCCATGATCGAAGCGTGCCAGCCCCTTGCCCTCGAATCCGATCCATATCGTTCCATCCCCGTCCTCGAGCAGCGCGTTGATGGAAAATTCGCTCGCGTCCGGATCGTGGAAGACAGAGACGTGTCCCTGGTGAATGCGCGCGAGAGTGCCGCGCCGGTAGCCGACCCAGAGGTCGCCGTCGCGGGTCTGGAGCAGGGAATAGACTGCCTGATTCGGTAGTCCCTGTTTGGGGTCCCACACCTCAACCCTGCCGTCGAGCAGCAGATGATCCAGGCCCTTATCGTCCGCGCCGATCCACATGGTGCCGTCCTGCGCCTGCAGCACATTGCCGGTGTAGTTGCCGGAGAGCCCCTCCGGCGTACCGTACACGGCGAATTTGCCGTCGCGGAGCTGCGCCAGGCCCGCATCCGTAAAGCCGATCCATAGGCTGCCTTCACGATCCTCGAACAGTCCGCCCGTGCACCGGTCGCTGGGAAGACCTCGTTCCGTGTCGTAGAGGTCCACCTTGCCGCGATAGAGCCGCGCGATTCCGTGACGGTCAAAAGCCACCCACAGAGCACCGTCATGATCGATCAGAAGTCCTGCGATTTCGTTTCGGGGCAGGCTCTGCGGGAAAGAGGTGACGCGCCCGTTATGAATTTGCAGCAGACCGTTCGCGCGTGTGCCAATCCAGAGCGAGCCATCCGGAGCCGCAGCCAGAGCCGAGATCCCATCTGGCGGAAACCCATCGTGCGTGGTCAGGGTTCTGAAGTGGCCGTTCTCAAATCGGCAGAGTCCCTTCGCCGTCCCCACCCAAAGCGTTCCGCCCGCATCCATCGCGATGGCGGAGATCGACAGGTCGGCTAGCCCGTCCCGGGTCGTCCAGCTCCGGATATGGCCGTCTAAGATTCGATCCAGTCCCTTGCCCGTACCAACCCACAGGCCGCCTTCGCCGTCTTCGCGGAGGGCTGTAATGTTGTTGCCAGCCAGTCCATCCCGCGTAGTCAGTGTGGTGAACGCACCGTTCAGGGCCGACGATGTTGCCGCCTGATAGTGGCTCAAACCGCTGTCCGTTCCGATCCAGAGGCTGCCATCGTGGCTTGCCGCGAGTGTCTGAATGAAGCTGGAGGCAAGTCCGGGCGCATTGTGGCGCGTGTAGGTGGCGAAGCGGACACCGTCGAATCGAGCCAGGCCTTCCTGGGTCCCAAACCACAAATAGCCGTCCGAAGTCTGCGTCAGGGTTTGCACGGTATTCTGCGGCAAACCGGACTCACTCGTCCACGAAGTTTGCATGTACTGCGTGATCGCCTTGGCCGGATCCAGCGCGAACACCGCCGGCGCCGGCAGTGCGATCGCCGCCAAAATCGAAGCCGCGAAGATCGCGGCCCGGCTCCCCGGCATGCGCCCCCTTTCTCGCCGTCCGTTGCCATGCAGCAGCGGTCGGCTCACAGTTCGGGCACACGCTTCATCGCGAGTTGGAGAGATCGGTTCCATGGGGCGTTCAGAGTCCTGCAACCGCCTCCATCTCCCGGATGGGTCTTGCAGCGTTCCCGCTGCCGGACAGCATTTCCATTGGATTGGGCGTCGGCCGGCCGAGAAGAAACCCCTGCGCTTCGTCGGTTCCCAGCGATCGCATCAGCTCCAGCTGCTCCACGGTTTCGATGCCCTCGACGATCACCTTCATGTGCAGATTGTGGGCCATCAAAAGAATGGACTGAACAAAGGCGCGAGTTTCCGGGCGGACCGCCAGTTCATTCACAAATGAGCGATCGAGCTTCAGGGCGTCGAACGCCAGCTTCGGCAGATAGCTCAGGCAGGAATAGCCGGTTCCGAAGTCATCCATGGCGATCCCGATGCCTCTGCCCGTGAGCCTTCGCATCAGGTCCGCGGCGCGCTCCAGTCCTGTCAGCGTTGCGGACTCGGTCAGCTCCAGCTGCAACAGGCTGGGCTTGAGCCCGGTGCGGCGCAACACTTCTTCCACCTCTTCCAGAAAGGTGTCGCGCGCAAACTGCACACTGGAGACGTTCACCGCGACCTGAATCGGCCGGTTGGCCTTGCGCTGCCAGGTCGTCGCGTCGGCGCAGGCCCGCTCCATCACATAGGCTCCGAGCGGCACGATGAGCCCGCTCTCCTCCGCCACCGGAATGAAGCTCACCGGCGAAATTCGTCCGAGTTTGGGATGCGTCCACCGCGCCAGAGCTTCGAACCGCGCAATGGTGTTGGTGGAGAGATCGAACTCTGGCTGGTAATGCACATCGATGTCGCCGTTCTCGATTGCCCGCCGCAGTTCGCCTTCCAGAGTCAGGCGTTCGCGCGCCGCGCTGCCCAGCCCGTCGCCATAGTGCACAATGCGGTTCTTGCCGTTGCGCTTGGCGGCGAACATGGCGCAGTCCGCCTGCTGCAGCAACTGCCCGCCCTCGTTGCCGTGATCGGGAAACAGGCTGATCCCGATGCTGGCCGTCACACGGATCACATGATCCTCAATTTCGAACGGCGTCTTCAGCACTTCCAGAACGCTCTGTGCTGCAGTATCCGCATCCGACCAGGTCTGGACGTGATCGAGGATCAGCGCAAACTCGTCACCGGCGATCCTCGCGAGGGTGTCGGACTGCCGAAAGCGGGATTTCAGACGATGAGCCACCTGGCGCAGCAGCATGTCTCCGATATGGAGCGTCAGGCTGTCGTTGACCAGCTTGAAGCCGTCCAGGTCGATGTACAGCAGCGCCATTTTCCGGTTTTCGCGCCGGGCCAGCGCCAGGCTTTGCGAGAGCCGATCAGCCAGCAGACGGCGATTGGGCAGGCCCGTCAGTTCGTCGATCAATGCCATATGCTGTAGCCGCGATTCGGCCTCTCGCTTCGCGCGCTCCCGCCGATGCAACTCCGACAGCAGGGTGTTGACTCCAGATACCAACTCCGCGATTTCTTCGCCGCCCCGCACCGAAACCTGGGACGTTATCTCCCGTTGCGCCGAAACCTGCGCCATCGCGCTGGAGATCTCACGCAGCGCCTTGTGTGTTTCTGAGGCCTTCTGCAGCGCGTCCATCTGCCTCCGCACTCGCCGCCGCAGGATGTACACCCACAGCAGGAATACAAAGGCCATCAGGAACACGAGGGAGAGTGCGGCTGGAATCGCCGGCGGCGTCCAAATCGGGCCGTGCTGCACCATGGCGAGATCGGCTGGCCAGCGGCGCACGATTTGCAGGCTGGCTGGGTCCTGCTCCACCACGATGAGGCCGTTCTGCGCGACCTGGGCTGAGGTGACTCCGGTGAGTCGAATCAAGCTGCCCTCCGCCAAATGCCACGGTCCCAGACCGGCGGTGGTGGGGGGGAAGGCCTTTTCTCCGTAGGCGGCTACCACGGCGCTGACTGTTGTGGGCTCGACGCGAATGTGCTCCAGCGCAAGACTTGCCGTTTTGCCGGCGAGGACCGAGACCGCCGCGCCTGCGTGAACGCTGGCGGGAAGCGGATCCACCGTGATCGGCATCGCGCCCGTCTCGTCCTGAATCCAGAACAGCTTTCCCGGCTCGTCGACGTAGGTGATGACGCCGATAAGATGCACCGAGGAATGCAGAGGAAGAGCCTGCAGATCCTGAATCGTGGTGCGGCGCGCTAACACGGACCCGTGGCACAGCGCGGCCGCCAGCAATCCCGCGCCCAGCACCAGGATCGCGGCTTTCCTGAATCCTGTGACGCCGTTGCGCCTCATTCGAGAATGATCAATTAGCTATGGCCCGTGAGCTATACAACTTTGGGTTTTTTGGCCTACCCGAATGGAATTAGGCGACTTAACTTCAATCAAGCCAGGTCCGAGCGAGCTCGCAATGCAGGGCGTTCCGAGGCCAACATGTGACCACAGTATCCCTGCCTGGGAACTTAGTCAGCGCGGGCCGCGCTCGCCTTTGGTGACACAGCAAGGTCCGCATTCTCCCGGAATTGATTCTTCAGCAATCCCGCAGATCGGCCTCACACGCCCATGCGCGGCTTGTTCTTACGCACGAAGTCCGTGTCCTGCGTCGGCTCGCTCTCGCATTCAATCGCGATCGTCGTCACCGGAGTATCCGGCGCCTTCATCGGCAGATCCGTGAACCGCACGCGGAACTCATCCTGCTTAAACGGCACCGATGCCCCCGTTTTCACCAGCTTTGCCGACTTCACCTTCGTCATCAGTCCGGAAATCGCCACGTATTCTCCCGGCCAGAAATGCACGTGCATGTACAGCGTGTTGCCAATGCGCGTAAAACTCGCGTAGTCCGAACGCTGCACCTGGCACGGATCGCAGTCGTAGATGCTGTGTCCGTTCACCGCCATCCACTCGCCCACCTCGCGCAGCACGCGCACCGACGGCTCCGGCACAGATCCATCCGGCTTCGGCCCGACGTTAAGCAAGTAATTACCGGAGTCGCGCACGCAGCTGATCAGGTTTCGTACTACCGTCTTCGACGATTTCCAGTTGTCATCCGCCGCCTGATAGCCCCAGCTGTCGTTCAGCGTCATGCACGCTTCCCACGCTCGGCCGCCCGTCTCCGCCGTGATGTGCTGCTCTGGCGTTGAGAAATCTCCCGGCAGCTTGTTGCGGTTGTTCACGATGATCTCCGGCTGCAGCTGGAAAACCATCTCGTTCATGCGTGCCGACTCCCACCCGTTTGCATCCAACGGCCACGCCACGTCGTACCACAACACGTCGATCATCCCGTAGTTCGACATCAGTTCGTGGATCAGCCCGTGCGTGTAATCCACAAACCGCCTGCGCGCATCCTCATCCGTCGCGCAGCGCGCTCCATCCGGATGATGCCAGTCCATCAGCGAGTAGTAGAACCCCACGCGCAGACCCTCAGCACGCGCCGCCTCCACATATTCGCCAATCAGATCCCGTCCCGGACCCTGTTTCGGCGCGCAGTAATTCGTCAGCTTCGTGTTGAAGTTGCAGAAGCCCTCGTGATGCTTGCTGGTCATCACCATGTACTTCATGCCCGCCTGTTTCGCCAGTCGCGCCCATGCGCGCTGCGACCCCGGCGCGGGATGGAACGTCGTCGCATGCGGCGCGTACTCCACCACCGGTATGCCCTCATCCTCCATCACCCACTCGTGCCGCCCGATCGTCGAGTACACCCCGAAGTGGATGAACATCCCGAAGCGCGCCGCCTTCCACCACTTCATGCGCTCGTCGCGATTGTTGTCGCCCGGCAGCGGAGTCGTAGCCGCAGTCGTTTCCTGTGCCGCCACGGTCCGCGCCGCACCTGACACTCCTGCGCCCATCGCCAGCAGCGATGCGCCCGTTCCCTTCAGCAGGCTCCGCCGTGTTAATTCGGGATTTTTCACGCTTCCTCCACCGTCCGATTTCGGAATGTAACCGTTGCCAATACTAAACCGCAAACGACCTCTTCACTCATTGCAGCAAACGTTGATGCATCCATTCGCGGCAAATCCACGGCGTGTCCCATGCTGCGGTACGTTCACTCGCCACTTCCGTTGACACCCCTTGATCGCGGTTTCGAGAATGACCCTCGGCATGTTCTGCGGGGGCATCGTGTGCCCCACACAAGTTATGCCATTGAAAAGGCCAATAAGAACGGGCGTATCCCGATTGACCGCAGCACAACCGTAGAAAAGGAGCGGCAAATGAGCATCAATTTTGGGAGGTCGGAAAATACTTGCAGGATCCGCGCACGTCGCGGAATCCTCACCGCTGTGGCAGGCGCACTGCTGATGCTGCTGTGGACCGCGCTGCCGGGTCGGGCGCAGCAAATCACAGCCTCGATCACCGGAACCGTCAAGGATTCATCCGGCGCCGTGATCAGCGGAGCCGCCATCAAAGCCACCAATGACGCCACTGGTTTCTCCCGTTCCGTCACCGCCAATGAATACGGTGAATACCGCATCGACTATCTGCCCGTCGGCACCTATACAGTCCAGGTCAAGGCGGCGGGATTCAAGACCTCCGTCCAGTCGAACATCACTCTCTCTGTCGATCAGGTGCAGGCGGTCGACATCGCCCTCACGGTGGGCGCTCAGACCCAGGTGGTCACCGTCACCGCCGCGCCACCTACTGTGAATACCACCAGCGCGGAGCTGGGCAGAACCATTCAGCCGGTCGAGATCGTCGGTCTGCCTCTGGTCAACCGCAATGCCTATGCGGAACTCTCCCTCACGCCAGGCGTTCAGGCCAACAGTGCCAGCGCAGCCTCGAACCCCAACGGCACGCCGAACTTTATCATCGGCCTGCCCTCAGCCGACGTACAGGTGAACGGCTCCATCGACGGCGGCAATCCCGAAGTCAGTTTCTATCTCGATGGCGGCCTTAACATGTCCGGCATTCGGAACTACGGCAACCAACTGCCCAACCCGGACGCGCTTGAAGAATTCCGCGTGGAGACCAGCAACTTCTCCGCGCAGTACGGCCGTCTCTCCGCGGCGGTGGTCACCGCTGTCACGAAATCGGGAACCAATCAGTTCCACGGCTCGCTCTTCGAGTTCAACCGCAATACCGACTTCAACGCCACTCCGTGGAACTCGACTCTCAACGCTCCCTATCATCGCAACAACTTCGGCGGCGTCATCGGTGGTCCTGTCCGTCATGACAAGGCATTCTTCTTCTTCAGTTATGCCGGATTGCGTCAGGTCGTCGGCCAGTTCCTGAGCGGCGGCGTGGTGCCCACCGCAGCCGAGCGCCTTGGCGACTTCACCGCCGACTCGTTCACGGTCGATATGCCCGGCACCAAGACCCCGGTCTCCGGAACCAACAGCGCGCCCAACTGCCAGGTGGCCAAACCGAACTGCATCCCGGTGAGCCTTCTCGATGTTGCCGCCGGAAACATGATGAACTCGAAGAAGCTCATCCCGCTGCCGAACAGCGCCGGAAATCAGTGGAAAGGTTTCTTCACCGGTCCCACCGATGAGAATGAGTATCTGGGTAAATACGACCAGACCATCGGCGAAAAAGATCACGTGGCTCTGACGTACTTCTACGTCAAGACCACGCAGAATGCCTTCGGCAACGGCAATTTCAACTGGGATATCAATCAGTCCTACACCGGACAGACCAACGTCAACATCAGCGACGTTCACACCTTCAACGCGAACACTGCCAACCAGGCATGGGTCACCTTTGTGCGCGCCGCCGGTGGCCGCGTCAACCTGCCCACCACCAACCTCGGCCAGCTCGGCTCGACCTTCACCATCCAGGGACCCTCGGCTCTTCCGGAGCTCACCGTCTCCGGCTACTTCGCCGTTGGCGGTGCGCTGGCCGGACCCGTGACCACCACGGACTTCTATTCCGTCCGCGACATGATCAGCATGGTCAAGGGCAAGCACACCTTCGACTTTGGCGGGGAGTTAGCCCTCGACAAAGGCATGTTCGTCGGCAACCTTTATAACTTCGGCGTCTTCACCTTCCAGAATTCCGCCCCCACCACCACCGGCAACGCCCTCTCCGATTTCGTCACCGGTCAGGTGAACACCATGGAGCAGGACACGCCCTACCACACGCTGGAAAGCGCCTGGCACACCGCCCTGTTTGTCCAGGATAACTACCGCATCACGCCGCGCTTCATCGCGAATCTCGGCGTGCGCTGGGACGTCGACACGCCTCCCGTGGAGTCCAGCAACCTGACCGCTACCTTCGTGCCCGGCGTTCAGTCCACCGTCGTTCCCTCAGCGCCGCTCGGTATGCTTTTTCCTAACGATAAGGGCGTGGCGCGCGGCATCGTCAGTCCTGCCTGGTATCACGTCTCGCCGCGCATCGGCTTTGCGTGGGATCCCTTCGGCGACGGCAAAACCTCCTTCCGTGCCGGCGCCGGTGTCTTCTACGGCGCGATCAGCGGCAATGAGTGGAACCAGCCCGGCAACGCGCAGCCCTTCGCGGTGCGCCAGACCTTCAACTCCATCGCGTCCTTCAGCAACGTCTACGGGAGCGCTGCCTCCTTCCCCACCGGCGACCCGTTCCCGTATGTCTACGATCCGAAGAGCCCGCGCTTCCTTCCCGCGGCCAGCATTGAAACCATCGGCGTCAACTATCGCTGGCCCTATATCTACCAGGTCAACACATCCATTCAGCGCGAGCTGCCAAAGCATGTAACGCTGACCACAGCCTATGTCGGAACGCTTTCTCACCGCGTTCCCATCATGATCGATGACAACTACGCCCTATGCGCCCGGCGCGAGCACCTCACAAACCAGCATCAGCAATCGCCGTCCTTACGATCCCGGCGTTCTGGGCCAGAACATCTATCTCGCCTCCAACCAGACCGCGTCGTATCACTCGCTGCAGGTCTCGGCCAACCGGCCCCTCACCCACAACCTTCTCCTCAACGGCTACTACGTCTGGAGCCATTCCTTCCAGAGTGCGAACGAGTCGGCCATTGGAATCGCCACCGCGCAGGACTGGGACAACCTGTGGGAGGAGCGCGGACCGATGGATGACGATCAGCGCCACATGGCCAGCATCTCCGGCCTGTGGAACATCGACGACTTCAGGGGATCCAGCGTCGTCAAGCAGATCGTCAACGGCTGGACCATCTCGCCCATCGTCAGCCTGCACAGCGGCACGCCTTTCGAAGTCACCACCGGCAGCAACAAGAACCTCGACAGCCAGAACCACAGCCGTCCGGATCTGGTGGCCGGCGTCGATGCCTTCCTCGATCCGCATCGCAGCCGCCAGACATCTCGCTATGAGTGGTTCAACACTGCAGCCTTCGTCGCCAATGGGCCTGGCGTCCCCGGTGGCATCGGTCCTGGAGGAGCCGACGGCAATACCCCCGCGACTATCTGCGCGCGCCCGGTTACCGCGACATCGATCTGGGTGTCTTCCGCGACATTCATTTCGAGCGCTTCGTCTTCCAGATTCGCGGTGAAGCCACCAATGCCTTCAACATGGTCAGCCTCAATGCGCCTGGCCCCAGTGGTCCTCTTCCGACGGTTGGCGCCAAGCCCAGTTCCTCGACCTTCGGTGTTATCACTGCGGCTGCCAGCCCGCGCCTCATCCAGGTCGGAGCGCGGCTTACTTTCTAACCACTAACCACCTCGAGCGCGGCATGCTTCTGTCATCATCAGCGAGCATGCCGCCTTCTCGCCTGTACCCACGCGCAACTGCAAGCCAACACGGTCCCGCTTCCATGAAACGAACCCTGCCTTTTCTCCTGCTCTGTCTTGCCCTGGTCCTGCGTCTTCCCGCGCCCGCTCAGAACACTCCGCCGCCCACAGATCCGGAGCGCGCCGCTGCTGGCGATGAGCCCGACAATCCCGGCCCCCTCGCCACCAATCTTTCCCCGGCCCTGAAGCGCGTGGCAATTCTCAAAGCGATGAAGCTCGTCGCCGACTGGCAGCTTCACCACGCCGAAGGCCGCTACAACATCGACTGGACCTACGCCGCGCTCTACGACGGAATGCTCGCCGCCTCCCGCGCGACCGGCGACCCGATCTACCACGACCGCGTTCTTCAAATCGCCAACGAAAATCACTGGCAACTCGGACCACGCCTCGAACACGCCGACGACGAACACATCGGCCTCACGTATCTCACCTTCTACGCCGAAGATCACAACCCCGATCACCTCGCGCCTACCAAACGCAATCTCGACAAGCTCCTCGCCCTTCCCGATGATCCGCAGAAGAACCTCTGGTGGTGGTGCGATGCGCTCTACATGGCGCCGCCTGTCCTCGCGCAGCTCTCTGTGGCGACCGGCGACCGCCGTTACCTCGACTTCATGGATCGCGAGTGGTCTCTCACCACGAAGACTCTTTACGATCCGCAGGAACATCTCTACTTCCGCGACGATCGCTTCCTCACCATGCACGAGCCCAACGGCCAGAAGATCTTCTGGTCGCGCGGCAACGGCTGGGTTCTCGCCGGCCTCGCTCTGGTTCTGGAGCGAATGCCTCAGGACTACCCGCAGCGTGCCAAATATGTCACCCAGTATCGCGACATGGCGGCCCGGATCGCCGCGCTGCAGCCTGGGGACGGCCTGTGGCGCTCCGGTCTTCTCGATCCCGATGCCTATCGTTCTCCAGAAATCTCCGGCACGGCTTTCTATACTTTCGCGATGGCGTGGCGTATCCATCAGGGTTTTCTCGACAGGAAGACCTACATGCCCGTCGTCGCCAAAGCCTGGCGCGGCATGCTGACTCACATCTACCAGGATGGCCGCCTCGGTTCCATTCAGCCCATCGGTGCAGCGCCGGACCAATTCAAACCCTCGTCGAGTTATGTCTACGGCGTTGGCGCATTTCTTACGGCAGGCTCCGAGCTCGCGCAGATGACAAAGTAATCCTCGTCCCTGTCAAGTCTGTTCGCCGCGCGGCGTATCGACCTGTGGGACGCCGGAGGCTTTATACCTCGTTCATTGACTGGGTCCGCGTTCACATCTCCACATGCGAGACGCGCTGCGCAGATTCGTGACACTTCCGTTGACAATCCAGTAACGAGACGAGAAGAATCATCCAGTTGTTCCGGGCATCGCAGAGGAGGCATGCCTTCCTTATCGCGCTGCCGATCGGAGGTCGATGAGCGAGGGATTCAGCGGCTGCATCAGCGCAGGCAGCGTGAACACGACGCATCCCGAACAGGGCCTGACCCGGCAGGTGCTCGCCTTCAACCCAGGCATGATGCTGGTCCGCCACTACATGCAGCCCGGCTGGCGCGGTGCCCGCCACTCCCATCCGCACGAGCAGATGGTTTACGTGGTCCGCGGGCACATCCACTTCATTTGCGGAACGGAGACTTTCGATGCCGTTGCCGGCGACAGCTTCATCGTCCCCGGCGGCATGGAGCACGAGGCCAGCGCCCTCGCCGAGTCTGAAGTCCTCGACTTCTTCGTTCCGTTTCGTGAGGACTATGCGCGTTAGCCGCACAGCCCTCGCCTTCGCCCCAGGCATTGCCGGCCTTGCGCTTTTGTTTGCCTCTGTGGCCGGAGCAGCGCCTCTCCGCTCTCCATGGGACGGCCACCCCGTCACGGCAACCGATGCGCCTTACACTTGCCCGCCCATCGTTCACCTGTCGCCCAACCTGACAACCGACGGCTTCTACTCCGACAGCAAATCCTCCATCATCGATCCGGCCAGGTGGAAGGCCTACTCCGAAAGCTCGGGTCCTTACAAAAATCTCGGGCAGGTCATCGTCGATGCCGCCGACGCGTGGCGCTCCACCGGCAGCCGCGCCGCCGCGGCCTGCGCTCTGAGCCACATCGAAGCCGCCGCCCGCGACGGCGTCCTTACTGGAAAGATGTCCTCGCACCAGGCTTACTACGTACAGGGCTGGGTCATCGGAGCCATCGCCATCGGCTGGCTCAAAGTCCGCAACAGCGGCCTCGAGACCCCGGAACTCCACGACCTCGTCGTTCCCTGGATTGTTAGTGTCACGCGCCAAACGGTCGACTTCTACGAATCCTCCCATGCGCTCAACAACCACCTCTACTGGGCCGGCGTCGAGGCCGTCGCTGCTGGCGTTGCCGCCAATGACCACAAGCTTTTCGACTGGGCTGTCGCTGGCTATCGCGCAGGCATCGCTCAAATTCAGCCCGACGGATCCATGCCGCTGGAAATAGCGCGCGGCCAGCGTGCCCTGCACTATCACCTCTTCGCGCTTTCGCCCCTTGTCTACATCGCGGAGTTCGGCCAGGTCAACGGCCTCGACCTCTACGCGGAGCGCGACCACGCACTCGCGCGCCTTGAACGCCTCTGCGTCGATGGCCTGAAGAACAACCAGTTTTTCGAGAAAGCCACCGGCATTCCCCAGGACACGCCCACGCAGGGCGCGCCCGCCGCCGAGCAGATCAGCTGGGGCGTCATCTGGCAGTCGCGCTTTCCCGATCCGGCTCTCGCGTCGATCCTCGCCCAGGCCGGCTCCCTCAGCTACATGTACCTGGGCGGTCTGCCGCCCGGCGCCAATCGCAACGTCGCAGCATTGAGAGAAAGGCCATAGCAATGACACCGAAGGTCCCCAGTCGCACCTCCGTGAACGCTTCCCGCGATCCCTATCGTCTGCAGTGCCTCGACCGCGCTCTCTCCGTCCTCGAATACATCGGGGAAAGTGACGTGCCGCTCAGCCTCGCCGACATCTGCCGCAGCATGAACCTGCACAAGAGCACCGCACATCGCGCCCTCATGGTGCTCGAACGCGGCATGCTCCTCGAGCGCACGCCCGACGACCGCTTCCGCCTCGGCCTCAGGCTCTACACCCTCGGCAATCGCGCCGTCGGAAGTCTGCTGCCGGAGAGAAACTAGGCCCCCGTCACAGGCCGAACGGCCATAGACGCTGCGCAGTTTTGTAAAGAACCTCCTCGTGATCCTCCGCAGAGAAGAAGCGCAGCCGGTCGCGATACAACTCTACGATCCGCGCATACGGCAGTTGCTGGAGCGAAACCGGCCAGTTCGTATCCCACATCAGCCGCTTCGCTCCAAAAGCCGCGTGGACGCGCTGCAGTTGCTGCTGCGCGTCAAGATAGGGATAGGGCTGTTGCGACACTATCCACAGATCGAAAATCTTCACATACACCCGCGGATAGCGCGCCAGGTCGAGCAGCTTTTCGAGCAGATCGGGCCGATGCAGCGGGCAATCGGCCATATGATCGATCACCACGTTAAGCTCGGGATTCGCCTCGATCAGTGGAATCAGGTCCGGCAATCGCGTCACCGGCGCCAGGATCGTCATCGGCACCCGCAGCTCCGCGCAGCGTTTCCATAGAGGCGGCATCAGCGCTCCGCGAATCCAGTCCCCGTCCGCTGTAGCAGCGGGACTCAGGCGCAATCCGCGAAAACCTTCCTCCGTGAGCTGGCTCAGATGATCGGGCGCAGCAGGATCCAGCGGATTCACGCGGCACACACCCTGGAAATATTGCGGATACTTCTTCAGCACGCTCCCCAGATACCGGTTGTCCCACTTGTAGTGGATCACCTGGATCAGAACCGTCCTCGCCACGCCGTTCGCGCGCATCAGCTCCAGCAGCATCTCCGGCGTCGCATCCTGGGCTGGAGGCTTCGCTCCCGGCGCAAAGGGAAACTCCGGATCGTGCGCAAACACATGGACGTGCGCGTCGATCAGGATCGGCTTCGTTTCGCCGACCAACCCGGCCGCACCCAGCGCGGGCTGAGCACACGCGGCCGCCGCGGATTGAGTGAGGAACCGGCGCCGGCTCAGCACGTGGCAACCCTCCGGCAATACTCCGCGCACTTCACGTGATCGGCGCGGGATTGAACAGCACCAGGTCGTTGTGCAGACCCCAGCGGTCCGCGCACGTCTGCTTCCGTCCGCTGGCCACTTCCAGAATCATCCGAAAGATCTGCTCCCCAACCTCATGAATGCTTTCCCGCCCGGTCGCAATTGTTCCAGCATCGACGTCGATCAGGTCCGCCCATCGCTCCGCCAGCGGCGTGCGCGTCGCCACTTTGATCACCGGCGCCATCGCCAGCCCGTATGGCGTTCCGCGCCCCGTCGTAAACACGTGCATGTTCATCGATGCCGCCAGCTGCAGCGTCCCGCACACAAAATCGCTCGCGGGCGTCGCCGCAAACACCAGCCCCTTCCGGGTCACGCGCTCGCCCGGTCCCGCCACTCCCACCAGCGCCGTCGTTCCCGCCTTCGCAACCGATCCCAGCGCCTTCTCCACGATGTTTGAGATGCCGCCCTTCTTGTTCCCCGGAGTCGGATTGGCGCTCCGATCTGTCGCCCCGCGCCGCAAATACTCGTCGTACCACGCCATCTCGCGGATCAGATCGTTGGCCACCGAAGCATCCGCGGCCCGCGCCGTCAGCAGATGAATCGCGTCCCGCACCTCTGTCACTTCCGAGAACATCACCGTCGCTCCGGCGCGTACCAGCAGGTCTGCCGCATAGCCCAGCGCCGGATTCGCCGTCACGCCTGAGAACGCATCGCTCCCTCCGCATTGCAGCCCCACCACCAGATCCGCGGCCGGTCGCTGCACCCGCCGCCGCTCGTTCAGCCGCGCCAGCCGCTCCTCCGCCATCCGCATGATCGCGGTCACCATGTCTTCGAAGCCGCGATGCTCCTCGTCCTGCAGCCGCACCACATACGGCTTTTTCTCGATAATCGGAAATGTTCCCGATGGCATCAGTGTCGCTGGCTGCAGCTTCTCGCACCCCAGGCTCACCACCATCGGCTCGCCGCCGAGATTCGGATTCAGGCTCAGATTCCGCAGCGTCCGGATCGGAATCTCCGCGCCCGGCGCATCGATCGCAATTCCGCATCCATAGCCGTGGGTCAGCGCGATCACGTCATCGACGTTTGGATACCGGGGCAGCAGCTCCGCCTTGATCCTCCGCACTGCGTAGTCCACGGTCGCCGCCACGCACTGCACCGTCGTCGTGATCCCCAGGATGTTCCGCGTCCCGACCGAGCCATCCTCGTTCACGTACCCGTCGAACGTGTAACCCTCGAGTGGCGGCAGCGGCTCCGGCACCGCGGTTGCGATCGGCAACGCACTCAGGTCCGGCGCCGCCGGCATCCGTACCAGCTCATCGCGTACCCACGAGCCCGCGCGCAGCGCTCGCTCCGCATGCCCGATCACCTCGCCATAGCGCACGATCGCATCGCCCGCCGCCAGATCCGTCAGCGCAATCTTGTGCGCCTCGGGCACCGCCTCTTCGAGGACCAGGCCCGATGCAAACCGGCTGCCCGCGGGCAATCCGCCCTCATTCACCACAATGGCGACGTTGTCCTTCGGGTGAGCAAGAACGAAAAGCGGCGGGATCTTCATGAGCGAGGTTCCTTTCTGATTGTTCTATCTCATCGCACTCTCGCGCAAATCCACCGCGCTACCGCGATGCGGTACGAACCACCATATCTCGCTCTCCTGATCTCCAGCGTCTTTCTTCTATAGTTGGAAGGCAGCCCGCGCTCCACCCCACACTTGTTGCGAGCCGCACCCAACAGCATGCCAACAGCAGCCATGACCCCGCAGCAGATGGCCCAGCGCGTCGGCGAAGGTCTTCTCTCCTTCCCCGTCACGCATTTCAACGATCAGTACGACTTCGTCGAGCAGCCGTACCGCCAGCACATCGCCTGGCTGCTGGAGCACCGCCCCGCAGCCCTCTTCGCTGCGGGAGGCACCGGCGAGTTTTTCTCGCTCTCGCTCGACGAATTCTCCGGCGTGGTCGCCGCCGCCGTCGCCGAAGTCGACGGCAAAGTGCCCGTCATTGCCGGATGCGGCTACGGCACCCGAACCGCGATCCAGTTCGCCCGCGCCGCAGAGCAAGCCGGCGCTGACGGCCTCCTTCTGCTGCCTCCCTACCTCGTCAACGCCGAACCCGCAGGCCTCGTCGCCCACGCCAAAGCCATCTGCGAATCCACTCGCCTCGGCGTCATCTTCTACAACCGCGACAACGCCATCCTCGACGAGTCCGCTCTCGAAAAACTCTGCGAAAGTTGCCCCAATCTCGTCGGCTTCAAAGATGGGGTCGGCGATCTCGAGCTGATGACCCGCATTCACGCGTGCCTCGGCGATCGTCTCGTCTACATCGGCGGCCTTCCCACTGCGGAAACCTTCGCACTTCCGTACCTCGAAATCGGCGTCACCACCTACTCCTCGGCGATCTTTAATTTTCTTCCGAAGTTCGCCCAGGACTTCTACGCCGCCGTCCGCCGCCGCGATCACGTCGCTGTCCTTGCCGGCCTCCGCGATTTCGTCCTACCCTACATCGCCATTCGTCGCCGCCGCAAAGGTTACGCCGTCTCCATCGTCAAAGCCGGCATGAAAGCCATCGGCCGCGATGCCGGACCCGTCCGCCCGCCGCTCACCGAACTCACCTCTACCGAGATCGACGAACTCAAAGCCCTCATCGCAGGACGCAGCTGACCAGGCGCATGCTTTCGAACAAGACCACGCACGTCCGCTACCTCATCGTGCTGATGCTGTTCATCGCCAGCACCTTCAGCTACGGCGACCGCGTCGTGCTCTCCATCGCCGGCGATGCGCTCAGTCACGACCTCCATCTCGACCCCATTCACCTCGGCTACCTCTTCTCCGGATTCGGCTGGACCTACGCCCTCGCCCAACTCCCCGCCGGCGGTCTTCTCGACCGCTACGGTTCGAAGAGGGTCTACGGCATCAGCATCTTCTGCTGGTCCCTCTGCGCGGTGCTCGCCGGCTTCACCGGCTACCTGCCCGCAGTCGCTGTTTTCTACACCCTCTTCGCGCTGCGCCTCCTCGACGGCCTCTCCCAGGCGCCCGTCTTTCCCGGCAACGGGCGCATCGTGGCCGCCTGGTTTCCCACCGCGGAGCGCGGCCGCGCCTCAGCCCTTTTCAACTCCGCGCAATATTTTTCCCTCGTCTTCTTCGCCCCCATCATGGGCTGGATCGTCCACCTCTGGGGATGGAAGCAGTGCTTCTGGTTTGCCGGTGCCGTTGGCCTCGTGTTCGGCGTCTTCTGGTTCCGCGTCATCCATAGCGTCCAGTCGCATCCGCGCATCAGCCAGTCCGAAATCGACCTCATCGAAGAGGGCGGCGGTCTCGCCTCGCTCGATGCCGCCGGCCGCGCGCGCGCCAACACTCTCACCTGGTCCGCCGTGCGATGGCTGCTCAGCAAGCGCATGCTCGTCGGTATTTACCTCGGCCAGTACTGCATCACCACGCTCACGTGGTTCTTCCTCACCTGGTTTCCCGTTTACCTCAGCCGTGCGCGCCACATCCCCATCGTCAAGGTCGGATTTCTCGCCGCCCTCCCCGCCCTCTGCGGCTTCATCGGCGGCATCCTCGGCGGTGTCGTCTCCGATGAATTCCTCCGCGTCGGCCGCAGCCTCAGCTTTGCGCGCAAAGTCCCCATCGTGGCCGGTATGCTGCTGGCCATGAGCATGGTCGCCTGCAACTACGTCAGCACCCGCACCGCCGTCATCGCCATTATGTCGCTGGCCTTCTTCGGCAAAGGTTTCGGCGCGCTTGGCTGGACCGTTGTCTCCGATACCTCGCCCAAAACCCTGGTCGGTATCAACGGCGGCCTCTTCAATCTCATCGGAAACCTCGCCGGGGTCACCACGCCCATCGTCATTGGCTACATTGTCGGCCGCACCGGCTCCTTCCGCGGCGCGCTCGTCTTCGTCGCCGCCACCGCGCTCATGGCCATCGTCGCCTACCTCCCCATCGTCGGCGAAATCAAGCGTATTGAGCCGCCGCCCGAGCTCGTGCCCGGAGTCGCCGCATGATCCCAACCGTCTCCGAGCGCGACACCCCCCGCGTCACCTCCATGCGCGTCATCCCCGTCGCCGGATACGACAGCATGCTCCTCAACCTTTCCGGCGCGCACGCTCCCTGGTTCACCCGCAATCTCGTCGTCCTCGAAGACAGCGCAGGACACACCGGAGCCGGCGAAGTCCCCGGCGGCGAGGCGATTCGCGAGGTGCTCGATCAATCCAGATCGCTCGTCCTCGATTCACCCGTAGGCGCCTTCAACGAAGTCCTCGACTCCGTCCGCAACCGCTTCGCCGATCGCGACTCCACTGGCCGCGGTCTCCAGACCTTCGACCAGCGCACCACCATCCACGCCGTCACCGCGATCGAATCCGCCCTCCTCGATCTCCTCGGCCGGTTCGTTCAGCTTCCGGTCGCGGCGCTCCTTGGGGAAGGGAAGCCGCGCTCCTCCGTCGACGTACTCGGCTACTTGTTCTTCATCGGCGATCGCACAAAAACCAACTTGGCCTATCGCGATGAGAGCGGCGCGTCCGACCCATGGTTCCGCCTCCGCAATCAAGAAGCGCTGACCGTCCCCTCGCTCCTCCGCCTGGCTGAAGCCGCCCACCAGCGCTACGGTTTCCGTGACTTCAAGCTAAAAGGCGGCGTCCTCTCCGGATCCTTCGAGATGGAAGCCGCCGCTGCGCTTGCCGAGCGCTTCCCGCAAGCCCGCATTACCCTCGACCCCAACGGCGCCTGGTCGCTCGACGAAGCGGTGGCGCTGTGCAAAGGCCGCCGTAACGTCCTCGCCTATGCCGAAGATCCCTGCGGCGCCGAAGACGGCTACTCGGGCCGCGAAATCATGGCCGAGTTTCGCCAGGCGACCGGCGTCCCCACCGCCACCAATATGGTCGCCACCGACTGGCGCCAGCTCCACCACGCCGCCCAGCTCCACGCCATCGACATCCTGCTCGCCGACCCCCATTTCTGGACCCTGCAGGGCTCCGTCCGCGCCTCGCAGTTCTGCCGCGACCGCGGCCTCACCTGGGGCTCGCACTCCAACAATCACTTCGACATTTCGCTGGCCATGTTCACGCACGTCGCTGCAGCGGCCGCCGGAACTGTCACCGCCATCGATACGCATTGGATCTGGCAGGATGGCCAGCGCCTCACCCGCGAGCCGCTTCGCATCGCGGGTGGTTCCATCGCGGTTCCGGACCGTCCCGGCCTCGGCATCGACCTCGACATGGATCAGATCGAACAGGCCCACCAACTCCACCAGCGCATCGGCGCGACCACCCGCAACGATGCCGCCGCCATGCAGTTCCTCATTCCAAACTGGCGCTTTGATCCGAAGAAGCCCTGCCTGGTACGTTAGCGATCACGAATCGGCGCCCGTTTAGGCTCGAACAAAAGAACAAATCTCTGGAGCACCGGGCGGGAATTGAACCCGCGAATACTGGTTTTGCAGGCGAGATAATTATCGTGATATCAAAGACGTACGTGGACAATCACGGACTGAGAATCCCCGAAAAGTCCTAAAGGGAAGTTTCTCAGTGGTGCACAAGTGGGATGAGTGCAAATATGAGTGCAAATGGCAAGCTGAAATCAGGTGTGCTCAAATTCGCCCAAAATCCGAACCTCTGCCGTGACAGTTAGAACACGAACCGCGTGAGTAGATACAGGGTGTTGTTCCCACCCGCATCGCGTCCCGAACCGTCGTAGTTTGTCGACGCTCCGTTAAAGCTCGTGTACGCCGTGTACTGCGCGGCTAACTCCAGGTTCTGCGCAGGCCAGTAGCCGAAATATCCGATGAGCCCGCGGCTTTTGGGGCTGCCGTTCGCGCTCCCGGTTACCGCAAGCGGGGCGTACAGCACCTGATCCACAGTGCCCGTCGTCGAGAACCACCCAAGGGCGCCCGCGAAGCGATTGCCGAAGTGGTATTCCACGTTGGCGTTCGCCTCGTTCAGGTTATGAATTGCCTGGACCACCGACCCGTCAGCAAGGCTCGCCGCCAGGTTCGAGTTCTCCCGCAGGTACGTCCCGCGCACCGAGAGCACATCTCTGCCGATCGTGCGGTCGTACTGCGCATCAGGCCCGAAGTCGGTGTAAGTGTCCTCCGGTCCCGTCACGGAATTCGGCATCGAGGACATGTGCATGCCGTAGGCGCCGACCTCCAGGTTGTTGGTCCGGCCCGTCTGCTGCCATGCCACGCGCCAGTACGGAGCCACACCGCTGATATTCACGCCCGCGCCGATTCCTCCATTCGGTTGCGGCGCGCCAAGGTGATCCGAGCGATACAGCGTGCCCGCCGCATATAGATGCTGGTTGTACATCGCATAGGCTCCGATTCCGGCCACGTCCTGGGCCAGACCACCATTCAGGAACGGGTTCGCCGCCGGTGTCGGCGCGGAATCGCTCAGAATGAACGGGAAGCCCCACGCCGGCGTCGTGTTCCACAGATCCTCGAGCGTCGGATTGTTGTTCAGCGTCAGACCCCAGTCCAGTTCCTTCTGGCCCAACATCTTCTTGTTTGCAAAGCGGATGTCCGTGTTGTCCATCGAGAAGTGATCGTCCTGTGCGTCGTAGGTCACCTGCAGAAAACTTCCGACATGCGAGGTCCACTTCCCGGCCAGGAAGAGGGAAACGTCCTGCGGAAATTCAGCGGTGCCGTTCTGGGTTCCCGGCTGCGCCGACTTCTCGTCCGTCACCGAAGCCTCGAACCACGCGCCCAGCGGCAGGGTCTTCAGCATATCGAGCGGCGCTCGCCGATGGTCACCGGACGCGGTAATGCTGTCGTCCTTCACGCTGTCGATGTACCCCATCAGCTTGAATAGTCGCCCCGCCGCGTTCAGCTCCGGCGGAGTGTAGTGGCAGCCGCTGCACGGCAGTCCGGTCTGCCGGGCATAGCTTGGCAGGGCCATGGCGCTCGGCGCACTTCCTGCAGCGGCCAGCAAACAAAGAATAAGAACAAATAAAGAATTGCGTCTCATGGTTCTCCTTTTCCCAACGTCCTGGGGCCCACCCGCCTTGCTGCGCTGCAACCAGGCAGGGCAACTTCATTGCTTCGCGTACACCAGTCCCGGCGCCTGATACGGTGGATCCGATACCAGCCTGATGTAGGCGATCACCGCCTGAATCTCCGCCTTCGTCAGCGTCTTTCCGTACGGCGGCATCAGCACCGACAGGTTCATGGCCGGCCCTCCGTGCCCAATAATCGCCGTCAGGTCTGCGTCGCTCAGCTTGTTGTACGTATCTCCCTGGTCGAAGCTGTGCGGCGGAACCGAAAGATTGTCGTGGTTCGACACCTGCTCCGGCGTCGACTCAGGATTGTGGCAGCGCGAGCAGTACGTTCTCTGCACCTGGTAGCCAAGCTCTTCCTGATAACCCGCAGCCAGTTCCGGTACCTGCACCGGCAGGGCGTGGCCTGCCTTGTTGTTGGTAACGGCGGTCAGCTGATAACGCCCTGAGGTATTCCCCAGTGTCACGTTAGTGCTCACCTGCCCGCTTGAATCCGTCAGCAACTCGGACGGGTCGAACTTTACTCCGGCCGGTCCAGTGAACATCACCAGAGCGCCCGTCACTCCGTTGCCCTGGTCGTCATTCACCTGCATCACCAGCGGCTGTCCCAGCGGCGCTCCCGCCGGTCCCAGTTGTTTATCTCCGCTCGACACCACCAACGCCGAACCCACCGCGGTCGCCTGCGGAGCGGGCGCGGCCTTGTGCTGCCGCGAGCATCCGCAGACCGCCACCACCACTGCCAACATTCCTGCCGTCCCATGAAGGCTCTTCATTTCCTGGCCCCCTTGTTCCCCGAGCCGGTCTGCATCATCAGGAACGCCGTCAGGGCGTGGGCATCGTCGTCGCTCATGTCGCGGTCCGGCTCGATCGTCCCCGGCCGCAGTTGCTGGGGGTTCTTCAGCCAGAGAAAGATCCACTCCGCGTTCAGTCTCGATCCGACCGCCGACAGCGGCGGCCCGATGTACCCCTTGTCCTGCGCGGGATCGACCATGTGGCACGACTGACACGCGTACTTCCCATAGAAAAGCTCCCGCCCGTGTTCCACCATGGCGGGCAAGTATCCGCGCAGCGGCATCGCATCCCGATCGATCGTCGGGTTCTGGTAAACGGTCATGATGTAATCCGTCAGCGTCGCCCGCTCCTCGTCGGTCAGGTTGAACCTCGGCATGCGTCGGATCAAGGCTGGCCGCAGTGTGTTCGGGTTCTTGAGGAACGCGTCCAGCCACTGCTTCTGCACCGAACTGCCTTCCCAGGTCAGATCCGGAGCCATGTCGCCCCCATGCCCGTTGATCCGGTGACACGCCATGCAGTTCAGGTCGGTCATCAGATGTCCGGCTCTCCCCGCGGGCTCGTAGGCGGTCTGCTGCACCGCTGCGATCCGCATCTTCGCGGGCAGCGTGTAGCTGCGGTCGGTCAGCGACAACAGCGCCGTTGTCAGCGCATCCACCTGCGCTGGTGTGAACGTGTACTGAGGCATATGCAGTCCAGGGCCGAAGGAGCGCGGACGCTCGATCTTGTTCGACAAATACGCCGGCAGCGTCTCCGCCATCCCCGTCGTGAACACCAGCTGCGCAACCGGCTTGCTCCCGACCCGGCTCAGCTCCGGACCGTAGTTGTCCGGCCTGGACACGCCGCGAATCTCGTGGCAGGCCGCGCAGCCGTACTCCTCCACCAGCTGTTTGCCGTGCGCAAGCTGTTCCGGCGTTGCCGCGTCCAGATGCACATTCGCCAGCAGGTCGGAATTCGTTTTGCTCTCCAGGAATCCGCTCAGCAGTGCCAGCTGTTGATCGGTGAACCGGTAGTGCGGCATGGATGTTGCGCCGTCATAGATCTTCGGATCGCGCAGCCACGCCGTCAGCCACTCCGGCTTGACCTTCGTTCCGACCGCTGTTAACTCGGGACCGAGATCGCCGCCCACCAGATTGCCGGCTGCATTCTGAGTCGCGTGGCACGACGCGCAGAACGATTCGCCATAGAGGCTTGCACCCGCGGTGGGATCGGCGTTCGTGGCCGACGCCACCTTCAGGGTCGCGGTATCTCCCGACTCCGCCACGCTGTTCGCGATCAGAAACGCGGATATGTCCCGGGCATCGTCGTCGCTCAGCAGGAAGTTGGGCATCGTCGCCGAAGCGGCGTAGCTCTTCGGGTCCTTCAGCCACGCGTAGATCCACTCTCGCGTTGTCTTGTCCGCGATGTGCGTGAGCGGCGGCGGCTCGTCCGTCGGCTGCTCTGCGCTGCCGTCGGGCAACTTGATCGCGTGGCAGCGCACGCAGCCGTACCGCGCCAGTATTTCGCGTCCCTGATTGAGTGTCGGCGTGCCTTCCAGCGCCACATGGTGGCACTGTCCGCATGAGGCCTCGTCGTAGCGCGCCGGCAAAATCGGCTCGTCCGGCGAAAGCGTGCTGTCGTGCGCCGCGGCAACCGTCGTCGCCGCGCCCTGGCCGCGATGGCAGATCACGCAGCCAAACTGCTGCATCGAATGGGGGATCACCGGATGCCGCGACCAGGGCTGCATCCTGATATCGCCGAGGCTCGTTTCGGTCAGCCCCAGGTGGCACGTCTCGCACCGATCCACGACACCCAGATCCGGCAACCATATCTGGTGAATCCCTGGTTCGAAGTGCCGCTGCAGCACCAGCGCGTCGGGGCGATTCCTGATGAGCTTCAGGTAGCCCCGCTGATACTGGCGCCACTCGCTGAAGTGATTCTTGGCCGGCGCAATCGCCAGCACGATCAGCAGCAGCGCACTCGATATGCCAAACGGTCGAATCGGATCGCGAAACAGGCCGCGCCAGGAGTTCCACAATTTATTCGGCGTTCGCACTTAACTCCTCCATGGCAATACCCAGGACCATCCGGGACCGCGGAAAAACGTGCCCACCACCGTCAGCACGGCCAGCTCCAGCAAAAACCACGTCATGATCCACCACGAGACCGGCCTCGAAACCAGATATCTGCGGAACCGGTCCGGCGACTGCGGCGCGCTGAAGGCCGCGATCAGCATGAACCCCGCCACCATCAGCGTCGGCGCCAGCGCCACGTACACGTCGAAGAACCACAGAAACAACGACAGACTGGCCGCCACGATGTAGAAGACCGTCAGGTTGCGACGGCGGCTTTTCAGAAACACGCCGTCGGGCCGGATGTTGATGTTGAAGTACGGAATCACCACCAACGCCACCACCAGCAGCGTCGGGATCAGCACTCCCGCCACGATCGGGGGAAAGTAGTGGAGCATCTCCTGCAGCCCCAGAAAGTACCAGGGCGCCTTCGCCGGATTCGGCGTGACCGTCGGATTTGCAATCCCCTCCAGCGGCGCGTTGAACAACAGCGACAGCAGCACCAGTGCAATCACCAGCACCTGCACCGCCAGCGCCGCCCGAAACAGCGCTTCGGGGTAGGTCTGCACCTGCTCCTCGTCCACGCTCCGCACGTGCGCCGAGGTTCGGCGCGTCACAAACACTACGCGCTTCGGCGAATTCTTCGCATCCGAGCTCATCCCGGCGACGTAGTCACTCATGGCTTTGCCACCGCCTCCTGCGCGGAATCTTCCGTCGATACCGGCGTCTCTCCAGCGCCCTTCGCGGGCTCGCTCTGCTGCACATACAGGCCGCCATCCTTGCGGATCCTCCAGAAGTGCACCGCGATGAACAGCACGGCCGCAAGCGGCAGAATTACGCAGTGCAGCACGTAAAACCGCAACAGTGCGTTCGCATTCACCTGGTTGCCGCCCAGCATCAGGAAGTGGATCTTCTGCCCCACGATGGGAACGGCGGAGGAGATATTCGAACCCACCGTAATCGCCCAGAAGGCCAGCTGATCCCACGGCAGCAGATAGCCTGTGTAGCTCAGCAGCAGCGTGATCAGCAGGAGAATCACCCCCACGACCCAGTTGAATTCCCGCGGCGGCCGGTATGCCCCGCGATAGAACACGCGGAACATATGCGCGAATGCCAGCAGCACCATCGCGTGCGCCGACCAGCGATGCAGGTTGCGCAGAAACAGCCCCGACGACACCACGTAGCGCAGGTCCTTCATGTCGGCGTACGCCTGCGGAACCGATGGGTGGTAATAAAACATGAGCAGGATCCCGGTGATCACCAGCACCAGAAAGGTCCCCAGCGTCAGCGTGCCCAGATACCAGGTGGCGTCGAAGTTCAGCATGCGCCGCCGCACCTTGGCCGGCAGGATGTGGAGGAAGACGCTCTGCTGGATTGCCATCGAACGATGCAGCGTGCTCGTGCCCCTGCCGCTGCGGAAGATCGACTTCCACAGCCGGCTCGCCATCAGTCTCCCCAGCGTGGCTTCTGTTCTTGGCTGCATCTTCAGATCCTCAGAAACTGAAATGGGGGAACGTCGGTGGAGCGGTCCACCATGACGTCGCGATCATCGGAGAGCCATGTTCTCAGCCATGGCAGCGGTCTGGGCGCAGGGCCAGCCAGCTTTTGGCCTTCCTCGCTGAACCGGCTCCCGTGGCACGGGCATGCGATGATGCCCAGTTCGGGCTTCCATGCCGTCATGCAACCCAGGTGCGTGCAGATCATGGTGAGCGAGAAGATCCCTTCCGGCAGGCGCACCACGTAAATCGCCTCCGCCGCATGCATCGTCACGGAATTCACGGAGTACTCATCCACGTTGCCCGCATTCACAATCGGCGAAGGCTCATACAGCACATTCGGCGACATGTACTGGTAGGCGAAGCTCAGCGTCCCCACCGTAGCCAGTCCCAGCGAGCCG
>Ga0224555_1000765_pt1 | contig 48983 bp, 50 predicted proteins | sample 714S23034metaG_FD_180687 | JGI IMG/M metagenome (GOLD analysis project Ga0224555, IMG submission 180687) | Peat soil microbial communities from Stordalen Mire, Sweden - 717 S2 30-34 | ecosystem: Environmental > Terrestrial > Soil > Wetlands > Peat | place: Sweden: Norrbotten County, Stordalen...
TTTCCCGACGGAACGAACCTGTGGTAACGTTTTCGGGGCGGGTTGGTAGCTCAGTCGGTAGAGCAGCGGCCTTTTAAGCCGTTGGTCGCGGGTTCGAGTCCCGCCCAACCCACCAGCTTAATTCTCTGGCAATTACGCCAATATCACTGTAAATAAAGGTGTTCTTGCACCTCACCACCATCCCACCTTCAACGCATCGCGATGCAGTCATAAGCAACTATTTGCCAAGAAAAGCAGCCTCTTGGCAAATCTCCTGGCAAATCCAGACCCACTGACTTTCAGGACTGAATCTGCGGAGCCGCACCCACCCTATCAATCGGGACCCCTTGTTCCCTCAACAAAACACGGTACTCGGGTATCTCGCTCCCGGCAGGCAAGGCCCCAAAGAGGTAGTTGCAGAGCCAGTCATCAAAAACCTTCAAGCAGTCATTGCTTAGGCGGGTCTTGTCTGGCTTCAGAAACGGCTTCGCTATTGCCTGGATTCGGTCAAATCGGACGCACGATTCGCGCGCGGCACCTTCCTCCTTCAGATGAAACGCCATCGGGAAACTGTACGCCTTCAGCATCTCAATGAAGGATGCCGGATACTTGGCCGGTTCTTCTTCGCTCCGCAGAGTATAGATTGGAGCGCAAAGAAAACAGTCTGGGAACCGGGCCGAGATCTTCCTGGTGGCGCGATCACCCAACCCCGCCAACTCAGTGCCGACCGACACGATGACCACTTTCCGCATTTTGAACTTGAGAGCACCCCAAAGCTCATTCGCCCTCAACTGAATCGCATGAATCGGCAAGTGGCTGAAAAGTGCAGCCTTTGGATTGTGGCAGTCCGCAGCCGTTCGTTTGTGCAGCGTGATGAACCCCTTTCCGAAATCCACCGCCGGATTCGGGTTTGAGAACTGGATTTCCTGAAACTCCTCCAGCAAGAACGCGCTGGGCGCCCAGGCGATAGTCCCACGCGAGAACAGAGGCTCATCAGGCCCAAGTGTTTCGAAGTACTTGGAAAGAATCCCTTCCACAGGCAGGCCTAGTCTTCCTCACCCATAGCCAGCAACGCGGACTCGCTGGCAGCGTCAAGACTCACTCGCACCGGCTGGCTTGGACGATAGCCGCCCTTGCGAGCCTGCAACCGCCGGCGCAGTGCCTCCCCCTTGTCCTTGGAGATAACCGCGGAGAAATCCCGGACCGCATCCACAGGCTGCTTTGGATCCGGAATCACGCTGAAATCCAGTGGCTGAAATCTCGTCGCACTCAACATAGGTTGAGTTTCGAAATAGACATGGTCCAAGAGCAAAGGAAGCGTTGCCGGTGCCCATCGCTGGTAAACAGATTCGACGATTCCCCGGATCGGCGCCGGCCAGCGGCCTGACGCATCAAGGAATCCCTTCGTAACACGATATCCTCGATAGAACTTTCCTTCACTAAATTCGAATACCGGCTCCGGTTCAATGCCGTCTGCAGCCTGCGCTGTCTGGACCAAGTCCTCGCAGTAAGGCCCGTAATGATAGAACACCCACGTTGCATCTGTCAGCGTGCGACGATGCCACCGATAGAACTCATGATCGATGAGGTAAAAAAGTTTGACGAGCTTGGTGGTACCTAAACCCACACGATCCCGAGAGGCGCGACTCAGCAGGTAATACGCGATTTCCTGGACGAGCGGGGCGTTCATTTTAGAGATGCAGCATTCATCTTACTGTTCACGGCCATCAAAACCAGCCAAATCGAACCTAATGCGGGAGCAGACCCGATGCCAGCACTCACGCACCCAAAGGACGACAAACCCGCGCTTTTTTGCTGCACCGCGGTGCATCTTCGCGTAAAGAGTATCCCCGAGGTCCATGGTAATGCGGCGCGCTTCCATCCCGAGCGATCCCGGCACCGTCGTCGGTGCCGCGCCCAACCTAAACTCCAGACCTGCACGAAACCATCAATCCTTGCGAACTATCCCGACGCGCCGCTGCCCACGATGGCCTCGATAAAATGCGCGGCCACCTGACCACGCCGGCCTATTTGGCAGACATTCAAGCCCGCCGGAAGCTGGCGGCCAAGGCTGCAGTTTTGGCGGCATACTTGCGCGCAGGCGTGCCGTTTGATTTTGCCTCCGCGCGTTACATCCGCAGCGCCGAACAACTGGACTCGTTGCGTGCCGCCACGCTCAACGGCACACCGCTCGCGTGGATCGACGGCGTGAGAGCGGCCAACGACGAGGCCTACTATTATTGGTATCGCGCCATTCAACTTGGCCAAATCAGACCCACATGATGATGCTGCCCGTGCCAACAATGCTGATGGTGCTGCTGGTGATGACGATCATCGTGCTGACGCTGTCGCAGGTCGAGTTCCCGTCCGCGCCAGCCACCGCCACGCCCACCGCCGGCACCGCCGCCCTTGGCCCTTGCTTGGGAGAAAACGAAACTCGTGAAGGGGAGGCGCGAAACGTGAAATGAGTGTCCTCGCTCCCAATCCCTTCGACGGTCTGAGCAAGGCGATGCTCGATGAACTTGCGTGGCCGTCACTCATCGCAAGATCCGCGAGGAAGACCTGCGGCGCATACCAGGACCTGTTCCGCGACAAGGCCAAGGAATTGGAGGAAGGAGGCCGCTCGGAACTTGCTCGCGCTGCGCGCGCGCTCCAATGGCTCGCGGCGCTTCAGTTGCGGCTCGACAATCCGCGTCAGCCGTTCCACGGCCTCCATCCGATGCCCGGATTTCCTCTTCCTGGGCCAGAGGACTTCGGCGAGCCACTTTTGGCCATCTTCGCGGAACTCGCACTGGAAGCGGCCAACCCTGAATTCAAAGCCCGTCTGGCCGACCTTTGCTGGAGCACCCAGCAAAGACGTCATTTCGCGCTCGTTGCCCCAGCCATCGAAGCCTATCTGGCTTCCGCCGCCACCCTCTACCAGGCTGTTCCCGGCGAGACCCAGATGCAGTTCTGTCAGCGCTGGGATGCTGCCGCTCTCCGTCTGACGCGTGCACTCCAGCTAGCCAAAATGACGAGCCACAGGCTGGTCGATACGGTGAAAGCAGCCCTTGACCAGGTCTTCGCCCTCCACATGACCGACGCACCGCACCTGGAACTTGGTTCCCTCCTGGCCAGCTACCAAAATGAGATCGAGGGTGATGCCGCAACGCTCATCCAGATTGCCGCAAGGTGCGCCAATCGCGCTGAAGCAGAGAAGGAATGGAACCACTTGCGCCACTATCTCCTCCTCAAGGCAAACTGGGAAAAGAAGGCCGGTCGGCCAGATCAAGCTGTTAAGACCGAGGAAACTCGCGCTGAAACTTATTTGCACGACGCAAACGCCAGCCCGACGTTCATGGGAAAGGCCCACTGGGTGGCTAAGGCAATCACCGCGTATCGTGAGGTCTCTCCCAAGTCGCCTCGAATCGAAGCTCTCAAGCGTCTCATGGGCGAGTATCAACGTCAGGGCATGGCGGAGATGCAAACCATCACCTACCCAATAGGCAATGGGATTGACCCAACCCAGGCCGCAAAGCATGTCTCCGGCAAGGCATTCGCGGAGGCGATCCGGCGCCTGGCAGGAGTGCTCCCGCCAATGGAAGAGAAGAGCCTCCACGAGGCCGTCCTCATGCGGTGTAAAGACCCGTTTTTCGCCCTCGTTAGCCAGAACCTGATTGACTGGGATGGCCGCCTCATCGCCAAGCGCGGCAGTCCCGTCGACGACGACCCAAAAGTGCGCGAGCACGCCATCCGCGCCGAAATGTTCCGCATGGCCGTCGAGGCGGAAAAGGTTGTCGTCAGCGGTTACATCGAGCCGGCCCGGTTACAACTTCTGTCCGAGCATAACCCAAGCCTCCACGACTTCTATCGTATGCTTGTTGACAGTCCTTTCATCCCGCCTGGCCGGGAGTACTTCTTCGCTCGTGGACTTTACGAAGGCTTGAACGGGGACTTCCTGGTCGCCGCCCACCTGTTGATCCCCCAGTTTGAGCATGCCCTCCGCTTCCATCTGGAAGAGCGCGGTGTTGACGTTACTACTTTCGACGAGGGCGTCCAGGAACTGATGGACCTCAACAAGCTGTTTGGCATCCGCCGCGAAAACCTCCTGCAATTGCTCGGGCAGGACCAGGTCTTCGAGCTGGAAGGCCTGCTCATTCGTCGTTACGGATCCAACCTCAGGAATTCCCTGGCTCACGGTCTGCTCTGGCGGCCCCAGTTTTTCGACCCGAGCGTCATCTATCTCTGGTGGGTCACCCTGCGCCTCGCCGTCTACCACTTGTTCCCACACCCGAATTCCGAGCCAGCCATACCCTCAGGCGCGCCGGCCCATCCATCATGATGCCGACGGCCGTGATGTTTTCGTTCTCGTCGTCGTTTCTGTCGATATTGTTGCGCGGGACTCTGGCAAATGCGCAATCCGTGCGCTCCACTAAATGGAGCCAACCGCAGGGCGGCTCACACTGCAGTAAAATCCCAGTAGTCTTGTTCAATAAATGAACCGCACTAAAACGCTCTTACTGGTTTGGGCCTGTAAAGATGTGCGGCTCACGCAGCTCGCCAACCGCACCGCCACGTTTGCGGTGACGCCACACTTTGCTATTCTCACGAAAGCCTAAAATCGAAAATAAGCACCTTTCTTATTTGCGCGGACGCAAACACGGAATTGAGAGCCAGGGTGGCGTCGAACCACGTATTTTGGAACGGGTTCATCCGTTGGACTCACTTTTCAAGAACACCTTGGTGCGGTGGAATTCAAGGAATTCTCGTTGCGGCTCAGCAAAGCCGCCAACGTTTACGATGCGGTCCGTGATGATTCCCATTTTCTTCAATGAGTCTTCGTGCGCCACAGGTGAGATAAGCAGTTCACCGTCCATCCAGAGTTTTCGGCGCAGGCCTTAAGAAGGGGTGCTCATCTATTTTCATCCGCGGCACGTTTGTTTCCGCAAAGGGCCGCAGATAATTGAATGCCTCGATGGCTGCCGCACGGATCGTCGCGTCGGCACTATTGGTATATCGCCCCGCCGTCTGCGCTGCCGCAACATAATCGCCAACCGAATGGCACCGCCATGCTGCAGTCATAACTTTTAGATTAAAGATGCAACGCAAGCGCCGGAACCGTACTGGATCGACATCTTGTTTGTCGGTGGAATATTTCTGAAAATCAGGATCCAAGGCCCCGCCAGCGAAACAGCGAATGTTCCGCGGTTCGTTCGTCAGCGACAGGAGTAGCATTGGCACCCCGGCGTTCCCCAATCGCCCCAGTGCGTAGGCAGCTCCTGCTGCATTATTGGTGTCCGCCACATGCTGGCCAAACAACGGGAGAAGGACCGCCGCATTTGTTTCGATCTCCACCAACGTTTGCATGGCTGGCCACGCCCACATTGGCTCGTTCTTGATGATCTGAATCAGAACTGGAGCGGCTGATCCGGCAGCCGGACCAAACTCCCCCAGAATTGAAATCGCATCCGACCGGCCGCGATTCGTCATTGTCGCAGCAGCCTCGGTCAGGGCGGGGATTGCTGCCGGTCCCGTGGCCAGCAGACACTCTGCGGCAATGGGGGCTGTTTGATCATTCCTCAGGAGGCCTGCCAGGGCCGGTATGGCCGGCTGGGCGGCAGGCCCGAGAATCTCGATAGCCAATTCCGACCCGTACCTGCGCGGAATGTCGGTTGAATTCTGGATCCATCCCACATAAAGAGGCAGACCGTTTGTCCCGACAGCTTGCACCACGTTTGTCCACATGGCGTTCTGAGCCGCCAACTGGCTGAGTGATCCATTATCCTTTAGCGGCTGATTCAGTTCGACCAACCAGACGCCCAGCCGTTTGCCCTCGAAGACAGGTTCGCGTGTTCGGGATGTTGAGCAGCCCGGAACGAAAAGGAGCGCAGCCACGACGCCGAACACGAGTGAAACATATACGTTTCTCATAAGGACCTCACCTTCTCCAGACAGGAATGTTGTGTCGCTTCCCAGCCACGTTGGCAATTGAAAAGTGAACGGTTTCCCGCTTGCCGCGCCGGACCGGGAACTGCAGATTGCGAGTGGGAAGGTTTAAATCTAACATCGAAGACGGCGACCTTATTCGCGTGTCTTCCTGCGCGACGGAGCCGCTCTAAACCAACCAGAGAGACGCGGAGACGCGGAGACCAACTTGCATTGGGCAGTCTTCCTCTGTGCCTCCGTGCCTCTGTGGTTTAGATGAATTGAATCCGCTTTTCTCCCGCGCGACCGGCAACGGACGGCTCGGCAAGCAGGGATTGCCAAAACGCGTGGCAAAAAACGTGCATTAATGCTCTTTGACGGCTTTGGATCTCCACGCCAGACTGTGATCGCACGTGAACCGCGGACTGCGCAATAATGGGCTCGGACACTCAATTTTAACCGAAAAACGATATGGCAAACCGAAGCAAGAGAGGAAAACTCGCAATTCTGGTGGGCGGCGGACCCGCCCCGGGCATCAACGGCGTCATCAGCGCCGCCACCATCGAAGGCATCAACCAGGGATTCCAGGTGGTCGGCTTCCGCGACGGATTCAAGTGGCTCGCCCAGGGCAATACGGATCACGTCATGAACCTGACCATCGACGAAGTCACCGGAATCCACCTTCGCGGCGGCTCGATTCTGGGGACGTCGCGGACGAACCCCACCAAATCCGAGTCGAGCATGCAGAACGTGCTGGAGGGGTTGAAGAAGCTGGGCGTCACCGCGCTCGTGACCATCGGCGGCGACGACACCGGGTTTTCGGCGAGCCAGGTGTATCGCAAAGCCGCCGGCGCCATTCGCGTGGCGCATGTGCCCAAGACGATCGACAACGACCTGCCATTGCCGGGGTCCACGCCGACGTTCGGTTTTGAGACCGCGCGGCATTATGGTGTTTACACGGCGCGCAATCTTGCCGCCGACGCCCGGACGACCTCGCGCTGGTATCTCATCATCAGCATGGGCCGCACCGCGGGGCATCTGGCGCTGGGCATTGCCAAGGCGGCAGCGGTCACGCTCGCCATCATTCCGGAGGAATTTCGCGGACGACCGGTGACGGTGGAGGAGATTTGCGACATGATCGTCGGCTCCATCATCAAGCGGCGCGCCAGCGGATCCGAATACGGCGTGGCCGTCCTGGCGGAAGGATTGATCGAGGCCATGGGCGAGAAAGGATTGGCCAGCGCCATTCAGGGCGGCCAACTCGAGCGCTATGGAAACATCAAGCGCGACGATCACGGCCATCTGCACCTCGCCGAAATCGAATTCGGCCGCATGATGAAGGATCTGGTGTCCGCCCGTCTCGAAAAGCTCGGCTTGAAAGTGACGCTGATTGACAAGGACCTGGGCTACGAACTGCGCTGTGCCGACCCCATTCCGTTCGACGCCGAGTACACGCGCGATCTCGGGTATGCCGCCGTCAAATTCCTGCTTTCCGCGGAGGCCGCCAAATTCGGCGCGATCATCAGTTTCGTGGACGGCAAAATGGTCCCGTTGGAGTTCGAGAAAATGATTGACCCGCAAACCAACCGGATGCAGGTGCGCCGGGTGAACGTGGATGGGGAAGCCTATGAATGCGCGTGCCATTATATGATCCGCCTGGAGCGTTCGGACTTTGAAGACGCACGGCAGCTTGCCGAGCTGGCGAAGGTGGTCTCAATGACGCCGGGGCAGTTCAGCGAGCGCTTTGGCTATTTGGTTGGCTTGAAGCCGGCGCGCCAATGAGGAGCCCCCAGAGCACGCGAAGCACGTTGAGGGGCGGGAGCGCGGCTGGGCTTCGCCACCGCCGCGGTCCGGTGTGGGGGTTGGCCTTCACATCCAATGGCGCCTGGTGAACGGGCCGGCGTTGCGCAACTTGAAAGTTGCGGCTACAACTTGCGGCGAATGAAACCGCTCTCGGAATGCCGCCTGTATGCATTCGTGGACACGGCCTATCTCCATGGCCGCCCGCCCGAATTGGTTGCGCGGCAGCTTTGCGATGGGGGGGCGGACCTGATTCAATTGCGCGCGAAGACGTCCTCACCCGATGAAATCCGGCGCATGGCCGAAGCCATTCTGCCCGTTACGCGCCCGGCCGGTGCCGGCCTGGTCGTCAACGATCAATTCGCGATCGCGTGCGAGGTCGGTGCGGACTTCTGTCATCTTGGCCAGGAGGATTTTTTTGATGCCGGATTCGCGCGTGTCTCCCAACTCCCAGCCTTCGAGTCTCGACCCGGAATCGGCCTGAGCACTCATGCGCCGGATCAGGCCCGGCTCGCGATGGCCGCGGGTGCGGATTATATCGCCATCGGTCCGGTCCACGCCACCCCCACCAAGCCGGGTGTGAAACCTGTGACGCTCGACTATGTACGGTGGGCGGCCGCCAACGTTGGCATTCCGTGGTTCGCAATCGGAGGCATCACTCTCTTGAATCTCGACGAGCTGCTCGCCGCGGGGGCCCGGCGGATTTGCGTTGTGTCGGCCATTTTGGACGCGCCGGACGTGGCGAAGGCATGCGCGGAATTCCGGAAGTGGCTTGTGTGAAACGTCGCGGCTTGCCTGGCCACGAATCTTTCCATACTCTGCACGCCGATTCAACTCAAAACCCGAAACTCGCAATCACATGGGCGTTTTAATTGTCGGCTCGACGGCGCTGGATTCCATCAAGATACCGAAGGCGGAGAACCCGCGCCTGCTCGGAGGTTCGGCCAGTCACGCGGCGGTCGCCGCGAGTTTCTTCGGCCCGGTGGAACTGGTCGGCGTAGTGGGGGACGACTTTCCGAGGCGCTATGTGGCGCTTTACCGCCGGCACGGGATCGATCTGGAAGGACTGCAGATCCTGCCCGGGAAAACGTTTCATTGGTCGGGCGAATACGAGATCAACATGAACAACCGCCGGACGCTGCTGACCGAGCTCGGCGTTTTCGAGACGTTCACCCCCACGCTGCCGGAAGCCTATCGGAACTCGCCGTTCGTGCTCCTGGCAAACATCGCTCCCGCGTTGCAGCTTCACGTTCTGAATCAGATGCAACGGCCCCGGTTCGTGGTGGCCGACACGATGGATTTGTGGCTGAACATCGCGCTGCCGGATTTGCTGAAGCTGCTCGGACGGATCGACGGTTTCGTGCTGAACGACAGCGAGGCGCAGCAGTTGACGAAGGAAGACAACGTCTTCGCCGCCATCCGGAAAATTCACCGGCTCGGACCGAAATATGTCATCGTCAAAAAGGGGTCGCACGGATCGATCCTGTCCGGCCCGCGCGGCTTCTTTCTCTGCCCGGCCTATCCGCTGGCTAAAGTCGTGGACCCGACCGGCGCAGGCGATTCATTCGTGGGCGGGATGATGGGGTATCTGTCAACGGCGAAGGGATCGATTGACGGCAACCTCCGCCGCGCGATGGTTTTCGGGAGCGTGGTGGCGTCGTTCTGCTGCGAGGGATTCGGGCTGACGCGGACCACGCGAGTCAACCGCAGGCAGATCGATCGGCGCGTGAAGGAATTGGAGAAATTGACCCGGTTCTGAGGAGTTTAAGAGTTTAAGAGTTATCGTGGGAGTTAATGAGTTGCGGAGTTTCAGAAGTGAGGTGGTCAAATCTGGAATTCCGCGCCGCCCTTTTGCGTCCGGTCCTTCTTTTTCATCACCTTCACGTTCGCGTCCTCCTGAACGACGAGCGAGTTCGCCGGAACGCTGTTCGTCAGAAAGACGTTCGCCCCGATCGTGCTGCCTTCGCCCACCACGGTGTCGCCGCCCATGATGGTGGCCCCGGCGTAGATCGTCACGCGGTCCTCGATTCTGGGATGGCGCTTGAGTCCCCTCAATGCCTGCCCGGCCGCGAGCGATTTCGCCACGAGACCGACGCCTTGGTACATTTTGACGTGATTGCCGATAATGCTCGTTTCACCGATCACTGTGCCGGTGCAATGGTCCACGAAAAAGTGGGTGCCGATTTGCGCACCCGGATGCAGATCCATGCCGGTACGGGCGTGGGCCCACTCGGTCATGATGCGCGGGATGAGAGGAACATGGTCGAGGTAAAGCTGATGCGCGAGACGTTGGACCGCGATGGCTTCGATGCAGGGATAGGCGACGATGACCTCCTCCTTGCTCAGGGCCGCCGGGTCGCCGGTGTAGGCCGCTTCGACGTCCGTCTGGAGCAACTCGCGGACGCGCGGCAGGCTGTCCAGGAACCCCAACGTCAGCGTGTGCGCGACATGACGCAAATCCGCCTTTTTCGAATATTCCTCGGGCGGCCGGTATTCGAGGCTCTTGTAAACTTCATCTTCCAGGCTGCCGAGCACGGTGTCGATCAGCGCGGCCGTTTCGACCTTGATCTCCGAGGAGTGGATCAGCTTCTCGTCGAAGAACCCGGGAAAGAGGAGGCGCAGCAGATCCACCGTGATGTCTGCAATGGCCTGTTTGGACGGCAGGTTTTTGCCGTCCAGATGATTGATCCCTCCCGAACGGGCGTAGGAGGCGATGAGGCGATCGGTCAACTGGGTAACGGTCAGCGGCACGCCGTGAGTATTCCGCAGTCACGGACGAAACGCAAGCCGAGGTGGAATTCGGCACTGTGATTGGACGTGAGGGTCGGGAGCGCGGCTGTATGCGAAGCACAGCCGCTACGGTTAAGGATGTAGTATTTCGAGGACCGCCTCGACCACCCGCCCGACGCCGATGCCGTTCATGCAGCGGAAATCGATCGGGCACTTGCGCAAAAAGCAGGGCGAACACGGCGCATCCGATTCGAGCAGGCGATGCCGGGAATCGCCCGGCAGGCCGGGGCCGGTGAGTCGGGGGTCAGTGCTGCCGAAAGCGGCGACCACGGGCGTGCCGAGCGCGGCGGCAGCGTGCATGGGGCCGGTGTCGTTGGTGAGCATCACCCGGCAGATTTTGAGAAGGGCGCAAAGCTCGCGCAGCGAGGTGCGCCCGGCAAGGTTCTTGAGGCCGGAAGCCCGGGGCCGGAAGTCCGACTCGATTCGGCCTGCAACTTCGGCATCGCCCTTTCCGCCGAGGATCAGCCAGACACAATGCGTCCGCTTGTGGATTTCCTGCGCGGCGGCGATGAATCTTTCGACCGGCCAGCGCTTGGCCGGCCCAAATTCGGCGCCCGGGTTAAGGCCAAACACCGGGTTCGTGATCCCGGCAATGCCGAACTTGTTTCTGGCCGCTTCTAATTCGTCGGGCGTGATGAACAGTCGCGGCGGCACCGGCTCGGGGTTTGCCCCGAGTGCGGCCGCAAGGTGCAGGTATTCGTGGATCTGGTGAGACCCTTGATCGGACGACGTCATCGTTGCGTCCGCGGGAACGCGGCCGGGTGAAGTCGCCGGCTCGTGCGTGTCGCCGGCCGCCAGCCTGCGGATTTCATTCACGGACCGTTTCCGCATCCGCGTGTGTCCCGGTCGTGTGGGAATGGGTCCTGTCAGGAACCAGTTTCGCCAGGGGCGGGCGTAGCCGATGCGCCGCGGAATCCGGGCCAGCCAGGCTTCGATGGCCGAGCGCGGCGAATTCGGGAAGACCAGGGCGAGGTCGAAATCGCCGGCGCGGAGCCTGCGGCCGGTTGAAAGAGGGCCTTCGCCGGCTTTGAGGGTGATGATTTCATCGACGGCCGCATGGTGCAGCCAAAGGCCTTCGAGATTTTCGGGTGTGAGCAGCGTGATGTGCGTCCCGGGAAAGCGCTCGCGCAACCGCATCATTGCCGGCGTCGTCATCACCGCATCGCCGAGCCAATTGACGCCGCGGACGAGGATGCGGCGGGGAGGATTTGATACGGCGATCGGCTGCATCGCTTATCCTCCGTCCTCGACGCCCGCCGATTCCTGCTGCTCGACGCCGGTGTTCGGAATGGGCGTTTCGGACTTCTGTTTTCTGGCTTTCCCGGGTTTCCACCGGTTGTGGACCCAGAACCAGTTCGCGGGATCGCGGCGGAGGGCGACTTCAAAGGCCTGGTTGACGTCGCGCATGATGGCGGCGACGGATCGCGGCCGGCCATTTTCGTGGGTGGGGATTTCATCGCCCGCCTCGATTTGCCAGCGTCCAGGCGCCACCCGGTAACAGACTCCGGTATGGAGGGGGCAGTGGTAGCGCAGGGCGAAGACGGCCGGCGCGGCGGAGGTGGAACAGACATGGCCCAGAAACGGGATGGGCAAGCCGCGATCCCCGCCGTGCTGGTCCGCCAGCAGGCCCAGCAGCAAGCCGGTGTTGTTCATGGCGGCCTTGAGGGCGGCGCCATCGGTGCGGCGCTCGAAAAACAGGCAGCCCGATTTCGCCCGCAACGATTGCAGCAGACGATTGAGCGAAGGCTGCCGCAATCCGCGGTAGGTGGTGGCACACTGGAACACCGGCACGTATTGTCCGAAACGGGCGTACAGCTCGAAGTTGCCAAAATGGCCGATCGCCACGATCCGGCTTTGGGGGCCGCTGCCCGTCTTGTGCGCCAGAATTTTTTCGGCTCCGACAAATGTAACGTGGGGACTCAGTTCGTCGGGGGTCATGCCGGCGGTTTTGGCCGCGCAGGCGAACGCCTCTCCGATGCGCCGGAAATTTTCCCTGGCCAGCGCGCGAATTTCAGCGGCCGATTTTTCATCGCCGAAGCACATGTCCAGGTTGCGGAGCGCCACGCGCCGGTGGCGCGCGTCGAGCGCATAGGCCAGCGCGCCGGCGCCGCGTCCCAATCGCGCGACCCACGACAGGGGCAACGCCTGCACGAAGGCGACCAGGGCCCGGGCGACGATGTAAAGGAGCGTGTCCATGTCACCGAAAACAGATCCGACGGACGCAATCCTGGAAGTCATTTGCGCCGCTCACGATTTTGATCTCGACGCGCATGAAGTAAATGGGCAGGTCGCGGCGGTCCAATTTCGGGAAGCGCACGGCGTCCTTTTGCGTGGTGATGATGGTCTCCGCCTGCCGTTTTTTGCTGCGGTTGATCGCGTTGAGGATTTCCTGCTGGGTGAAACGGTGGTGGTCGGCGAAGCGCTTGGTATAGACGAGCTCGGCTCCAAGCTTCACCAAGCCCTGCTCGAAACTCTCCGGCTGGGCGATGCCGCTCAGCGATGCGACCTTTCGTCCCTTGAGAAAATCCAGGTCCAGTCGTTGGGTGGTGAAGACGTCCTCGAGATAGAGCGGGTGATGGACGCATTCGATGATGCCGGCGGTGGGGTTGAATTGCGCGATGCGGCGGCGGAGTTCCTCGGTGTCTCCGTTGCTCTTGGTGATGAAGATGGTGGTGGCCCGGGCGAGATGGGAAGGCGGCTCACGCAGGGTGCCTCGCGGGAGCAGCCGCTCGTTGCCGAACGGCTGCTGGCGGTCGATCAATACGATGTCCTGGCGGCGGCCGCGCAGTTTCCAGTATTGAAACCCGTCATCCAGCAACAGCGTATCGCAGCCGAATTTTTCGATGGCGTAACGCCCGCTCTTCACACGGTCCTTGTCCACCAGCACGACCACGTCCTTCAGGTTCGACGCCAGCATGTACGGCTCGTCCCCGGCAGTTTCGGAATCGAGCAGGAGCGATCGGCCGTCGGAGACAACGCGCGGGGGCGTCGTGTCCTCGCGAAACAGGATTTTGTTCAGCAACCACTCATGCACCGGCGGCGGTTTGGACCGGTAACCGCGGGAAAGGATCGCGACATTCCGCCCCTGATCGCTCAATTCACGGGCGAATTTTTCCACCACCGGTGTTTTTCCGGTGCCACCGACGGTGAGATTGCCGATGGCGATGACCTGCACGCCGAGCGTCGAATCGCGAAGGATGCGGGCGTTGTAGAGGAACCGGCGCGCCTTGATGGCCACCTGGAAGATCCTGGAGCAGGTGTACAGGAAACCCCGCATCAACGCGGCTCTCGTTCCGCGTCGTTCTCCGAAAATAACCTCCAGGGCGAAGGTTTCGAGCGTTTCAGTCCAAACACGCCACTTCTCACGCATGCAGCCGCAGTGTGCCAAGGCGCGCCGGTCGGAGCAAGCGGAAGCCCCGAGGCCGAGGCGATTGGAGGTGAGGGCCAGGAGCCCGGCTATATGCGAAGCATCAGCTGCAACGGGCAAGCGACTTGACACCATCCCCGGAACGGATTCATCCGGCGTTCCGACCGGGAACTTGTTCCGGGTGTGAAATGGCCTGGCTCGCTGCGGCTGGGGTCTTCAACCACAGCCGCGGTCCGATGGGCGCAGGCGGGTGGCGGACTTCCGGCCCCCGGCTCAATCCGTCCGGGCGAGCAGGCAGTGCCAGGCGTTGAACAATCTCAAGGCGTAGTGCTCGTAGGCGGTGAGCACGCGGCCGTGGGCCAGCATCTCGTGAACGGCCCGCAGGCTCATGCAGAAATCGAGGTCCTGCAGGGGCCTGTCGCGCACGATGCGTTGCTTCCAGCGTTGCGGGTCGGTGATTTCCTCCACCGGCTCCGCTCCGCCCGGCCGGAACGAAATGAGCCAGTCATCCCGCCGGTGGAATCCCTCGTTTTCACCCTTGGAGTGAAACCATTCGTCGCACAGCAACAGGCAGACGGACTTTCCCCTGCACGACCCGATCCGGTAAAAAACGATGGGCGCTTCAAATCCGGCGAAGTGATCGTAAGCGATGTGCTCCGCGTCCGGCGGGGGCGGAGCGAAGCGGGTTTGGAATCCGAGCTTAAGTTTTCCCCGGGCGGCGGGGTCCCCTTCATAGCACAGATTCTCGTCAAAAATCCAGATCAGATCCGCGGGCAGACCGCGTTGAGACAGGGCGGCTTTCCACGCATTGTGCGCCTCGCCGAATGTGGGCCGTGTGAACTTCGGAATCTTTTGCATAAATGCTAGGCGGGATTCTTCTTGAGCCAGTCCACAAAGAGGGGAATCCCCTGCTCGATTTTGACCCGTGGATTGTAACCCAGCCGGGCGCGCGCCTTGGAGATGTCCGCGCAGGTGACCGGCACGTCTCCCGGCTGCATTGGCTGCCGGTCAATGACGGCATTGGCGCCAAGGGCTCGTTCGAGCAATTCAATCATGTGGTTCAGGGTGACGATCTGTGACTCGCCCAGGTTGAAGATTTCATAGCCGAATTCCATCCGAGTGCAAGCCATTATGCCGTCGAGAATGTCGCTGATGAACGTGTAGTCCCGCGACGATGTGCCATCCCCGAAAACCGGGATGGCCTTGCCCGCGCTGATGAGCCGGGCAAATTTGTAGATCCCGAGGTCGGGCCGTTGGCGCTGGCCGTAAACCGTGAAGAACCGCAGCATCACGACGTCCATTCCGTAGAGATGATGATAAACATGGCCCAATGCTTCGCAGGCAAGCTTGCTGGCTGAGTAGGGAGAGATGGTCGAAGCAACGGGATCCGACTCGGAGAACGGCACTTTGGGGTTGATCCCGTAAACCGAGGAGGTGGAGGCCATGATTATTTTTTTGACACCCGCGAGCCGGGCGGCTTCGAGAACGTTTGCGGTGCCTTCCACGTTGACGCGCATATACAGCGCGGGTTGTTCCAGGCTTGGCCTGACTCCCGCCCGCGCCGCCAGGTGAATGACCTGGTCGAATTTCACTCTCCCCAACACCTCAGCCACTTCGGTGCGGTCGGTGATGTCGCCGTGGACGAATTCGAAGGGCCGGGCCAGCGCCTGGACCTCGCGAATATTGCGGCGTTTGAGTTCCGGGTCGTAAAAGGGATTCAGATCGTCAAAGGCCCAGACGGCGTGCCCCGAGCGAAGCAATTGCTCGCAAACGTGCGATCCAATAAACCCTGCGCCGCCGGTTACCAGGAAATTCACCCGCGCAACCTAACAAAACACGGTCGCGCCTGTCGAGGGTCGAGGTTGGAAAGGGTGGCCCGGCAGTTGGCGCTTGGCACGTCGCCGCCGGCGCGCCATATTCATCGCCATGCCTGACGAGACCGTTCTCCAACTTGACCTGCCCGGCATCCGGAAGCTCAAGAGCGGAAAAGTGCGCGAAATGTTCGACCTGGGGGACCGTCTGCTGCTCGTCGCCAGCGATCGCATCTCCGCCTTCGATGTCATCATGCCCAACGGCATTCCGCGCAAGGGCGAGGTGCTCACGCAAATTTCCTTTTTCTGGTTCGACCGATTCGCGTCGCTGGTGGAGAATCATCTGCTGGCGGGTGCGAACGATCCGCTGCCGAAATACCTCCAGTCCTTTGCCGGCAAGCTTTCCCGCCGCTACATGATCGTGAAAAAGGCGAAACCGCTCGCCATCGAGTGCATTGTGCGCGGTTACCTGTCCGGTTCCGGGTGGAAGGAATACAGGAAATCCCGGACGGTCTGCGGCATCCCATTGCCCTCCGGGTTGACGGAATCCGCGGAATTGCCCGAACCGATCTTCACGCCGTCCACCAAGGCCGAAGCCGGGCATGACGAAAACATTTCGTTCGAGCAGGCGGCCGGAATCGTCGGCGCGGATCTCGCGTTGCAGGCGAGGGACCTGAGCCTGAAGATTTACAAGGCGGGGCGCGATTACGCCCGCCAGCGCGGTATCCTCATCGCCGACACCAAGTTTGAGTTTGGGGAGAGCGACGGGAAACTGATCCTGATCGACGAGGTGCTGACGCCGGATTCCTCGCGTTTCTGGCTCGCGGACCAGTATCGACCCGGGCAAGGCCAGCCGAGTTTCGACAAGCAGTTCGTCCGGGATTACCTCGAAACGCTGAATTGGAACAAGACTCCGCCGGGGCCGATGTTGCCGGCTGACGTGGTTGCCAAGACGAGCGCGAAGTATCTGGAGGCTTACGAGCGGCTGACCGGCAGAAAACTTTGACATTGCCGCAACGGGATGAAAAGCCAGGCAACGAAGGTCGTGGATGCAAACTCTCGTTGAAGAGTTCCTGCAATACCTTCGCCACGAGCGCGGGCAGTCCGAGCACACGCAAAAAACCTACGCCGCGTTGTTGAACAAATTCGTCGTTTGGGCGGCGGAGCGGAAGTTGACGGACTGGAGGGCGGTCGAGCTCCGGCATCTCATGTCCTTCCTGCAGGACGAACGGGAGCGGGTGCCGGCCAATCAACCGGAGGAATCGCGGCGCCGGCTCAGCAGCGAGAGTGTTTATCTGGAGATCGCCGCGCTGCGCGCGTTTTATCGCTTTGCCGAAAGCGAGAAGCTGCTGCCGGTGAACGTCGCGGAGAACCTGTCGTTGCCGCGGCGCTGGAAACGCCTGCCCAAGGCGCTGACGGATCGGGAAATCGGGATGCTGCTCGAGCCGGAGAGGCCGGAGACGCCGCAAAACCTTTGCGATCAAGCCGTTCTCGAACTGGCCTACGCCTGCGGCTTGCGCCTGGCCGAACTGCGCAACGCGCGCCTGGAGCAACTCCACCTGGACGCCGGGTTCATCAACGTGGTCGGAAAAGGCAACAAGGAGCGTGTGGTGCCGGTCGGCAGGAAGGCCGTGCAGGCGCTGAACCGGTACATCGAGGTCGGACGGCCGAAGCTGGTGACGCCGCGTTCGACCGCGAATGTTTTTCTCACGAATCGCGGCACCCTGTTCGCGGCGGTGACGCTCTGGTTGCGGATCAAGCAGCGGGCCCGCCGGGCCGGGGTGGCGCGCAACATCACACCGCACATGCTGCGGCACAGTTTCGCCACCCACCTGCTGGAACATGGCGCCGACCTGCGCGTGATCCAGGAATTGCTCGGGCACGCGAGCATCGGCACGACGGAAATTTACACCCACGTCACCGGTAACCGGCTGAGGGACGTGCACCGGAAATTCCATCCCAGGGCGTGAGCGGGGCGCAGACAGCCTGTCCGCGCGAACCCCGGATCAACAAGCATGCGAGGGTGCTTCGAGATTTCCGACTCGCGGGCTCGGCGGCCAAACCCTGCTGCGGGTCTGGGGCAGCCAGTGTGGAAAACCCGGACGCCTTGGAACCTTCCAGCGCGCCATGCGTTAGAAGCGGGCGCAGCCGAGTCATTCGAAGTCGTACACCACCACCTTCCGGCAGACGCGCTTGAAGACTTTTTCCACAAATTCCACGTGCCGGGGATGGACCTGATAATCGTCCTGCATTTGTTTGTCGGGGAAAGCAAGATTCAGCGCCACCTGATAACTTTGCTCCACCGCGGGGCGATGGCTGGGCGCCATTTTGCCGACGTGAAAATGGAGCACGCCGGGAATGGATTTCAGATAATGATCCGCGCCTGCGATCAATTCATCGGCGGCCTGCGGGTTGGCCGGGTCGGTCCAGAAAATGACGATGTGTGAAAACATGCGCGCGATTGTGTCCGCGGCGCGCCCGCTGGCAAGGGGAAAGATGAATGGAGAATTCTGTTCTTTCTCTGCGGCCCGGATTGGTGTTTAGTTTGCGGCCTCATGAGCAAAACCGCATTGCTGTTCGCCGGACAGGGCGCGCAAGGCGTCGGCATGGGAAAAGATCTGGCGGAGCAATTTCCAACCGCCAGGACCTGGTTCGACCGGTCCAATGCCGCGGTTGGCTATCCGCTGGCGTCGATTTGTTTCAACGGCCCGGAACCGGAACTGACCCGGACTGAAAACGCGCAGCCGGGCATTTTTCTGGTGAGCTGGGTCTGCTTCCAACTGCTGAAGGAACGTGTTCCGTCATTGCAGTTCGAGTCCGCAGCCGGCCTGTCGCTGGGTGAATTCACCGCGTTGACCGCGGCGGGCGCGATCGGTTTCGAGGATGGCCTGCGCATGGTGCGGCAGCGGGGCCGGTTCATGCAGGAAGCCTGCGATGCGACGCGCGGCGGCATGGCGGCGATCCTCGGTCTTGGGGAGGATCTCACGCGCGAGGTTTGTGCCCGGGCGGGGGTGGCGCTTGCGAACCTGAATTGCCCGGGGCAGATCGTGATTTCAGGCGAAGCCGGCAAGATCGCGAACGCCGTCGAAATGGCCAAGGCCAAAGGAGCGAAGCGGGCGGTGCCCCTGCCGGTCGCCGGCGCGTATCATTCTCCGCTGATGGCCGGCGCCGGGCCGAAGCTGGCGGCCGAACTGGCCGGGGTGAAGATTTCTTCGCCGGCGATTCCGGTCATTTCCAACGTCACCGCCCGCCCCCACGGCGCGGCGGCCGGGATCCCTTCGAGGCTGGTGGAGCAGGTCACCTCGCCGGTCCGCTGGGAGGAATCGATGCGATACCTGCTGGCGCAGGGGTTTACGCGATTCATCGAGTTGGGCCCCGGGACCGCGCTCAGCGGTTTCCTAAAGCGGATCGACAGGGGCGCGCAGACGCTGAATGTGGCGGATGCGGCAAGTCTGGCGGACACGGCCGCGGCATTGGAGACTTGATCGGGCATCCCGCATCCCGTATCACGGAGCACGCATGAATCAACTTGCCAGCCAGATCGCCGTGGTCACCGGCGCGGGCCGGGGAATCGGACGCGCCATCGCCTTGAAATTCGCCGCCGAAGGCGCGGACGTGGTTTGCGTCTCGCGAACGGCTGCTAATTCCGAGAAAGTGGCCGCCGAGGTTCGCGCGCTGGGGCGAAAGTCGTGGATGCACGCCCTGGATGTGGCGGACGCCGTCGCCGTCGCCGCCGCCGCGGAAAAGATCCTGGCGGAGTGCGGCAAGGTGGACATTTTGGTGAACAACGCCGGCGTGACCCGGGACGGCCTGCTCATGCGGATGAGCGACGGGGATTGGGACGCGGTGCTGGACACGAATCTGAAGGGGGCGTTCCTGGTCACCAAGGCATTCTGCCGCGCCATGATCAAGCAGCGGTCCGGACGGATCATCAATATATCATCCGTCATCGGCCTGATCGGCAACGCCGGCCAATGCAACTATGCGGCGAGCAAGGCGGGCCTGATCGGGTTTACGCAATCTGTGGCGCGGGAGGTGGCATCGCGCGGGATCACCGTCAATGCCGTCGCGCCGGGATTCATCGAAACGGACATGACCTCTGCCTTGGGGGAAGACCTGCGGAAGGAGCTGCTGGGGAGAATTCCGTTGAACAGCTTCGGCCAACCGGAGGACATCGCGAATGCCGTCCTGTTTCTGGCCGGCCCGGGGTCGCGGTACATCACCGGACAGGTGCTCACGGTGGATGGCGGGATGGTGATGTGACGGCGCTGTCGGGTCCGGATCAGGAATTTGCGGAGCCAGGGGGCAGGCGGCGGCGATCCGGGCGGCGGCGCTGCGGACGAAACGAAAAAAAACGCGATTCGGGACTTGACGCCCTCTTGAGGGTGGCTTAGACACACTGCAAAACGAATCGAAGAACCGGAGAAAATCATGGCTGAAAAAACAATTGAACAACGAGTCAAAGACATCATCGTCGAGCAGTTGGGCGTCAATGCGGATCAGGTCACACCGGACGCCAAGTTCATCGAGGATCTCGGGGCTGATTCGCTCGACACAGTTGAATTGGTCATGGCGCTCGAGGAAGAATTCGGAAATGAAATCCCGGACGAACAGGCCGAGAAACTTCAGAGCGTGGGCGACGTCATCAAGTACATCGAAGACCTCCAGCAAAAGTAATGGTTCGTTGAACGCTTGCGAGGCAGCCAGGACTGGCGTCGGGTTGGGCTGCCTTTTTAATTTATGCCCACCAACTGGACAGACCGCCGGGTGGTTATCACCGGGCTCGGGGTGGTGACCCCGCTCGGCAACGAGGTCGAGGTCTTTTGGAAAAACCTTCTCGAAGGCCAGTGCGGCGTGGGAACCATCACCGCGTTTGACCCCTCCGCCTTCGATACCCGCATCGCCGCCGAGGTCAAGAACTTCGATCCCAGCCCCGCATTCCCGTCGCCCAAGGAAGCCCGCCGCACGGACCGTTACTCGCAGTTCGGGATTGTGGCGGGCTGGCAGGCGCTGAAGGACTCGGGCATCGACCTCGAGAAGGCGGATCGGGACGAAATTGGCGTGTTCCTCGGATCGGGCATCGGCGGACTCCGCACCACGACCGACCAGCTCAAGATATTGATCGAGCGCGGCCCCAGCCGGTTGTCTCCGTTCATGATCCCGATGCTCATCTCGAACATGGCGTCGGGAATGGTTTCGATGTATTACGGCCTGCGCGGCCCGAATTTCGCCACCTGCTCCGCCTGCGCCACGGCCAACCACGCCATCGGCGAAGCCTGGCGGACGATCAAGATGGGCGATGCCCAGGCCATGCTGGCCGGCGGCGCCGAGGCCACGATCGTCCCGATCGGCATCGGCGGCTTTTGCGCGATGAAAGCGATGAGCACACGCAATGACGACCCGCAGCGGGCCTCGCGGCCATTCGACAGGGAGCGCGACGGTTTTGTGATGGGCGAAGGGGCGGGTGTGCTGGTGCTCGAGGAACTCGGATACGCCAAAGCCCGCGGCGCGCGGATTTACGCGGAACTGGTCGGTTACGGCAACACAGCGGACGCCCATCACCTGACCGCGCCGTCACCCGGCGGCGAAGGCGCCGCGCGGTGCATGAAAATGGCCTTGCGCAACGCCTCGCTGAATCCGGGGGACATCTCCTACATCAACGCCCACGGCACCTCCACTCAGCAGGGCGACATCGCCGAGACCGAGGCGATCAAGACCGTGTTTGGCGGGAGCGCCCGCACGCTCGCCGTCAGTTCCACCAAGGGCGCGACCGGCCACATGCTCGGCGCGGCGGGCGCGGTGGAGATGGTCATTTGCACCAAAGCCATCCAGGCCGACGTCGTGCCGCCGACGATCAATTACGAATTTCCCGATCCGGCATGCGATTTGGATTATGTGCCGAACACGGCGCGGCCGCTGAAGGTCAACGCGATCGTGAACAACTCGTTCGGCTTCGGCGGCCACAACGCCACCCTGGTGGCGAAGAAATTCGTCTCCTGATTCCGGCTCGCCTCTCCCGTTTCGAGCTTCCGCCCGTTACAGAATATTCGCCGCCAGCTCCGCGAGTTCCGAACGTTCGCCTTTTTGCAGTTCGATGTGCGCCGCGATGGCTTCCGCGCGAAACCGGCTGACGACGTAATTGAACCCGTTGGACGAGGAATCCACGTAGGGATTGTCGATCTGGTAGGGGTCGCCGGTGAACACGACCTTCGTGCCGCTGCCGACGCGAGTGATGATGGTCTTGGCTTCGAGCGGCGTGAGATTTTGGGTCTCGTCGATGATCATGAACTGGTTGGCGATACTGCGTCCGCGGATGTAGCTCAAGGCCTCGACCACGATGCTGCCGGACCGCATCAGGTCGCCGCAGCGACGGTGTTCCTGGCCCATGTTGAGGTCGCTCAACAACTCGAGCGCGTCATGGATGGGCTGCATCCACGGCGCCAGTTTCTCTTCGAGCGAGCCGGGCAGGAAGCCGAGTTCCTTGCCCATGGAGATGGTCGGGCGGGCGACGACGAGCCGGCGGAATTCGCGGTCATGCACGGTGCGTTTCAGCCCCGCGGCCATGGCCAGCAGGGTCTTGCCCGTGCCCGCCTTGCCCATGAGGGTGACCAGCTTCACCCGATCGTCAAGCAGCGCGTCGAAGGCGAAGTGCTGCTCGCGGTTGCGCGGTTTGATCCCCCACACGCCTTCGCGGCTGTCCATGATCGGCACGAGTTTCGTGCCCTTCGGATCCACCTTGGCCAGCGCGGTGCGCTTGGGGTTGGTCTCATCGATCAGCGTGCAGTATTCGTTGGGAAAATATTTCCGTCCGGCGTCCAGCTCCCATTCGCCGTTCGCCCGGAACGACGCCAGTTGCTGCGGGCTGACCGGCCTCTCGATCATGCCGGTGTAGAGGTCCTTGATGAACACCCGGTCGGTCTCGTAATCCTCGGCCTGCAAACCGAGGGCGTCGGCCTTGATTCGCAAATTGATGTCTTTGCTCACCAGGATGGTCGGGTTCCTCGGCTGGGCCTTCTGGATGCCCGCCGCCAGCGAAAGAATCCGGTTGTCCACCGTGTTGGCGTTGAAGCCGCCATCGCCATGGGCCTGGCCGTTTCCGTTTTTTTGAAACACGATTTTGAGCCTGCCGCCCGTGGGCAGCTTCACGCCTTCACTCAGGCGCCCCTCGCCGCGAAACGAGTCCAGCATGCGAGAAACCCCGCGCGCGTTCTGGCCCAGCTCGGAGGATTCCCGTTTGAAACGGTCGATTTCCTCGATGACCTCAATGGGAATCAGCACGTTGTTCTCCTCGAAACTGAGCAAGGAATTCGGGTCGTGGAGGAGGACGTTGGTGTCGAGAATGTAGTTCTTCACGAGGCAGTCTCCGCTTTCAATCGGGTCATCCGATCCTGCCAGGCCTTGAGATGATTGTGCGCCGGCGGGAGCCGGTAATGGCCGGAGTAAAGGAAATTTCCGAGCATGCCGTACAGGTCGAAGTCCACAAAGCGGGGCTCGTTCCCGAGGAGAAACGGGTGATACATGACCATCTCCTCAAACGGGATCAGCCGGCCGGCCAGTTGTTTGAGCAGGCCCTTTTGCCCCGCCCTCCACTGGTCGATGCAGCCGCGCCCGAACTTGCGTTCTTTGTGCCGCAGAAACCCCACCTGCTCCGATTTCGGCACCACTTCCTTCCAGTAAATATCATTCAGCCTGAAACCATCCCCTTCGATCTCATTCTCGATGTGGCGCCAGAGGACGGATTGGACTCCTTCGAGTTCGCGCGGAAACAGCCCCAGCCGGAGCTTCGCGTCGAGGTATTTGGCGATGACCTGGGATTCCTCGCCGACCTCGAACACCACCGTTTTGCCGTCCCTGAGGATCGGCACGCCGTAGTAACGCTGCCGGGTCCATTGCCAGACCCGCGACCGGTCGGTGCTGGAAACGTCGATGATTTTGAATGGGCGACCGGAGAACTCGAGAATGCGGCGTTGAACAATACAGAAGGGACTCCATGGGAACTGGACCAATTCGATCATGTCAGGTTCTCGCTTTCAGGACGGGCACTTTAGGTCTGCCGCACGGACGTGACAAGATCAAATCCGGATCAAACCCGGACCGCGACTGTGTGCGAAGCACCAGTCGCTGCGCCCCAGACATTGTCACTGCGCCGTGGAACTATCCCCTGGCCTCCCGCTTTTCCACGGTGCTGCGGCTGGTCCTCGGCGGACACAGCCGCGCTCCCTCGCGCGAATACACCGCTTTACAGCGTTTGCAGCCGGGACTAAGCTGGTGACATGTCCGATTACGACCCGACGGATTTTGTGGACAACGACTTTCAGGAGCGCAAGATGCCTGCGACGGTGGCCGCGGGCGGTGGATTTTCCCAGCGCGCGCCCACGCGCGAGGAGGTCGATTCGAGGGTGGTGGAAGCCCAGCAGAAGCTGGTGGAACTGAAGCGCGCCCAGGAGGATTTGGAGCGGGAGCGGGCCACGCTGGAGGAAACGCGCCGCCGCCAGATGGAATTCCAGAACGGCCGGCAGGAGTTGATCGAGAGCCTGACGCGCGGCCTGGGGCTGCTGGAGGAAGCCGAGTTCAACGCGCGCCGCGATGCCGAACAGATGGCCAAGGCGCTCGCGGACTTGCGGGACGCGCTCTCGAAAATGCAGGCCATCCACGAAACCACCTGGACGAAGGACAATTTCAACGTCGAATTGACCCGCGCGCTGACCACCATCGAGAACGCGCGGATGGAGTGGAACTCGGCGCGGTTGAAATTTCCCCTGCTCGCCGGCGGAAGGACACCCGGCGACGAGGGCGGCGGGCTGGAGACTGCATCCGCGCAGGCGGCGCCGTTTGGCAGCCGCAGTTTCGGCCAGTGGTGCAAACTCGGCCTGGCATTGACCTGGCCGGTGGCCCTGGCGGTGTTGTTGGCGGTGGGCGCGGTGCTGGCCCTGTTCGTCCGCCGTTAGGCCGCAAGGGTGTATGAACCGAGACGGGTTTGCCGCACGCGTCCAATGGACCGGTTCATTCGAGGCACACTCCGCCGCCGGTGAAAGCGGGATTTGACAAACGTTCGCAATTGGCATGGCGTGGTTTTCAAAAAAGGCCGATCCGATTTCCGACCGCTCCCGTGAGCTCAGCGCCGAGATCGCGGCGCTCGAGGCCCAGATCCGCGAGCTGGATTCGCAGACGCAGCGGAGCCAGGAAAGCCAGGAGAATCCACGCCTGCGTTCCACCGCGTTACCCCATGGCGCGGCTCCCCATCGCATTCCGGAGCCATCCGCGCCGCCGTCCACCGAGGAGCCGATCTTTGAAGACGTAGACCAGGACCGGCTGAAGGCCCGTGGGGAGGCGGCCGTGGCGCCGGAACATTTCAACGAGCTGGGGGTGCGGAAGTACGATCTGCCCGCGCTCCTGCACCGCCTCCGCAACCATTTTCGCGGACCGTCCACGACCAATCCGAAGCTGGTCAATTACCTCGCCGCCGGCGGCATTCAGGGATTGCGGCCGCTGCGCTACGAAAAGCGCGTTGCCCGCAACCGATTCGTTGCGCTCGTCCTGTTCCTTTTCGTGATCCTGCTGGGGATCATCCTGGCGTTCGTCCGGCATCATTGACTCGTTTGGGAGTGACATTTTCCCGCGCGGATCGCACATTCGGCGCGTTGGGAGTTCCGCCTTCAGGCGACAGGGCCGGACACGGCCGTCCCTGGGAATCGCATGAAGACGGAGCCTGCGGGGGCGGATACGAGCAAGTGCCCGGATCAGCAGATTGGCTTTGCATGAAGAAGAATTCCCCGGTTTCCCGGAGCGGACGGTTTGCCGGCGGCCCGGCGGCGGATGTGGCGCGGTTCACCCAATCCGTCTCCTTCGATTGGCGGCTTTGGCGGCAGGACATCCTCGGCTCGATGGCGCATGCCACGATGCTGCGCAAAATCGGAGTGCTGTCGCGCGCGGAACTGAGCGCCGTGCTGAGGGGGCTGGACTCGATTGCGCTGGAAATCAGAACTGGCAAATTCCGGTGGAACCCCGGCCTGGAGGACGTCCACATGAACATCGAGGCCGAGCTGACGCGCCGCGTCCCGGCCGGCGCCAAGCTCCACACCGGGCGCTCGCGCAACGACCAGGTGGCTCTCGACCTGCGGCTCTGGCTCCGGGACGAGATCCTGGAACTGGGAAGGGAAGTGCGGTTGCTGCAGGCCGCGCTGGCCGGCTTGGGACAAAAAAACAGCTCGGTGCTCATCCCGGGCTACACGCACCTCCAGCGCGCGCAGCCCGTGTACTTCGCCCACCACCTGCTGGCGTATGTCGAAATGTTCGACCGCGATCACCAGCGGCTGGAGGATTGCTTCCTGCGAGTCAACGTGTGCCCGCTCGGCAGCGGCGCCATCGCCGGCTCCACGCTGCCGCTCAACCGGGGGCTGGTCGCGGAACTGCTCGCGTTTGTGGATGCCAAAGGTTCGCCGAAACTCTCGCAGAACTCGATGGACGCCGTGAGCGACCGCGATTTCGCGGTGGAATTCTGCGCCGCGGCCGCGCTGCTGGCGGTGCATCTGTCGCGACTGTCCGAAGACCTGATCCTCTGGGCCAGCAGCGAGTTCCGATTCATTAAGATCGCCGACGCCTACACGACGGGCTCGTCGCTGATGCCGCAAAAGAAGAATCCGGACATTGCCGAGCTGGCGCGGGGCAAGAGCGGCCGGGTGATTGGCAATCTGGTATCGTTGTTGGTCTTGTTGAAGGGGTTGCCGATGACGTACAACCGGGATTTGCAGGAGGACAAAGAGCGCCTGTTCGACACGGCGGACACCGTGCGGGCCACCGTGCGGATCATCACGGCGATGCTGCCGCACATCCATGTCCAATACGCCGCCTGCGAAGCCGCGGCGAGCGATCCCGCGCTGCTGGCGACGGATCTTGCGGATTATCTGGTGCGCAAGGGCATGCCATTCCGGAAGGCGCATCACGTGGTGGGCCTGGTGGTGGCGGTGGCCGAGAAAAAGGGTCGGCTGCTGAATCAACTGACCCTTGCGGAATTGCAGTCGGTGGACAGGAGTTTTGGCCGGGACGCGCCCGACATCTTCGATCTGGGGCGGGCGATGGCGAAGCGGACCCTTGTCGGCGCGCCGGGGACGAAAGAGGTGCGGGAGCAGTTGGCGCGTTGGCGAAGGCAACTGGCGTTAAGCGGTGTGCCTTGAGCGCGCACTGCCTTTTCACGCCGTTGCCGCGCTTTTCGCCGCGGCCAGGTCGCTGCGGCGCTGGGCCATGCTCTTGAAGAATTCATAGCCTTCGCGCAGGCGGCGCACGCAGACGTCCTTGTCCTCGAGCATCGTTTTGATGATGCGGAGAATCGGTTTCGGACGCAGGTAGTAGCGATGGTAGAAGCGCTCGACGCTTTCGAAGATCTCTTCCTTGCTCAGGCCCGGGTATTCAAGCGAGCTCTGCTGGAAGCCGTCGGTTTCCACCAGGTCGGCCTTGTCTTTCTTGGCGAACCAGCCGTTGAGCCTGGCCTGCTCGTACAGTTCCGTGCCCGGATACGGCGCGGCCAGGGAGACTTGCATACTGAACACGTCCAACTCCTGCGCAAAACGGATCGTCTGCTCGATGGTTTCCCGGGTTTCGACGGGCAGGCCGAGGATGAACGTGCCGTGAATGATGACACCCGCCTTGTGGCAATCCTTGGTGAAGCGGCGCATTTCGTCGGTGGTGACGCCCTTCTTGATGCGCGTCAGCGTCTCGTCGTTGCCGCTCTCATAGCCGACCAGGAACAGGCGGAGGCCGTTGTCCTTGAAACTTTTGATGGTGTCGTAATCGAGGTTCGCGCGGCTGTTGCAGCTCCAGGTCAAACCGAGCGGGCCGAGCTTTTTCGCGATCTCACGGGCGCGCGGCAGGTTCGCTGTGAACGTGTCGTCATCGAAGAAGAACTCCCTCACCTGCGGGAAGAGCTTCTTCATGTAGGCCATTTCGTCGGCGACGTTTTGCGGCGAGCGAACGCGGTATTTGTGTCCGCCGATGGTCTGCGGCCAGAGGCAGAAGCTGCATTGGGCCGGGCACCCGCGACCCGTGTACAGGCTCACATACGGGTGCATGAGGTAGCCGATGAAATACTTTTCGATCTGGAGATCCCGCTTGTAAACGTCGGCCACCCACGGGAGCGAATCCATGTTCTGGATCATCTCGCGCTCGGGGTTGTGTCTGATCCTGCCGTCCTTGTCCTTGTAGGAAAGTCCGGCGATGGTTTCGAGCGGACGATCCTCGGCGACTTCCTTGCACGTGAAGTCAAATTCCTTCCGGCCCACCCAGTCGATTGCGGGCGAGGCTTTGAGCGTTTCGGTCGGCAACACCATCGTGTGCGCTCCGATGAAGCCGATTTTCGTGTCGGGCTTCTGCGCTTTGATCGCTTCGGCCACCTTGCAGTCGTTTTTCAACGACGGCGTGGAAGTGTTGATGATGACGTGATCGAAATCCTTTGCGATGCGGAGGCATTCCTCGACCCCGACGTCGTGCGGCGGGCAATCGAGCAGGCGCGAGTTCGGCACGAGCGCGGCGGGTTGCGCAAGCCAGGTGGGATACCAATAGCTGGTGACTTCGCGCCGGGCCTGGTAGCGCGCGCCGGCCCCGCCGTCGAAGCCGTCGAATGAAGGAGGACTGAGGAACAGTGTTTTGCTCATAAGCCCCTGAGATTTACTCCACCCGCTTCGCCTCGGCAATTTTCGCCAGCAATGCCTCCCGCTGGCCGGTGTCGCCGGTGCCGCAGCCGCCGCCGTTGTGTTCGTGCGGCTCTTCGCGGCGCTGGAACGCCGATTGCGCGCCGTTCATGGCGGCCCGCGGGCTGTTGATGGCGGCGTTCGCCTCGGCCAGATGGCCTTTGCCGATGGAAACACCGTTGAACGCCCGAACCTTCGCGCCTGCGTAGTAGGGCTTGGGCTTGGGCCGGAAGTTATAACTGAAATTCTTCCAGTTGTCGCCGCGCTGATAGTTGGTGCCCAGCGCGCCGCTGGGATCGTAGCCGCAATGGACCATGCAGTTTTCGCATCGTGGATCGCGCGCGACGCCGTTGATGACGCCGTATTTGTCCCACTGCACCTTGGCGAGCATTTCGTGGTAGCCGTCGTAATGGCCGTCGGTCATCAGATAGCACGGCGCCTTCCAGCCTTTGATGTTGTAGGTCGGAATCGCCCAGGCGGTGCACGTCAGCTCGCGTTTGCCGGCGAGAAACTCCTGGTAAACCGGGGTGCCGAAAATGGTGAACTTCTCGCCCCACTCCTGAATGTTTGCGAATTTCTCCCGCGTCATCTTGCGCGTGAGGAAGAAATCTTCGGGCTGTTTGCCGAGTCGCTTGACCATGTCCTTCTTGGCGGCGTCGTACTCGTAGCCGGGGGAAATGGTGTGGCCATCCACTTCGAGCGAGGAAAAGAACTCGAACATCTGCTCGATTTCCTTCACGTCGGATTCCTTATAGACGGTCGTGTTCGTGGCGACCTGGAAGCCGAGGATCTTGGCCATCTTGATCGCCTCGACGCACTCCTTGAAGACGCCCTCGCGCTCGACGATGAGGTCATGCGTGTATTCGAGGCCGTCGATATGGACATTCCAATACATCCACCTCGTCGGGCGAATGACCGCCTTGGCGCGGGCTTTGTCGTCGGCCTTGCGGATGGTTTGGGCGTCCTTGTCGGAAATCAGTTTCTCCTGCAGCAACCGCTTCAGCGCGGGTTCCAATTCCGGGGAGTAGATCGCCGCAAGGTAATCCTTCATTTTCTTGCGCATGAACACGCCGTTCGTGCAGACATAGACGATGCGGCCCTGGGCCAGAATCCCGTTCACCAGTTCCTCGATCTTCGGATAAATCAGCGGTTCGCCGCCGCAGATGCTGACCATCGGGGCCTCGCATTCCTCGGCAACCGCGAGGCATTTCTCGATGGGCACCATGTCCTTGAGATTGGTGGAGTACTCGCGGATGCGCCCGCAGCCGGTGCAGGTGAGATTGCACGTGTGAAGAGGCTCCAATTGCAGCACCATTGCGAATTTGGGCGTGCGCTTCAGCTTGTGTTTAATAATATGACCGGCGATTTTCGCCGTTAGAGCGAAGGGAAATCGCATAAGCGGATCAGTTTTTGGCTAATTGTGTCGAAGGCTCCGCAGGCGGCAGGACTGGGTCGTGCTGCGCGGGCGGGGGGGTGGCTTGGAGCAAACCGGGAAGGAAAAAGTCGAGCGGAGAAACGGTCTTGGACGCACTGATGCCGCCGCAACCTGCAGCCAGGAGCAGAAAGGCCGGACAGAACGCCAACCGCAGCAATTTGCCGTTTGATCTCACTCTCATGTCAGTATATGACCAGTCGTGATGTTCGCAACCCCTAATTCCGCCGGCATGGCATACGTCGCCAAGGTGCTGTGGCGACGGCAATTGAGGTGGTTCGCTCCGCTCCGCCGCCTTTTCCGACCCGCGCCCCTCGCCGGATTTATAGGGATCGCTACCGGCTCTTTCATAGCGGTCTCGGGCCAACAAATGGCTGGTGACAAATCCTCGTCGGACACGGCTGCGGCGCGGACCGCGCGCGAGTTCAGGGAGGCCTCGAACCGGTACGTGGCCCATACCAACGACGCCGAAGCCGCCTGGCAATTCGGCCGGGCCTGTTTCGATCTTGCGGAATTGACGACCAACAACCCCGCGCGGGCCGAAATTGCGGAAAAGGGCATCGCCGCATGCCGGGAAGCGATGGCGCTCCAGCCGGGGTCGGCGCCGGCGCATTACTATTTGGGAATGGATCTCGGTCAACTCGCGGATACGAAGCGCAATCTGGCGGCCCTGATGATGGTCAAGGAAATGGAGCGGGAATTCCTGGCGACGGCTGCATTGGACGAACAGTTTGATTATGCCGGGGCGGACCGGAACCTGGGATTGCTTTATATGAAGGCGCCGGTCATCGCCAGCATCGGCAGCCGGAGCAAGGCGCGCCAGCATCTCCGGCGCTCGGTCGAACTGGCGCCCATGTATCCCGAGAATCGCCTGAACCTGATCGAGGCCCTTTTGAAGTGGGGCGACCTGGAGGCCGCCCGCCGCGAAGCAACCTACCTGGAGGAACTCTGGCCGGAAGCGCGGCGGCGGTTTTCCGACGCGAGCTGGGCGAAGAGTTGGCTGGATTGGGAAAAGCGGTTCCAAGCCGCGAAGCGCAGGATCGGGCAAGGGTCAAAGCCGGCAAAGCATTCCGGCTAGGAAGACTGAACCGGAACCACGGCCGTCCAACAGGTCGCGCCGAATTTCCCCTTGAATTGCTCGGCCAACGTTTCTGCCGACGCCGGGTCGCCGGCCACGGCAAAGGTTGTCGAACCGCTCCCGGACAGGAGTGTCGCCGCCGCTCCTTTCTCGCGCAGGAATTCCTGGAAGAGGGCGACCAAGGGGTATTTCCCGAGGACGGGCGCTTCCAGCGAATTATAGAACTCCGGGGCGGCGAGCTTCAAATCGGCGGTTTGCAGGAGTGAAATCAGTTTTTGCGCGCGGCCCGGGCTGCCGTTCAAGGCGGCCGGAAATCGGGTAAGATTCTGATAAGCCCAGGGGGTTGAAACCCCGAACCCGGGATGGATCAGCAGGAACGCGGCCCCCTGCAGCGCCGGCAAGCTGTCCAGGGACTGGATTTTCTCACCGCGACCGGTGGCCAGCGCCGGCTTTGTTTGCAGGAAAAAGGGCACGTCAGAGCCGAGTTCCGCGGCGATTTCCCGGAGTTGCAGGGGCGAAAGAGGATGACCGAACAGTTCATTCAAGCCGGAGAGGGTTGCCGCGGCGTCACTGCTGCCGCCGCCGAGGCCCGCCGCCAGCGGGATGTTCTTCTCCAGGTGAATTCGCGCGCCCTCCCGGATGCCGGCTTTCTGGAGGAATGCGGTCGCGGCCCGGTGAACCAGGTTTCTGGAGTCCGTCGGGAGGCAGGGCAGGTTGCAGGTCAGTTCAATGCGGTTGGGGTGGCGGGCGAAGTCCAGGATGTCGAACACCCCGACGGGATGCATCACGGTTTCGAGTTCGTGGAATCCGTCGGGGCGTTTGCCCAGGATGTTGAGCAACAGGTTGACCTTGCAGCCGGACTTTCTTTCAAGCGTCATAACAGAAACGCCAACCCGGAAAGCATTCGGGGTTGGCGCGCTGTGGATGATTCCAACGGCTGCTCAGGGGATACTGAAAACCTCGAAACGGCTGCCGGGCACAAAGGGCAGCACTTCGCCCCCGCTGAAACCAAGGTAAGTGTCCGTGGCAAACATTGAATCCGCCACGAGGCCGGGGGTAAAACTATCCGGATAGACCGGCCCGGGCGCAAAATGATCGGTGAAGATCGGTCCATAGGGCGGCAAGGGGGCCGTCACCATCTCGTAGATGCCAATGCCCGTCCGGGCGAGGGTGCGATTGATGCCGCGCACAACACCGATGGTGTAGCCGGCGTCCGGTCCCTGGAAGATGGCGGTCTGTTCGACGGTGCGGCGGAATTCGCCGCAGCGGACGATATCCATTGAATTGTCGAGTCCGCGGCCGAACTTCCGTTCCGTGTTGGCGCAACCGGAAGCCAGCGCGCCCACTGCTACAATCAGGGCAAGGAGGGAAAGCGCTTTTCGCATAAATGTTCGTTTCGTTGGTTGGAGATTAACGCGAATTGCCGGCTTGTAAAGAGGTTTTCAAAACGGATGCCCGCTTACGCTGAATCGGTCTCCATTTGTTTGTATGCAGCGGAAAAGAATTTGAACCACGGATGAATACCGATGAACACGGATAAATGAGCGGAAGACAAACGGCTCGCAAGGCTTTCAATACCCACCGTCTGATGAGTGAATCGCTCTTTTAAAAGCATCCTTCCATCCGTGTTCATCTGTGGTTTTAATTGAATGGAGAAGGCTTCATTCCTGGTCTTCCGCCGCCTGTCGTTTCCGCTCCTGCCGGTCCCAGTACCAGGCGATCCAGACGCTGATTTCAAACAGGATTTGCAGCACGATCGCCATGACCACCTGGGTGAATATCTCCGGCGTCGTCAGCAGCGCTCCGAAAACCAGGTTGATCACGATCATATAACGGCGCATGGAGGAGAGCTTCTGATAGTCCAGAATGCCGATCTTCACCAGGGCCAGCAGCACGACGGGCAGCTCGAAGCCGAGCCCCATCCCCAGCATGAATTTTGTCACGAAACTGAAATACGTTTCCGCACGCCATTCCGGCACTTTCACGCCCATCCACAGGGAAAACAGCTCGGCGAACTTCAACGCCCGAGCCAGAATAAAGAAATAGCAGAAGCTGACACCGGCCAAAAACAGCCCGACACCCACGCCGCATGCGCGGAGGACGTATTTCTTTTCCCTGACTTTCAGTGCCGGGAGGACGAACTGGGCTATGAAATAGAAAAGGAACGGCGCGGCGAGCAACAGGCCGGCGTAAAACGCAAGATGCAATGACGAGAGAAAGGGCGAGGCGGGATCGAGGTAAACCAAGTCGGTCCCGCTCGCGACAAGGGCGTCCTCCGAAGGGTGCAGGTCGGCATGAACGGCCAGATACAGATTGGTTCCGGACTCCACCGGATCCAACTGAATGACGACGAACCGGTTTGATCCGAGATCGAGGGGGCCCATCTGGTGGGAGGCCGTTTCAAAGACGGCGAGAGTGTTGGTCCCGAACCGGACCATCGCCCTCTGACCATGGCCCATCTGGATCAACGCCGCGTGTTGAAGCGGTCGCTTGAGAACCGTCACGATCTGGCTGGTTCCGTACAGGCAGACGATCATCGCCACCAGCAGCGCAGTGCCGCTCTTGATCAGCATCCAACGGAGGTCTTCGAGGTGTTCGAGAAAGGACTTTACCGGGCCGCCGTCGCCGCCCGCCCCCTCCCAGTCGTCACGACGCGGCTCTTCATTGGGATCGGCCATGACAAAGGCTGCGGCGCGGGACTATTCAGACTTTAGGCGCTGCAGGAGTTTGTGGGGCGTTCGGGTTGGCGGGAGTCGGGGTTGTGGGCGCCGATTTCGGGGCTGAAGGCGGCGGTGCGGGTTCATCGACGGATCGCTCGATTTCATCGGTGACTTCGCGCGAGGCTTTCTTGAACTCGTTGATTCCCTTGCCCAAGCCCTTGGCAAATTCCGGTATTCGCTTGGCGCCAAATAAAACCAGGATGACGACCAGCACCAGAACCAGTTCGCCGCCGCTCAATCCCAACACTGCCAGACAAGCATTCATAATGGTTACCTATCCTTGCAAACTAACCCCGCCGCCACTAATAGTAAAGTGGCAAAACAGGCCCCAAGACCGAGAGGCGCATCCGGAGGGCGTGTTTCCCAAAGATTCGCAGCGTGACTCTGTGAGCCGCAGCGGGTTGGCCAGCTCTCTGTTCTTACTTGGATGGTGTCAGGAGGACGAAATCGTCGCGGCGATTCCTCGCGTGGGCATCCTCGTTATGGCCGGTGTCCACCGGACGGTCCTTGCCGTAACTGATGGTGTCAACGCGGGAGGCATCGACGCCGAGGCCGACGAGTTCTTCGCGGGCGGCCAGGGCGCGGCGTTCGCCGAGCGAGCGGTTATATTCCGCCGTTCCGCGTTCGTCGCAGTTGCCTTCCACCCTCACCGCAACGGACGGATTGGCCTTCAGATAATCGGCGACGGCCTCGATCTTGGATTTCTCGCTGCTCTTCACCACCGAGCTGTCATAATCGAAATGCACCGAGTCGGCTTTGAGCGTCTCGGCGTCTTCCGGCCAGCCGGCGTGTGAGCCGGGCGCATTCGCGGCGATGCCGCCCGACGCGCCACGGTCGGTGTTGTCCGTTCCGTTGCCGATGGAATTGCCCGCGCCGGCTTCGCCGACAGCGCCCGTTCTTGCGCCCGGGATCGGCGTGACGGCCACGGGCTTGTGTTTGCATCCGACGCCGGCAATGCCGAGCGCCAATCCGATCGCCAATAAATTTCCAAACTTCGTCAGCTTCATTTTGTCGTCTTTCGAGAAAAGGGCTTATCGAGCCCAACTGGGTTGAGAGTTCACACCCGACGAAACTCGGGCGACATCCTTGACTTGTTTCGTGGGAACGTCAAGCACAGACAGGTGCCCGCCTCCGCTGCGCCGCGAAAACACCAGCGTCCGGGAATTGGGCGCCCAGGACGGGTCCTCGCCCGCCACCAGTTCGGTCACTTCTCCGCCTTCCGCCTTCACGACACAAATTTCGAACCCGCCCCTCTGCGCGGTGAACGCGATCCATTGGCCGTCCGGCGACCAGTCCGGTTCGGTGGGATTCGGGACTCCTGAGGTGGGAATGCGTTGAGCCGATCCGCCCGACGCGGATATTTTGCAGAGCGCTCTTCTTTCTTTGATCTTCGTTGCGTAACAAATCCATTCACTATCGGGGGACCAGCAGGGCGACGACTCGTCCTCCGGCGATTTCGTCAGGCGCTTGATGTTGCTGCCGTCCGCGTCGGCGACGTACAAATCCGTCCAACCGTCCTTGCTGAGGATCATCGCCACTTTGCGGCCGTTGGGCGAGACGGCGGGGCTGATGCTCGAACCGCCGTACCACGCCACCGTTCGGCGCGCGCCGGTCGAGAGGTCGTGGGAGAAGATGGCGGGGTTGCCGAGCTTGTAGGAATTATAGTAAACGGCGAACCGGCCCGGGACCCAGCACGGCGCGGCCGCCAGCGAGTTGTCCCGCGTCACAGGTTGCGGGCCGTGACCGTCGAAATCCGCCACGTACACCTCGCTCTTCCCGTAGCCGCCCTCGACGACGAAGGCGATTTTCGTCTGCCCGATGCCTTTTCGTCCCAGCGCCTGGACGAAGTCGTCGGCGAACGCATGGGCCTGCCGCCGCAGCGTCGAGCCGGAGTAGGCTTTCGAAACCAGCGCGTTCTTGTTGAAGTGATCCATCACCCGGCCCTCGAGGTTGCCGTTGTTGCTGCCGCTGATCAGGTATTGGGCGCCATTCGCGTTGGTAAAGCCGAACCCTTGAACGTACAGGTCGAACTGCAACACCGCGGCCGCTTCGCCCGTGAATCCGCTCATCGACACCCAGATCGGCGGCGTGTTGCCGGGCTCGGTGTTGCGGCTGAGCCGGATCGCATCGTCGTTCTGAGCCTGAACCAGAGTGGTGAGTCCGAGCAGGCCTGCAGCGATAAAAAGCCGATTGAAACAATGGTATTTTTTCATCCGAGTAATTTTGCTTTGACGTCGAAATAAATGGTGATGGTGCGTTGATCTTCCTTGGCATCGTCCGGGAGCGGCGCGGCGTATCTCACCCGGTCCAGGGTGGCTTGAACCGACTGATCCACGACCGGGCTGCCGGAGCGATCGACAATGCGGGCGGAAATCACGGTGCCGTCCCGGGCAATCGTCACCGTCACCGACGTGGTCGCGGAATCGGCCGTGATGCCGGCCGGCAGGATCCAGGCCGCGTCATAAACGCTTTTGACCGCCTGCTTCCAATTTGCATAGGGAAGGCCGCCGGCGCCCGGCCCCTTCAGCTCGATCGTGGTGCCGCCGGACAAGCCGCTCTGGATTCCCCGCACCGTCTGGCTGATCGCCGCCGCCGTTTGCCGCTTCGTCTCGGTCGCCCGTTCTTTGGCCTCGGCGGCTGCGCGCGCCTTGGACTCCGAGACTTCGTTCGGCTTGCGTTTAACCAGAGCGGTGCTGACGTCCACTTTGTGTTTGCGATCCTTGACGGGCTCGAGCGCATCGGGATCGACTTTGGTTTCTTTTGGCGTTTCCTTCACTGTCTCTTTGGGGGCAGGCTCGGGTTTAGTGACCTCCGGTGGCGGGACAGCCTTGGGCGCCGGTGGAGTCGCGGGTGCTGCCGGTTGCGGGAGCGGCGCCGGAGCCGGCGGTTTCGCGGCCGGATTGCCCCCGCCCCTGACCATGGCATCGACGGTCTTGAACGGAATGAAATCAATCACGGGCAGATTGTCCGGTTGGTCACGCGACGACAAAAACGCAGGGCCGACGAGCAAAACGAGGAGCAGCAGCAGGTGGAAGGCCGCCGCGGCGAGGACGCATTTTTTCTCGAGCCGGTTCATCGCTGATTGGGCGGTTCGGTGCGCAACGAGAACCGCGTGATGCCGTTTCTCTGGCAGAGGTCCACCACCGCGTACAAATCCTTGTCCCGCCCGTTTTCATCGGCGCGGATGTAAATCACGAGATTGGGGTTGGACCGGAAATCGGCGACCAGCTCGCGTTCCATCTGGGGGATCGAGACGCGGCGCCGGTCGATCATATAAACGCCTTGCGGGCTGATTTCGACCGTGCGGATGTCGCGTTTCTCGATGGGTTTGTCCGGCCTGCCGCCGGTCGGCAGTTTGAGATTGATGCTCTGCTCCAGCAGCGGGGTCGTGATGACGAAGATGATCAGCAACACGAACGCCAGGTCCAGCAGCGGCGTGATGTTGATGTCGCTCAGCGTCACCAGCGAGTTGCGTTGTGAGAAGCGGCGCATCAGTTAGTTGCAGGTTGCAAGTTGAACGTTGCAGGTTTTGCCGGTCAACGCTTCAGGGCCTTTCTTACACGGGAGGTGCAGGGATAGCTTTCGAGGTAGCGAATGAAGCAGGATAGCCGTCGGGAAAGTGAGGTTGCCGAATCCCGCATTGCACCAAAATCCTTCTCATTCAAATACTCCTGGTCCATTGCGGCGTAAAGTTGCGATCGGACTTCACCGTTGGACCCTTTGGCGATGCTCAGGAACTGAAGGAATTCCTTCTTGCTTCCACGCTCAAAGCCTTCCGCGATGTTGGACATGGTTGAGGTCGCAGCGCGGCGAATCTGGTCTCTCAGTCCGCAATCGCGGTAGAAGGTGGGCTGCTTCGACACCGAATAAACTGCGCGGACAAGTTCTCGCGCGTCCTGCCAAACTCTCAGATCTTCGAATCGTTGTGCTGTTGCCATATTTGCCCTTTCTCCATGATAGTTGATAATCCCTGTCAACATGTTTGCGCCAAACGCGCTCCACCCAACCTGCAACCTGCAACCTTCTTCACTCTTCCAGATATTCCGTCTCCATCTTGGACACGAGTTCCTGCGCGAAATTGTCCAGATCGACCGTCAGGACACGCAGGTTGTGCACGAGCCAGTTGTAACCAAACATGGACGGGATCGCGACGAGCAATCCCGCGACCGTGGTGATGAGCGCTGCGGAAACGCCGGGCGCCATGGCGGCCATCGTGGCGCTGCCTTGCTGGGCGATATGGCCGAACGTGCTCATCACGCCCCACACCGTGCCCAGCAGCCCCAGGAACGGAGCCCCGCTCACCGCAATCGCCAGAAGGATCAGCCCGGATTCCAGTTTCAACGATTCCTGCGCGACGCAGTTTTCCAGGGTCCGCTTCACGTGCTCCATGCCTTTGAGCGAGACGAAGCGCTTGCGGCCGCCGTCGCCCGGAACCCTGAGCCGCGCATCCAGCTCGAGGCTGCCGGCCTGATACACCATGAACATCGGGCACCCTTCCGCCTGGATGCGCCGGTCAAAAACGTCCAGCACCGGCTTTTGAGTGCGGAACTCCGTGGTGAAGAAGTGATTGAGCCTCTTGGCGCGGCGCATCTGGATGGCCTTGGAGATCATGACCGACCAGGCGACGATGGAGAAGACGACGAGGCAACCGATGATGGCTTTGCCTTCCGGGGTGGCCTGCTCCCATATATAAACCATCTCGTACTCGCCGGATCTGGATCCGACAGCGGCAAAAAAAATAGGCACATTCATTCCCACACGATCTTTCTGCGCAATTTAGGTCGTGAGGAACCGACGCGCCCACGCGGAAATCGTTTAATCGATATTAACTTCCTGCCGGCTCCGATAACCGGCTGAAATGTATCTAACAGTATCTTCAGGAAATGCAAAAACTTTTTCAGAAAATCTTACGGAAGATTTTGCCTGTTTGTCTAGGTTCGTTTTGGCGTGTGTCGTTCTTGTCGTGGCGCAATCGCACGGCGTATCTGCTTGCTGCCGGATGAATCCGGCGATCCGGCGGCCTCAAAAATAAGCTTCTTCCGCCCCTGCGGCTTGTGTTTAATACCGTCTGCTTATGAGCCAGACACATCCTCTGACGACAACAACATTTGAATTACCGGGCTATCGCATCGTCAAATCATTCGGTGTGGTGCGCGGGATCATCGTCCGCTCGCGATCGGTCATCGGCAATGTCGGCGCGAGCATCCAGGCGCTGTTCGGAGGGAATATTTCGCTCTACACCGATCTCTGCGAGCGGACCCGGGAAGACGCGTTCAACCTGATGCTCGAACACGCCGGCCGCCTGGGCGCCAATGCGGTCGTCGGCGTGCGTTACGACGCCACCGAGATTGCGGCGGGCATCACCGAGGTATTGTGCTATGGCACGGCCGTGTTTGTGGAAGCCGTGGGCTGACATAGGATTTGGAACTCGAAATTTGAAATCCGATTATGTCGGGACACAGCAAATGGGCGAAGGTAAAGCATTTCAAAGGTGCCATTGACGCCAAGCGCGCCAGGATCTTTGCCAAGCTGAGCAAAGAAATCGCCATCGCCGCCAGGCTTGCGGGCGGCGATCCGGGCATGAATCCCCGGCTTCGCATGGTGCTGCTCAAATGCCGCGCGGCGAACATGCCCAACGACAACATCGAGCGCGCGATCAAGAAGGGCACCGGCGGCGGCGAGACCGTCCAATACGAGGATCTGACCTACGAGATTTACGGGCCGCACGGCGTCGCCCTGCTGGTGGAATTGAGCACCGACAACCGGAACCGGACCGCATCGGAAGTCCGCAGCATCGTCACCAAGAGCGGCGGAAGCATCGCCACTCCGGGTTCGGTCAGCCGGTTGTTTCATCGCAAAGGGCAAATCATCATTCCCCGCGAGGGGGCGGACGAGGACCGGTTGATGGAAGTGGCGCTGGAGGCCGGCGCGGAGGATTTCAAGGCGGATGCGAACGGGTACGAGATCCTGACCGAGCCGTCGAATTTTGAGGCGGTGCACAAGCAGATTGAAGCTCGCGGGATCAAACCGGCGGTTGCGGAGGTGACGTTCCTGCCGATGGTGACGGTGCCGCTCAGCGGCGAACCGGCGGTGGCCGCGATGAACAAGCTCATCGACGCGTTGGAGGATGACGACGACGTGAAAGAAGTCTATTCGAATGCCGATTTTCCGGAGTGAGAGAGTTCGCCGATGGACAGGACGCGCCGACGTGCTACCGACAGCCGCGAGATTCCGACCCGGGGTGCGCCACGACCCCGAGGAACGCGCTGGGGCAGACCGTCGCGAATTCCCGCGAATTCCCGCGCGCACTGCGTTGAAATGCGTTTGTTCCCCCGCGGCCGCGAGGATTGGCGACCCGACCGGCCCGCTCACCTGCTGAAATGAAACGGTTGACAGACGATTCTTTGTTGGGCCGCGCGCTGACCTTGCTGGCGCGCGCAACCTTTCGTCATCGCCGTTTGATCATCGGCTGCCAGGCGGTGTTGTTCGTCCTTAGCATCGCCTACACCTACAAATTCCTGGAGTTCGACGTCAACCGGGACAACCTGGTCGGGGCGAATCAGAAGTATCAGCACGCGTTTCTCGCGTACAAGACGGAGTTCCCGCAACAGGACGACCTGGCGGTCGTGGTCGAAAGCGACAAGCCGGAGAAGAACCGCCAGTTCATCGAGCGACTCGGAGCGAGGCTGGAAGCCGAGACCGGCCTGTTCACGAACCTTCTGTTCAACAACGATCTGAAGATGCTGGGATCGAAGGCGCTGTTGCTGGTACCGGAGGAAGACTTGGGCGAACTGCGGAATCAACTCCGGGCTTACCAGCCTTTCATCGAAAAGTTTTCGCAAACCACCAACCTGGTTTCCTTCTTCGGGGAGGTCAATACACTGTTCCGCACTGCCCCGAGTGAAACCAACGCCCAAACCGAATCGCTCATCCAGGCGCTGCCCGCCCTCGAACGCATCGTGTCGCAGGCGGACACCGGGCTGCGATTGGCCGGCGCACCGCCATCCCCGGGCATCACGGCGTTGTTCGATCCCACCGGCCAGGCCCAAAACGACATTTATATCACCTATGACAGCGGGCGCATTTTTGTGCTGACGGTCCAGCCGAGGGACATCGCGCCGCTGGCCACGGCGGGGGACACGGAAAAGGCGCAGGAGGATTTCAACGGAAAATGCATCCGCCGACTGCGCGCGCTCGTGGCGGAAATCCAGGCCGAAGTGCCGGGGTTGAATGTGGGCGTGACCGGGCTCTCCGTGCTGGACTACGACGAAATGGAGCAATCGCAGAAGGACACGATGCTGGCCAGCGTCGTGTCGCTGATCCTCTGCGCCCTCATTTTCATTTATGGCTATCAGGAGACGGGCCGGCCGGTGAAGGCCACGATCTGCCTGCTCGTGGGGCTGGCGTACACGCTGGCGTTTGCCACGCTCACCATTGGGCATCTGAATGTGCTGACGATTACGTTCGTGCCGATGCTGGTGGGATTGGCAATTGATTTTGGAGTGCATTTGATCACGCGCTACGAGGAGGAATTGCGGCGGGGCAGGACGGAGGAGGCCGCCTTGACCAAGGCGATCGTCTTTACGGGACAGGGCATTTTTACGGGGGCATTCACCACCGCCGGCGCCTTCCTGGCCATGGGGTTCACGCATTTCAAAGGCATCCAGGAAATGGGCATCATCTGCGGCAGCGGCCTGTTGATCTGCCTGGTGCCCATGATGACCTTGCTGCCCGTGCTCCTGCTGCGCGGCCGGCAGAATGTCATCGATACGGAGCACGTCGAGCTGGCCAAAGGCCGCGCGCGGATCGAACGCCTTTGGCTGGATCGTCCGGTGTTGGTGATGGCGCTGACCGTCGTCCTCTGCGCGCTGGCGGCGACGCAATTGCACAAGGTGTACTTCGACTACAACCTGCTCCAAATGCAAAGCAAGGGGCTGCCTTCGGTGGATACGGATGAAAAGCTGGTGCATTCCGCCGGCCAGTCGCTCCTGTCCGGAGCCGTCATCGCGGATTCCATCGACCAGGCCGTTAGCTTGGAACGGCAGATCACCAACCTGCCGTCGGTGGCGTCTGTCCGATCCATGGCGGGGTTCCTGAACGAAAACCAAACCCAAAAGCTGCGCATCATCGGCCAGATCAAGAACGACCTGTCCGCACTCCGATTCCCGCCGCCGGATCCGGCGCGTGCAAACCTCGCGGCGTTGAGCGGGACGCTTTACTCGCTCTACGGATATTGCGGCGCGGCGATCGATGAAATCGGGACCAACGCGCCGTCGCTGACCGGACAGTTGCGGTCGCTACGCGCGGCGATCGAGCGCCTGCGGAAGGACATGCTGCAAGGCGATGCGGCCGAATGGGAGGTCCATTCGAAGAAACTCGCGGAGTTTCAACAGGCCCTGTTCAACGACCTGCGCGAGACGTTTGAATCGTTGGAGAACCAGGACAACAGCTCGCCATTGCGGGCGCAGGATCTGCCACCCGCCATGCGCAACATGTTCATCGGCGTGACCGGCAAATTTCTGTTGATGGTCTTTCCCAAGCAAGACGCCTGGCAGCGTGACAACCAGGAGGAATTCATCCGGGAATTGAGGACAGTGGATCAGGACATCACCGGCATGCCGGTCCAACTGTACTATTACACCGAGCTGCTCAAGAACAGCTACGAACAGGCGGCGTTGTATTCGCTCGGGGCCATCATTCTCCTCGTGCTCTTCCATTTTCGCAGCCTGTCCTCCCTGATCCTGGCCCTGTTGCCCGTGGCGATCGGTTCGGTGTGGCTCGGGGGATTGATGGGCGCATTCCATATCCCGTTCAACCCCGCCAACATCATGACACTGCCCTTGGTCATCGGCATTGGAGTCACCAACGGCATCCATATTCTGAACCGCTTTGCCGAGGAACAGCATCCCAGTATCCTCGCCCGCAGCACAGGCAAAGCGGTCCTGGTTTCGGGACTGACGGCCATCGCCGGGTTCGGCAGTTTGATGCTGGGCAGACATCGGGGTATCCAAAGCCTCGGCTTCGTCATGGCCATCGGTATCACCACCTGCATGATCGCCGCTCTGACTCTGCTGCCCGCCCTCTTGAGCCTGATCCTCAGACTCCAGCACGGCAAAAATCAACCCAGTGCCGACAATGTAAGATCGACACTGGGTCGGGAGGAACCGAGGTAATAACCTCAAGTATGTTTACAACCTTAAAACAACCCGCTTTAAAGTCAATCTTTATGCTAAACCAGCATAATATGGCATAAATAGCAAAGCGATAACGTTACCGGAAGCCAGGTTCAAGAAATTGACAAATGCGGATTCATCTCGTATTCCTCCCACTTTAATGCGTTTGACTCAGACAATGCCGCTCCTGAGCCGCTTCGGGATCTTGTGGCCCGGTATCGTGACCGCTGCGCTCTTCTCCGGTTTTGCCGCCGAAGGGCCCGACCTGGGTCCGCTGTTCGACGCCTTTCCGCTGACGCTCGCGCCGGGACATCGGACCGAGGTATTGGGTCCAATCTTTTATACCGAGCAGAAGGAACTGCAGCGGACATGGGCGTTCCCGCCGCTGCTATCGCGCACGTGGGATCCGGTCACGGATTTTGACGAAATCGATCTGGCCTATCCGCTGATCACCTACCGCCGATTCGGAATGGAATATCGGTGGCACGTGATCCAGGTCTTCAGTTTCGCCGGCGGCAAGGATCAGCAGGAAAAGGACAGCCGCCGGTTCACGCTGTTTCCCGTTTATTTCCAGCAGCGTTCTTCCGTTCCCAGCAACAATTACACGGCGTTCTTTCCAGTGTATGGCCGTCTGGAGAACCGACTTTTCCGGGACGAAATCTTCTTCGTCCTGTTCCCGATCTATGGCCAAAGCCGGATCAAGGACAGGGTGACCGACAATTACCTGTATCCTTTCTTCCACTTGAGGCACGGTGATTCGCTGCGCGGTTGGCAATTCTGGCCGCTGGTGGGGCATGAGCACAAGGATCCGTTGACGCGCACCAACGGTTTTGGCGACGCCGAACGCGAGGGAGGTCACGACGACAAGTTCGCACTCTGGCCGTTTCTGTTCCTCAACCAATCCGGGATCGGCACGGAAAATCCCCAAACGGAGCGGGGGATTCTGCCGTTTTACTGTGATGTGCGATCGGCGCAACGTGACTCGACCACGGTCTTGTGGCCGCTCATCTCGCATGTCACCGATCGCGGCAAGAAGTACAGGGAATGGGATGTTCCCTGGCCGCTCATCGTTTTTGCCCGGGGTGAAGGCAAAACCATTTGGCGGGTCTGGCCTTTTTACAGTCGGGCGCGAAACTCGAGTCTCGAGAGCGATTTTTACCTGTGGCCGCTTTACAAATACGACCGGGTGCATGGCGGTGCCCTGGACCGGGAACGCACGCGCATCCTGTTTTACCTGTATTCGGACACGATCCAGCGCAACACCGAATCCGGCGAAGCCCGGCGGCGGATCGATTTCTGGCCCCTGTTCACCCATCAGCGCGATTACGATGGCGGCAGCCGGCTCCAGCTTTTCTCCCCGCTCGAACCGTTTCTGCCGAACAACCCGTCCGTCGAACGCGATTATTCCCCCGTGTGGTCGGTCTGGCGCGCGGAATGGAATCCCCGGACCGGCGCGGGCAGCCAGTCGTTGCTTTGGAACCTGTACCGTCGCGAGACAACCCCTCAATCGAAAAAATGCTCGCTTCTTTTGGGCCTTTTTCAGTATCAATCCGGTCCCGAAGGCAAACGGCTGAGTTTGCTTTATATTCCGGTGATCCGAACCCGGCCCGCGTCCGGCGCGCCTTCACAATGAACCACGGCACGGACCAATAACGCGCTTGAGTTTTGCCGTATCCGGGATGAAATAGAGGAACTTTATGTTCGAGAATGTCGGTGAAATGGTTGTGCTCTTCTGGCGCACGCTGCTGGCCCTGCCGGTGGCGTGGCGGAGGCGTCAGAAAGTGTTCGATCAATTCTTCGAAATCGGCAACGCCAGCCTGTTGATGGTCTGCATCCTTTCCTTCTTCATCGGCGGTGTCATCGCCCTTCAAACCGGCCCGGTGCTCGTGGAGCGCGGATTGGCCAGCGCGGTGGGCGGTCTCGTCGGCATTTCCATGTGCAGAGAACTCGCGCCGGTGATGATGTCCATCCTGATCGCCGGCCGCATCGGCTCGGCCATGGCCGCGGAAATCGGCTCCATGCGCGTGTATCAGGAAATCGACGCGCTCCGGACGATGAACATCAATCCCATCTACTACCTGGTGTTGCCGCGCATGATCGCCATCGCCATCGCCCTCCCCTTGCTGGTGGTCTTCTCCATCCTCGTCGGCTGGCTGGGAGGAGCCGTCGTCGCGGCAAACAACAATCGCATCGACATCGGTTTTCAGGCCTTTTTTGTGAACCTGCGGGAGGTCGTGCAAATCAAGGACGTCGCCAATGGCGTGTTTAAAGGCTTCTGCTTCGCGCTCGTGATCGGGGTGGTTTCCTGCCATCAGGGTCTCGTGACCATTGGCGGCCCGCGCGGCATCGGCCGGTCGGTCACCAAAGCCGTGGTGAACTCGATTGTCCTGATCGTGATCCTCGACTACATCCTGACGCGCCTGCTCCTCAAATAATGAACGAACCCGCATCCAATCCTCCGGCGGTCGGCGTCGAAGTGCGCGGGTTGCGCAAGAGCTTCAACGGACAGGAGGTCCTCAAGGGCCTGGACTTTGAAGTGAAGCCCGGAGAGGTGTTCGTCATCATGGGCCCCAGCGGCAGCGGCAAGAGCGTCCTGCTTAAACACATCATCGGCCTCGAAAAGCCCGATGCCGGCGAAATCCTCATCGAAGGCGAATCGGTCGCTTCGCCCGACGTCATGAGCCGGTATCGCATGGCCATGGTCTTTCAATCCGGCGCATTGTTCAACTCCCTCACCGTCGGCGAAAACGTCGGCCTTTACCTGACCGAACACCGCCTGAACCCGCCGGATGAGATCGCCCGCATCGTCTCCGAAAAACTCGACGAGGTGGGCCTGAAAGGGACCGAGGACAAAATGCCCGCCGAACTTTCCGGCGGCATGAAAAAACGGGTCGCCATCGCGCGCGCGCTGGTCATCGAACCGCAGTTGATCCTGTACGACGAGCCGACCAGCGAGCTCGACCCGCTCTCGGCCGTCGTCATCGGCGAGGAGATCCTCAAGCTCAAACGGCGCATCCAGGCGACCTCGCTGGTGGTGTCCCACGACCGCGACCTGGCCTTCGGTGTCGCCGATCGCATTGCCGTCATCAACGAGGGGCGCATTCTCACGGTCGGCAGTCCCGACGAGGTGAGGCGGCATCCCGATCCCTTGATCCAGAAGTTTCTGCACGCAGATTTCAAAGCACACATCAAATCCAACGTATGAAAAATTCACTTGAAACCCGAATCGGAATTTTCGTCGCCCTCGTCATGCTCGCCGCCGTGTTCATCCTGGACATCGTGGGCGGCGCGGAAAAGTTCACGCGCGGCCATCGCCTCCACGCGATCTTCACCAACGTGGAGGACCTCAAAGTCGGCGACCGCGTCAAAATGGCCGGCGTCGAAGTCGGCAAGGTCGAGAACATCCGGCTCGAGGGCAACCGGGTGAACGTCACGATGAAACTCCGGCGGGATGCCGAAGTGCGCACTGACAGCATCGCCACCATCACGTTTACCGGGCTCATGGGACAGAACTATGTGGCCATCGACTTCGGTTCGGGCAGCGCGCCGATTCTCGAGAACAACCAGATCGTGGGCACCCGGGAGCTGCCCGACCTCAGCGCCATCATGGCCAAACTCGACAGTGTGGCCACCGGCGTGGAAAACCTCACAAAAAGTTTCACTGGCGACAAAATCGACAACCTCCTCGGGCCGCTCACGGATTTCCTGAAGGCGAACCGCGAGCCGCTGACCGCCACCATCGCCAACGTGCGATCGATTTCCACCCAGATTTCACAGGGCCAGGGCTCGGTCGGCAGACTCATCTACGACGACGCGCTCTATAATTCCGCCCTCGCCACCGTCACGAACCTCCAGCGCGCCGGCGACGAGGCCAAACTCGCCATCGCGGACGCGCGCAAGGTGCTCGACCAGGTCAACGCGGGACAGGGGACCGTGGGCAAGCTGGTCAAGGACGACGCGCTCTACAACCAAACCACCGCCTCCATGACGAATCTCAAGGAAATCCTGCAGAAAATCAACCAGGGCCAGGGCTCGGTCGGGAAGCTCGTCAACGACCAGGAGTTTTACCGGAACGCCAAGCTGAGCCTGCAGAAACTCGACAAGGCCACCGACGGACTGGAGGATGAAGGTCCCCTCAGCGTGCTCGGCATCGCCGTCCAGCATCTCTTCTGAGCCTCCGTCAGAGCCTCAAGTAAATCGCCTTCAAATAGTCCGCCTCGCGGAACGTTGCTGGATGATCCGGCGCATGGCTGGTGGTCCGCATCTCGTCGAAAGGGCGTTTGGACCCCGCTGCGCTCCGGCGCACGGCCGCGAAAAACTCCGCCGCGGTGACATGAGCCGAGCACGAGCAGGCGACGAGGATCCCCCCGCGCGCCAGGCGCTGGATCGCCAGCCCCGCCAGTTTTTCGTAAGCGCGGATCGCCGCCGGGCGTTCGGCTTCCCGCTTCGCAAACGACGGCGGGTCGAGAACGATCAAATCGAATTGGCGCCGCCGGCCTGCGCGCAGCCAGTCCAATGCGTCCGCTTGTGCGCATTCGTGCGCGCAGTGCGCGATGGCAGCGTTCGAGCCATTCAGGGCGAAGTTGCGCCTCGCTCCCGCCAGGGCGTGGGCGCTGATGTCCAGGTCGGTTACGGAAGCCGCCCCGCCCCGGGCCGCATACAGCGAGAAGCCGCCCGAAAAACTGAAGGCGTTCAGCACCCTCCGGCCGCCTGCCAGCGATTCCACATTTCGCCGGTTGTCGCGCTGGTCGAGGAAAAAGCCGGTCTTCTGGCCGCGCAACACGTCCGCCTCGAAACGCAAACCTGTCTCCAGAAACGTGACCGGCCCTTCCGGCGGCGGGCCGAGGAGGACTTCGCCATCCCGCGGTCGATCGGCCGCCACCGGCGCAGGGAGGCTCCCGCTCGTCGGATCCATCGAGGCGGCGGCCCCAGCGCGGCGGCGGGGACGAGCATTCGAAGTCGAGCCCGGGTCCAGGAGCCGGCCGACGTTCCGGCTCACCCTCAGAATGATTCGTTCGGGTTTTAGCTGCGCCCAGACCAGGGCGGAGAGTTTCCCGAGCCGCGGCAGCCAGGCGGCGGTATAGAGTTTCAGGACGAGCGTCGCGTCGTATCGGTCCAGAACCAGGCCCGGCCAGCCGTCGCTTTCGCCATTGATCCACCGGTGTCCGGTGGTTCGTTCATCAAACAGACCGCGCCGCCGCTCCACCGCCTGCGCCAGCCGCGCCGACCACCAGGCGGCGTCCAGGGTCGCGGGTTTGCCCGCATGCAGCACGCGCACCCGGATCGGCGACTCCGGATCATACAAACCAATCGCGAGGAACCGGTCGCGCCGGTCGTAAATCACGCCCAATTCACCGCATTCACCCGGGCGGTTCTGCTCGCGGATGCTGTCCGCGAAGACCCACGGATGCCCGGCGCGCAGGACGGTTTCCGCCGCGGCGGTGACGCGCAGCCGCAGTCGCGGTGATTGCATTTTCTGCCGATTCACGGAGATTGGTTCCATGCCGGGAAACAGGACTTCGCACGTGGTAGTGTTGGGCGCCGGTTTTGGCGGGCTGACGTTCTGCAAACAGTTCCGTCATGCCGCCGCGCGCGTGACGGTGGTGGATTGCACCAATCATCACTTGTTCCACCCGCTGCTCTACCAGGTCGCCACCGCCGGACTTTCCGCGCCCGAAATCGCGCAGCCGATCCGGTCCATCCTGTCCGACCGTTTCGATGTGACCGTATTGCTGGACAGGGTCGTCGATTTTGATCTGGCGAACAAGAAGGTGTTTCTCGAACACGACACCTTGTCCTGGGATTACCTCGTCCTGGCCATGGGCAGCCAGACCAGTTACTTCTCCGGTTTCGTCGCCTGGCTCGCATAGCTTTTCGTCCATCTGATTTTCCTCATTGGCTTCCGCAATCGCGTGGCCGTGCTGATCCAGTGGATTTACTCATACTTCACCTACAAGCGGGGTGCGCGCATCATCACGACGCGATCTGCTTCCTGAACCGCAGGGCTGCTGTGTGGGCAGTGCCCTGATTTGAAGAAGACTATCCCTTTGTTTTGGTTCTCTCTCAATTCGCGTTCATTCGCGAAATTCGCGGATTACAGGAAGAAGAGTTTGTCCGCGAATTACGGGTATGTGGTTTGTCAACGGGAAGACCTCGAAAAGTTCTTCTTCTTTGGATGCAGGGTAAATATGCGGCTGGGAGGATAGGGCTCTGCAGGAGTGCAACCTGAGCGCCCAGCCGTCTGTG
>Ga0224555_1000766_pt1 | contig 48967 bp, 37 predicted proteins | sample 714S23034metaG_FD_180687 | JGI IMG/M metagenome (GOLD analysis project Ga0224555, IMG submission 180687) | Peat soil microbial communities from Stordalen Mire, Sweden - 717 S2 30-34 | ecosystem: Environmental > Terrestrial > Soil > Wetlands > Peat | place: Sweden: Norrbotten County, Stordalen...
ACGACCACAGCGCCTACGTGGACCAGTGGGATTGGGAACGCCCCATCACCGCCGACCAACGCAATCTCGATTTCCTAAAGGAGATCGTCGGCAAGATCTGGAAGGCGCTGGTCGAGACTGAGCGCTACGTGCAGGATCTTTTCCCGCAACTGAAAACGAAGTATCCGAACCTTCCGGAGAAGCTGACCTTCCTGCACGCCGAAGACCTCCTGGACATGTATCCGGACCTGCCGCGCAAGCAGCGCGAGACCGCCATCCTGCAGGAGTGCCCCGCCATCTTCATCGTCGGCATTGGCTGGACGCTCGCCGACGGCTATCCGCACGAAATGCGCGCGGCGGATTACGACGACTGGGTCACCCCCGCCGTATCGGCCGAGGGCCGGCAAGTGCACGGCTTGAACGGCGACATCCTGGTCTGGAACCATGTCACCAAGCGCCGCCACGAACTGACGTCCATGGGCATCCGGGTCAACGGCGAGACGCTACGGCAACAACTGGAGATGACCGGCCAGCTCGATTTCCTGAAGTATCCGTATCATCGCGCGATCCTGAATCACGAACTGCCGCTCTCGATCGGCGGCGGCATCGGTCAGTCGCGTACGCTGATGTTGCTGCTGCGAAAGGCGCACCTGGGCGAGGTCAGCGTCACCGTGTGGCCGAAGATCCTGAAAGAGATGTGCGCGCGTAAAAACATCTTCGTCCTGGAGTGAATTCGTTTCCTCCAGGTCTGGAAGGGGCGCACTGGGATATGCGCCCCGTGACGACTTGGGTTTAGGCCCTACTTCCCCAGGCCGGCTGGGCCGCAGCGTCGCCGCGTCGGGCCGTGCGGGCGGATACCCGGGCGCGGGGAGACTGGCTATTGACTGGCTATTGCTGTGGTGGAGGCGTCTGGTTGTTGAAGCAGACGATTCCCCGATACCTCAGCACAAGAGTGAGCTCGTTAAAGTCAGCCATCCCGAAGGTGGTGATCCAACCAGTCGCGTTAGCCCATTTCCCAGTGCCCCCTGGGATGATGTAGGCGATGTAGTTCCCCCACGGCACGGAAACAACCGCCGTGTTACCGGGAATCGGGTAGACCGGATAGAGGACGGCCTGCTTGAACTTCATAGTGTCGCCCTGAGTCGAAACCCAGTAATGTTGCACGTTGAACGAGCCGTCGGAGTTCTGACCCAGGATCTGTGCCGACACGGCCCCTCCCAGGTCTCCAAAGGCCGGCCCCAGGTTGATCGTGCCGGGGATAATCGCGCCGATGTCCGTCATCAACACTCCAGCGACATCCTGACAATTAGTTGGAGCGGCCGCGTAAATCGGGAGCGTCGCGACGAACGCAAAAGTCAAGAGTAAAACGAAACTGCGAGTCTTCATGGTGTTACCTCCACAAACTAAATGCTGCCGGTTTTGACGAAATGGCAACGCCTCGTATGTCCTTTCCAGCGGAAGAAAAGGTCTCGCGGCAAATGATGGAAAACACATGAGATCGGGGAATTGCACACGCGGGACCCGCGGGATTCCCAGCTTTACAACGGCCGGCCGGCGGCGTTATACTTCAGCAACGGAAGTGGCCGTTAACAGTAATCCGATTCGCTTCGGTGTTTTTGAGGTCCGCCGGGACGCGCGGGAACTGCGCAAACACGGCGTCCGCATCAAGCTGGAAGACCAGCCCTTCGAGCTCCTGACGGCGTTGCTCGAAAAGCCCGGCGACATCGTCACCCGCAGCGAGCTCCAAGCCAGGCTCTGGCCCGAGGGAACCTTCGTCGATTTCGACAAGAGCCTCACCAAAGCAGTCAACAAGATCCGGACGGCCCTCGGCGATTCGCCTGTGGCCCCCCGTTTCATTGAAACGCTGTCCGGCCGGGGCTATCGGTTTATCGCGCCGTTGGACGTCGTCGCGGACCTCGTGCCCCCCCTCGGACTGGCCGAAGCGACGCCTGCCCGCACTGAGCGCCCGCGAGGAGCGTCGTTACAGGGCTGGTGGATCGTCGCGGCGGCCTCTTGCGCCGTGGTGGCCATCGCGGCAGTTCTGCTCGCCCTCAACGTGGGCAGCCTGCACGACCGCTTGCGGGCGGCTCTCGACCTGAAAAGGGCCGTGATCCCACCCGGGATTGATTCCATCGCCGTCCTGCCCCTTGAGAATCTGTCGCGCGATCCCGAGCAGGAATATTTCGCCGACGGCCTGACCGACGACCTGATCACCGACCTGGGCAAAATGATCACCCTGCGCGTGATTTCGCGGACCTCGGTGATGCAATACAAGCGAACCAAGAAGCCGCTGCCGGAAATTGCCCGGGAGTTGAATGTGGACGCCGCCGTGGAAGGCACGGTGCAGCGCTCCGGCAGGCGGGTACGAGTCACCGCGCAGTTGCTTCAGGCGCGGACCGACAGGCACCTGTGGGCGGAGACCTATGAGCGCGACTCCGCAGACGTCATACAACTGGAGAGGCAAATGGCCGTGGCGATTGCCCACGAAGTCACCGGGCGGCTGAGCGCCGCCCAAGAGACGCGCTTCGCCCGCGGCGGGACGGCCAATCCACGGGCATACGACGCTTACCTGCGCGGCCGTTACTTTTGGGGTCAAAGAACTCCGGAACTCGCCACGGAGGCAATCGGATACTTCGAGCAGGCGCTGCGGGAAGATCCGCATTTCGCGCTCGCTTATTCCGGCCTCGCCGATTGCTATGCGGTGGCCTGGTGGGCAAAGGGGGAGAGAGACTTGCCCTTGGCGGAGAAATACGCCCGGAAGGCGCTGGCGCTCGAGCCGGAATTGGCCGAGCCACACGCATCGCTCGGAATCATCGATGCCTACCGGCACAGATACCCCGATGCCGAGAAGGAGCTGAGACGAGCGATCGATTTGAACCCCAACTATGTGATGGCCCACCACTGGCGGTCCGATTATCTGCTAGACCTCGGCCGCCTGGAAGAGGCGCTGGCAGAGAACGAGCTGGCGCGGCAACTGGATCCATTCTCATTTCCGGTCAACCATCTGCGCGTGTACGCCCTTTTAGGCCTGCACCAGTACGATCGGGCGCTGGAACAGGCTGAGACAGAGGCCGCAATTGCCCCGCAGTCTCCCTACGCCCATGGGGAAATGGCCCGCATCTACTGGATCGAAGGCAGAGTCCCGGATGCCCTGGCTGAAGAAAGAAAGGCCGCGGCCTTGGCGCACCTCCGGGTGCGGCCGCGCGACCTGGACGCGGTCGCCGCCGTATTCGCCAGGTCGGGCCTGCGCGCTGCGCAGGTGAAATCCGCACAGCTCAAAGAGAAGGGCTACAAGGGCGCTTACCTGGCCCTCGACATCGCCCATCAATACGGGCTCGTCGAGGATAAGGGCAAAGTGCTCGAATGGTTAAACCAAGCGTTCCGCGACAACGACGACGCGGACTTCGGAGGAACCGCTCCCGAGTTCGACTGCGTGCGCTCCACCTCCCGCTTCCACGACCTGCTGCGCCACGCCGGGCTGGAGCAGTGATCACCGGGAGCCCCGGCCCGAAGAAGCCTCGCTGCGTCGCCCCCTCGCCGTGTCATCCCCGCGTAACATCGGCGCTTTTTGCCGATGTTGTCGACCACAGATCGCCTACTCCGGCAGCGTCCACGCATACAGCACGCCCTGCACTCCCTCGACAACATATTGCCGGCCATCCAGCGCATACGTCATCGGCGAGCTGACCATCGAGCCGCCGGCGTTTACGTGCCACAGCGTCTTGCCCGTGGCCGCATCGAGCGCCAGCAGGTTGCCCTGCGCATCGCCGGTGAACAGCAGGTTGCCGGCGGTGGTCAGAATTCCCGCGGTACTCTCGCCAGGACCCAACTCGTGGTTCCAGCGAATCTCGCCCGTGCGGTAATCGATGGCGCGCAGCGTGGACTCTTCGCCCAGATTGTGATCGCGCCCCGCCCAGCCCTCCGGCTTTCCCGTGGCTGTGTAATAGAAGATGCTGTACACGCGCCGCGCCACCACGTAGAACAAACCGAGCGGCGGGTCGAAGCTGGGCGCCATCCAATTGGTGGCGCCATCCGAGCCGGGATACACCAGCCGCCCATCGGCGTGCGGCTCTTTTCCAGGCAGCGCCACCGGGCGGCCGCGCGCGTCGATCCCCGCAGTCCAGTTGGTCTCGATGAAAGGCGCGGTCAGCAGATGCTCGCCGTTCGTCCGGTCGAGGACGAAGAAGAATCCGTTGCGGCTGGCCTGCGCCAACAGCTTGCGCGGCCTGCCGCCGAAATCCGCGTCGAACAGCACCGGCGTCTCCACGGCGTCCCAATCGTGAGTGTCGTGTGGCGAAGGCTGGAAGTACCACGCCAGCTTGCCCGTATCGGGATTCAGCGCCACGATGGAACAGGTATACAGGTTATCGCCGGGGCGCGCATCGCCGGCCAGCACCGGATTCGGATTGCCGGTGCCCCAGTAAAGCAGGTGCAGCGCGGGATCGTAAGTGCCGGTCATCCACGTCATGCCGCCGCCATGCGCGATCGCGTCGCTGTTGGCGGGCCAGGTTTCCGAGCCGGGCTCCCCGGGCCGCGGCTCCGTGTACCATCGCCATTGCTGCTTGCCGGTCTCCGGGTCCACGGACTCGAGAAACCCGGGGATATCGGTGGCATCTCCCGAGACGCCCGCGATCACGTGATTGCCCACTACCAGCGGCGCCATGGTGGCGAAATAGCCGAGCTTGGCGTCGGCCAGTACGATATCCCAGCGCACGTGGCCGTCCTTGGCGTCCAGGCTGAGCAAATGCGCGTCGGGCGTTTCGAAGTACAGCCAGTTGCCCCACATGGCCACGCCGCGATGACCGATATGATCGCCGCCGTCCGGTTTGTAGCGGTAGTGCCAGACCTGGCGGCCAGTGCGCGCGTCGATCGCCCACACGTGCTCCGGCACGGTGAAGTACAGGATGCCGTTCACCTCCAGCGGTGTCGACTTGATGGCCTGCGAGTTGGCCTGGAACGCCCACGCCAGCGTCAGCGACTTGACATTCGAAACGTCGATCTGCTTGAGTGGGCTGTAGCGGCGGCCCGTGTAGTCGCCGTTGTAAGTCGGCCAGGTATCGGTGGGCGGCTTCAGCAGCGCGGCGGGGTCCAACCCTTGCGCCAGCGCCGCCGCAATGCCTGCTGCGATACCGCCGCACAGCGCCGCGCACCTCATCAAGTTCTTCACTTCAGAGTCTCCAAATAGGCGAATAGATTATGAATGTCCGCATCCGTGTACTTCGTCAGCATGTCGCGGTGGGCCTGCAACGGATCGTGTACGCTCACCTTTACCCGATCACGCGGCCAGGAATGATACCAGCCGGCAGTATCGCGCAGTGAGACGGAGAATTCATCCATGTGCTCGAGCTTGCCGCTGATCTGCGCGCCGGAAGGCGTGGTGACCGTCAGCGTGACGATACCGCGGCGCGGGGCGAGGATGCGCTCCTCCAGGTACAGCGGCGCATACTTCTTCGCGATACCCGCCAGATCGCCGGTGGGCGAGTGGCACGACGCGCACTTCCCCGCCCCATTGAAGTAGGCGCGGCCGGCGTCCGCATTGCCGGTGAGCAGGCGCTCCAGCGGATAATCGCCGCCGACATTGGAACTGTTCGCGGCTTGCTTTACGCGCAGGTGCAGGAAGGCCACGATGTCCTGAATGGTGTTGTCGGGCAGTGGCAGGGCGGGCATGCCGTTGTCCGGACGGCCGTTGCGGATGACGGGCCCGATCAGGTCGCCGCCTGAATCCTTGGCGACCAGCGGCGAGCGCACCAGGTCGGGTGCGCGCGCACCGGTGGCGTCCTCGCCGTGGCAGAAGCCACAGGATTGGGCGAACTCTTTCTGCCCGCGCGGCGCCGGCGCATGCTGCTGCGCGGAAGCCGCCAGGGAACCAATCAACGATGCGGCGCAAAAATAGACGATGGAGCGGATCATCAAACCGGATAGCCTCTCGCTTGGGATTGCCTCACGTTGCCTATGTTGCCACAACTGCGGTGGCGCGTGGTGGAAAGAGGACGTAGCAGGCTCGATTTGGCAGTACGGACTCGATGCCAAGGAGAGCGCACCGCGCTTTGCATTCCCGCCGCTCCTCTGCGAACATGGGCAGACATGGCTCTTCCACGAAACTTCCGCCCTCTCGCCGCCGCGCTGTTTCTGTCGCTTGCTTCCGCCGCGCAGCTTGACGACGCCACCCGCAGCCTCTCCCGCGACATCTTCCGCCAGTTGGTTGAAATCGACACCACCGACTCCGTAGGCAGCACCACCGTCGCCGCCGAAGCCATGCGCCAGCGCCTGCTCGACGCCGGGTTCGATCCGGCCGATGCCCAGGTCCTCGGCCCCAACAGCCGCAAAGGGAACCTGGTGGCGCGCATCCACGGTAGCGGCGCGCACAAGCCGCTCCTGATCATCGGCCACATCGATGTGGTGGAAGCGCGCCGCGAAGACTGGACCACCAACCCCTTCGAGTTCATCGAAAAAGATGGCTACTTCTACGGACGCGGCACGCAGGATATGAAGGTCTCCGACGCCGCCGCGGTTACCGCGTTCATTCGCTTCAAGCGGGAGAACTACCGGCCCGGCCGCGATATCATCCTGGCCCTTACGGCCGACGAGGAGGGCGGCAAATCGAACGGCGTCGATTGGCTGCTGCGCAATCACCGGGATCTGGTGGATGCCGAATTCGCGCTCAACCCCGATGGCGGAGGCGTCACTGCGGTCCACGGCAAACCGGTCAATCTGGACATCGAGGCCAGTGAGAAGCTATACGCCGATTTCCAGTTGACTACGACCAATCCGGGCGGCCATAGCTCGCTGCCCAGATCCGACAATGCCATCTACCATATTGCGGACGCGCTCGCCCGCCTGGAGCGCGCGCCGTTCCCCTTCGAGTTGAACGAGGTCACACGACTTTACTTCGAGCGCCGCGCCGCGCTCGAAACCGGGCAAACCGCCGCGGACATGCGGGCCATCTTGCGCACGCCGCCGGACGAAGACGCCATTGCGCGCCTGTCGCGGGATGCGCGCTACAACTCCACCATGCGCACCACGTGCGTTGCCACGCGGCTCGGCGGCGGCCACGCCAATAATGCTTTGCCGCAACTGGCGCAGGCCAACGTAAACTGCCGCATCCTGCCCGGACACTCGGCGGAGGAGATTCGCCAGAAGCTGATCGCGGTGTTCGCCGACCCCCAAGTCACCGTCCGTTTCGTGGATGGCGCGTCCAATGTGACCGACCGCGCACCCGACAAGACGGCGTTTCCGCCCATCCTGCCCAAGCCCGCGATACTGGGGCCGCTGGAACATGTTGCCGCGCAAATGTGGCCGGGGCTGCCGGTGATTCCGGACATGGAAACGGGCGCCTCCGACAGCATCTACACCATCGCGGCCGGGATTCCCACTTATGGCGTGAACGGCGTCGCCATCGATCAGGACGATATCCGCGCGCACGGCAAGGATGAGCGCGTGCGCATCGCTTCGTTCTACGATGGAGTGGAGTTCTTCTATCTTTATCTGAAAGCGCTAACAGATGGAGGGCGGGCTTGATCCCGCGCGGGGCTTAAGCCCCGCCCCTACCCCATCTCCACCACCGCCGCCGCCACCGGTTGCGCCCCCACCGGCACGATGGTGAACAGCGGCGCAGGGTCGGTACGGTGCCGGCGATCCGTGAACGCCGAAATCCGGATCACCGCCATGTTCCCCGACCGCCAGTTCAGCACCAGCGCGTAGCGATTGTCCGGCGTGATCAGAATGTGGCGCGGCTCCTGCCCCACCGCCAACGCCGCCACCAGCTTGCGCGTGTCGATATCCAGCACCGTGATGTTTCCCGATTCCGGGTTCGCCACGAACAGGTATGGCGGCGCGCCGGAGACCGCCATGCCATCCGGCGTCCGCCCGGCCAGAATGGTCTCGCCCACTTCGGTCTGATACGGATACACGATCGCCACCGCATCCATTCCCGGACCGGTGACGAACATCTGGCCGCCATCGGCATTGAAGCAGCAATTCACGGGTTCCACCGACAGCGGCAGCCGCACCACGGTCCGCCCGCTGGCGGCGGCGAAGATGGTCATACTGCGATCCGCGCGGCTCCCCACCAGCACCTGTTTGCCATCGCCCTGAAATCGCACCAGGGACGGCGCACACCCTGCATCGACCAGGTGTTCGATGGTTCGCGTACCCAACTGCACCAGCGCCAACCGGCGCTCCGCGGGGAAGCCGACCGCCGCGCGGCCATCGGCGGTGAGATCGAAATCGACGGCCACGCCCGGCAGCGGGATGGTCTCCACGGCACGCAGCCGGCTGCTGTCCAGCCGCACCAGCGCGCGGGCCTGCAACACCCAAAGCGATTTGCCGTCCGCCGCCAGCCGCATCGCCACCGCCGGGTTTCCCGGCCGCGTCTTGCGGACCACTGCCAGCGTCGCCGCATCGATCTCGCACACCACGCCGCTCTCGGGCATCAGCACGAACACGCCCGGCCGCAGCGGATTCGCCAGCACTGCGCCCGGCGCGCTATCCATCCCGATCTGCCTGGCCAGCACGAACGCGTTCAAATCCACCGCCGCCACGGTGCGCGCGCCCGCGTTGGCGACAAACGCATAGCCCGGAAATCCGCGGCTCCTGCGGCGGGCACAACCCGCCAGCGCCGCCGCTCCCATCAGCAGCGCGCGGCGAGTCGGTGGACGTTGGGAGGGCACAAAATATGCTAGCATTTAGTTGGCTCGTTTAGCTGCATTGAGCCTACGTCCTTCTACTTAATACCGAACATCCTTTAATGAACTTACGCTCTCTTTTCAGTCTATTCTCATCGGATCTGGCCATTGACCTGGGCACCGCGAACACGCTGGTGTTCGCCAAGGGCAAGGGCATTGTAGTCAACGAACCCTCCATCGTCGCGCTCAACAAAAACACCGGCGAAGTGGAAGCCGTGGGCAAGGAAGCCAAGGAGATGCTGGGCCGCACTCCCGGCAATATCGTCGCCATCAAGCCCATGAAAGACGGCGTCATCGCCGACTTCAAGGTCACCGAGCGCATGCTGAATTACTTCATTCAGAAGGCGCACGGCCGCAAGGTACTGGTGCATCCGCGCATTGTCATCGGCGTGCCCAGCGAGATCACCCAAGTGGAAAAACGCGCCGTCATGGACTCCGCGTATCGCGCCAAAGCCAGCGAAGTACACCTGGTCGAACAGGCCATGGTGGCGGCCATCGGCGCCGGCCTGCCCATCACCGAGCCTTCCGGCAACATGATAGTGGATATCGGCGGCGGCACGACCGACGTGGCGGTCATCTCGCTGTCGGGCATCGTCTACTCGCGTTCGGTGCGCGTGGCCGGCAACGAGATGGACGACGCCGTGATGCAGTATCTCAAGCGCAAATACAACCTGCTGATCGGCGAGCGCACGGCGGAGGCCATCAAGATGGAAATCGGCTCCGCCTATCCGCTGGATAAGCCGCTGACCATGGAAATCAAGGGCCGCAACCTGATTGAGGGCGTGCCCAAGACGCTCACCATCGACGACAGCGAAATCCGCGAAGCGCTGGGCGAGTGCGTGGCTACCATCGTCAACGCCATTCGCGTGGCGCTCGAGCGCACGCCGCCCGAGCTGAGCGCCGATATCAGCGACCGCGGCATTGTCCTCACCGGCGGCGGCGGGTTGCTGAAGAACCTCGACAAGCGCATTCGGGAGGAGACCGGCCTGCCGGTTTCCATCGCCGACGACCCGCTGGCCTCCGTGGTGCTGGGCACCGGCAGAATGCTCAGCGATTTCAGGCTGCTGAGGAAGATATCGATCGATTAGAGACTTTGTGGGGCGGCCAATCTTGGCCGGGGCCCCCCTGGGGACGGCTTTCAGCCGGTTCTAGCAATGGAAACGCTGCTCAATCGCTACCGCAATATCACCGTACTGCTGCTGGTCATTTTCGCGCAGCTCGTGTTGATCGCGGTCCAGGTGCGCAACGATCAGGATGTGCGCATGGTGCGCGTGTGGTCCATCACCGCCATCACGCCGCTGGCGCGCGTGCTGGAGGCGGTCCGCGGCGGGACCTCCGGCTTCTTCCAAAACTATATCCTGATGCACGATGCGCGCGCGGATAACCGCCGCCTGCAGGCCGATCTGGACCGCCTGAAAATGGAAAACCAGTTCCTCAAGACCGAGATCTCCACCGCCGATCGCGCCAAGGCCCTGGTAGCCTTTCAGCAGCGCACGCAATCCAGAACCATCGCCGCGCGCGTGATTGCGGCCGGCGCGGGCGCCAGTTCGAGAGTGGTTTTCGTGGATCGCGGCTCCGGCTCCGGCGTGGAAAAGGGCATGGCCGTGGTTACGCCCGATGGCATCGTCGGCAAAGTGATCGCCGCCTATCCCACGGCTTCCGAAGTCATGTTGGTGACCGATCCCGAGTTCGCGGCCGGCGTGGTCTCCCAGAAGAATCGCGTGGTGGGCACGCTCAAGGGACAGGGCCAGTCGACCTGCAAGGTGGACTACGTGCCAAGCGAGGAGAAAGTGGAGGTCGGCGAAGCGTTCTTCACTTCGGGCGACGATCGCATCTTTCCCAAAGGCTTTCCCGTGGGGGTGGTGCGGGTGGTGCGCGCTAGTTCCCCGTATCAGGAAGTTCTGGTGGAGCCGAGCGGCCTCGACCGCGGATTGGAGGCCGTCCTGATTGTGCTGGAGGGCGTGCACCAAGCCATCCCCGAAGTGGCGCCCGCTAATGCGCCAATCTATCTCGGCACGCCGCCGCCTCCGGCTTCAGGGGAACAGGCGGTTCAGCCGGCCGGCCCCGTTGGAACCGATGCCGACAGGCTGCTCGAAAAATACCGGCAGATCGGGGCCGCCGAGAACCACAAATTCGGCGAGGGCGCTCCGGGCACGAAGCCGCCGGACTTCAACATCAAGGTGCCGCCGGCCGGCGCGGGAGCCGACGCGGCGACGCCCGGACGCGGAGACGCGGCGAATCCGGCGACGGTACAGCTACCCGCGAAGCCCTCGTCGCCAGCGCCGCCGCCCCGGGGCCAATGACCGAATACGGCGATCGTTACCTGGTCGGCAATCAGCGCGAGCAGGTCTCGCGTTTCCGGGCGCGCGTCATGCTGGCGGTGCCCCTGGCCGCCATCCTCTTCCAGGTCTACGTTCCGCGCTTCCTCGAGTTTCTGGGATACCTGGAGCTGCCGTTGCTGGTCACCATCTACTTCGCGCTGATGCGCCGCAGCCAGATCGGCGGACTCTTTATCGGCGCCTTCATCGGCCTGGCCCAGGACTCCCTGTCCATCAAGCAGCCGCTGGGCATGTTCGGCATCGTCAAGACGCTGGTCGGATACTTCGCCGCCTCGGTCGGCCTGCGCATCGACGTGGAGCACTCGGTGATCCGCTTCCTGCTGACGTTCTTCTTCTATTTCTTCCACCAGTTCCTCTATTGGGTGCTCGCGCGCGGCCTGCTGGGGCGCCAGATTCCTTTCGAAATCCAGCTCACGCTGGTGCTCGGCCTGCTGAATGCCGTCGTCGGCGTGACCCTGTTTCACTTCCTGGACAAGCTGCGGGAACCCGCCTGAGCGCGAAGCGTCGCGCGCTATTTGATTTCAAACCGGCCAAAGGCGAGCCCGAGGTCCCGCCGATCCGCGCCGACGCGCACGGTACGGCTCACTTCCACCGTGACGTCGAGATCGGCGCTCCCGAGGCCCGGCGGCAGCACAAACGCGAATGTGGCCTCGACGTCGGCTTGCGTGAACCTGACCGCCGGCAGGCGAATGCCGCCCACCGTTAGCGTCATTTCGAGCGGCCCCTTCTCGAGCTGGGCGGCCGGGCAAACCGCAGTCACATAAAGCTTCTGGCCAGCCACCCGGGGAGCTGCCATCCGGAGGCTGGCAGTTCGCGGCATCCAACGGAATCCGGATTCCCGGCCGTACCATTCCGGCCCGAGGCGGTCCGCGGCGAGCTGATCCGCCACGTCGAGACGGAGTGGCCCCTCCGCGCGCGCCGGAACGGCGGGAACCACGTATTCATGCGTGATGTTTCTGAGCGGTCCTTGCCCCACGCGATAAACCACGATTTCGTCCCGATCAAGCCCGCGGCGCGCTTCGTCAGCCGGCAATACGAATCTCGATACACCGCCCCACTCCGGATGCGGCGCAATGCGATCCTCAGCGCCCGGCGCCAGGTATACGTCGGGAATCCGGAGGAACAGAAAGGGCCGCTGGGAGATCAGTTGGCTGAAAAGGCTGTCGTCAACGCCGTCGAGCAGGATGGTTTTGCCTGGGTGCAATTGGTGCACTGCGGCGACGCCCATCACCAGCGCCTCTTGCACCTCGCTGCGGCTTCGATACCACTCAGCCCGGCGGCGCGCCGCTGGCAACGCCTGTACCAGGAAGCCGGCGGCGAGCGCCACGGCCAGCACCTTCCAAAGCGTGCCCGCGCGCCAGGCGCACACCAGCGCATAACCCGCCAGCATAGCCAGGCACATGGCGGGCAGCGTCAGATAGTAGTCCGTGATGTGGTCGCGCAACGGTAGCACGGGGGCCAGCGCAATCACGTACCAAACCAGCAGCACGGTCGCCAGCCATCGCCGCCGCACGGCCTGATAAAGAGTGAAGGCCACCAAAGCCGCCGTTGAAGCCGCCATGACCGCGGGGCAGAAGATCCGGTAAAAATGCGAGAGGTAAGCAAGGTCGGACGGCTCAAACGTCGCTTGCCAGTAAGTCCACAAAGTGGCTGGAATGGCGCCGTCGATATGGAGGATGTACTCCGGAGCGTGAGTGGGCGCCAGGATGAAGTGCAGAATGGTGTACGCAACCGAGGCTGCCAGGAACGGGAGCGTGAGCCGGAAATGTTTCCGCGCGCACGCGAGCGCATAGCTGCCGGCCAGCAGCGGAAAGATCACGTTGGTCTCCATGGCCAGGAAGCCGGACAGAAACACAGCCCAGGTCCAAATGTAGTACCGGCGCGCGGAGGTTTCGATGTATCGCAGGAAGAATTGCAGAGCCAGCAGCAGGAAAAACCCGCATAGCGCCAGGTTATACGCCGAGCTCCAGGACATGACCGTGGCGAGCTTGCTGTTCGCCACCCACAGAATGGCGGCCCAGAACCCGGCGGCGCGCGAGCGCGTGAGCCGCGTGGCGATGGATGCCACCAGCGCTAGGTTGACGAACTGCGTGAGGAAAACCCAAATCCGGTAGGGCAGAGGGTCTGGCCCGAACACGACGCCGAACACCAGGAAAAACACCCGCTCGCTGAGTGGCCGCCAGCTTCCCTGGGCCGCGTTAGGCTGAAACAGCGCCCGCAGCAGACCGTCCCATCCGTGCGCCTGGTTGGGCAGGTTCAGCCACACGAAGTCGTCCTGCTGGAACCAGGCCAGCAGGCCCGGCCAGTACAATACCAGGCAAAAGATGGATGGCACGGCCCAGTAGGATACGGCTAGCAGTTTCCGTCGCAAAGATCATCATATCCGGCGCGCGTTGTATTACAACTGGCCAGAACCTCCGCAGCCTGAGCGGATTCTTCGTGGGGCAGGCTCTCAGCCTGCGGCGGCCTCTCAGGCCGCCTCTTTTTTGGTTGCGGCTGCGCCGCTCTGTGGTGCACGTTGCCAGCGTTGCCAACGTGGTTGCCAACGTTGCCAACCTGCAGGCCGATTGTCAATCGGCCTTCTCGTTTGCGGCTTAGCTACCGGGTGGGTGTCGCCCCGATTGGCACGCAGCACCGGCCGTCTTGTGACCGGCTATATACTGCAGATACTCGACGATGGCCTGGACGTCCTTCCCGGACAGCGCACGGAAATCGGGCATCTTGGTTCCCGCCCGGATACTTCCGGCGTTGGCAATAAACCGGCTCAGAAAGCCAGGATTCCAATACTCCGTCACGCTGCACGGAGAATTCAGTTCCGGCCCGAACGTGCCTCCTGCGCCGTTGATGGCGTGGCACTTCAAGCAATGCTGCACGAAAAGGTCGGAACCGTGTTTCGTCGAGCCGCCGGAAACCGCTTCGCCCAAAGCATCGGCGGACGAAACCAATTCAATGGCAACCATCTGATAAGGCCATGGGTATTGTTCGGTGTCACCCGGAGGTGCAACCCACACCAGATAGCTGGGCGCGGGAATCGAGAGTGCCCCGTTTGCCAACGTGGGCTCCCACTCCTCTCCCGGCGGAGCACCCAAGTCGCGGATGGCAACCAATCCCCGGCCGCTCATCGCGCGCCCGAGTGGCATGATCGGAAGATACCCGTCCTTCGAGCGGAAGCGCACATACACATCGGATTCCGGATGACCCGCGTAGCTCAGGTCCTGCAACAAATCGCGGAGCCAGAAGCCCTGGTATCGCTGCTTGCGCTTGTAGACGGGATCGTCCACCTCAGCCGAGGCGAGCGCATGCCGCTTGCGCATCTGCGCCAGCGATTCTCGATTGATGGGGCAGACTGCCAAGGGCGTCCCCGCCGCAGCCGCACACCACGCCGGCGTCAGAAGGAATATCACCGAGACCCAGCCCACTCCCCGCATGCTTCGTCACCCCCCTAGGTCCTGCCGCAACCTGACGCTGAGCGATTATCTCACACAGCCTCGAACAACCAAGAAAAATTCCGGTGCCCGGCGTGGCGCAGACGATCGTTGTTTGTCGTCTGCGCACGTGCTCGAACTCGGCAGGCCACAAAAAACGATGGCCTGCCCCACTAGCAGGCGGGACTCCTGCGGCGCAGCTTAAAGGCGATGAAGGCGGCGCACGCCATCGCGGTGAGAAGCGGCAAAGTGCGTGGCTCGGGCGTCGCGGAGGGTGGTTGGTCAGTGGGAACAAAAGGTGTAAGTAATGCCGCTCAACGGCTGGCCCTGGTCGCTGAAGAACACAAAAAAACAATTCGCAAGTCCCGCGCTTCCACTCGTACCTGCGCTACTGTAAGGTCCCACGCTTGCGCCGGCAGATAGGGGGAGAGTGAGCGTCTGAGGAACGCCAAACACAAATGCCACTTGACAGTACTGAGGGGGGGCACATCAGAACCGGATTCGAAACTGCACCCGCTCAGCGACCCGCCCAGCGATGCTGATCCCCAGGCTTGGCCGCCGGACCAGGGGTCGCCGCCGCTTGCGTACAGCCCTTCGGTTTCGGCATACCCGTCTCCCTGTCCGCCCGTAACCGTCAGTATGAAATCCTGGCTGAGCGACGCCGTAGCCGAACTGCTGTCGGGGATATCCCAGCCGGTCGACGCGCTGGCAGTCACGTACATCTCCGTCAAGGACGCTTGTGCGGATGCACCTGTTGTCCAAGTTGTCCACAAGACCCCGCACCCAGCGGCGTCGCTCCCCTCATAGGTGACTCCATCGCACGTCGCTGAGGTGTTCACAGTGCCCCCGAAAAGGGGAACGGCCGCAAAAAGAACCAGGACGAAACCGCGCATATCAAACTCCGATAATAGTGTAGGCTCGGCTGCACACAATGTCGAAACCGGCCCGCTGCCGTCAAAGCGGAAAGAAGCACCGCGGCCGGCGCCCGCCTGATAAACTAAGTACAGAAGCCCCAACCCCCGTGAACCCGCCAGCCATCGGCCCCGAACTCGACCATCAGCCCAGGCTGCCCGGCAAACAGGCGCGCCGCGAAGACGTCAAACTCGCCGCCGGGAAGATCGCCGTTTTCCAGTACACCGGCGTCGTCATTTTCCTGTTTCTGATCACCGGCTTCTGGAACCTGCAGGTCCAAAACCCGCAAATCTACAACGAACAGGCCGAGCGCAATCGCATCCGGCAATTGCCCATACCGGCGCCCCGCGGCAAAATCCTGGACCGCGACGGCCGCGTCATCGTCGACAACCATTCCTCCTACAGCCTCATCCTGACCCGCGAAAGCCTGAAGACCGAACACCTGCGCACCATCGCCGACGGATTGAACCTGGATTACGACGATCTCGCCGGACGCGTCCAACGCTTCACTTCACGGCCCAAATACGACCCCATCGTCATCAAAGAGGAACTCACGCCCGCCGAACTGGCATTCGTCGAATCGCACCGCGATTTCTTCCCCGAAATGGAACTGATCCCCTCGCAGCGCCGCCTCTACCCGCAAAACGGATTTGGCGCGCACGTCATCGGCTATACCGGAGAAATCAGCGAGCAGGAATTGGATTCGCCCGATTTTGCGAAGTACAGCCAGGGCGCGGTGATCGGCAAGTTCGGCATCGAGCGCCAGTACAACGACACCCTCATGGGCGTGGATGGCGAACGCCAGGTGGTGGTGGATAACCGCGGCAAGACCCGCCAGGTGCTCGCCAACAAGGAAGCCATTCCGGGAAAAGACCTACAGCTAACCCTCGATCTGGACTTGCAAGCCGTAGCCGAGCTCGCCATGGAAGGCAAGAACGGCGCAGTGGTGGCGATGGATCCGCGAACGGGCGAGGTGCTGGCGATGGTCAGCCGGCCCACCTTCGATCCCAACAAATTCGCCGTACACATCAAGTCCTCCGACTGGCGGGAAATCGCCAATAATCCCGACCATCCCCTGCTGAATCGCGCCATTCAGGCGCAGGATGCGCCCGGGTCCACCTTCAAGCCCATCGTGGCCATCGCCGGGCTCGAATCCGGCGCCATCGACGACCAGTTCACGGTGCATTGCGCCGGCGGAGCTATGTTTTACGGGCATTATCACAAGTGCCACATAAAGACGGGGCATGGGGCCGTTTCTCTGCACAAAGGCATCGTACAGTCCTGTGACGTTTATTTCTACAACGTGGGCGACCGCACGGGCATCGATAAGATTGCTTTCTACGCCAACCAGGCCGGCCTCGGACAGAAGACCGGAATCGATCTGCCACATGAAGCCGAGGGCGTGGTGCCATCGTCGGCATGGAAGATCCGCAACTTCCGCGAGAAATGGTACGCCGGTGAAACCATCTCGGTGGCCATCGGCCAAGGCGCTGTGACAGTGACGCCCCTGCAACAGGCGCGCGCCTATAGCTGGCTCATCAACGGAGGACTCTGGCATCAGCCGCACCTGGTCAAGGGCGGCAAGTATCGGCAGCACAGTTGGCCGATTTCGCCGGACAATGTTGCCAAGGTAATCTACGGCACCTGGGGCGTAGTGAACGAGGGCGGCACGGGCGTGCGCGCGCAGCTTCCCGGTCTGAACGTGTGCGGCAAGACCGGCACCGCGCAACTCGCCTCCGACGAATTTCTGAAAGGCAAGACGGGGAAAGAATTCAAAAACAATGCTTGGTTCGTGGGCTTCGCGCCGCGCGAGGCGCCCGAAATCGTAGTGGTGGCGCTCTTCGAACACGGCGCGGAAGGCCCACTCGCCGCCCCCATCTCGCGCGACGTGCTGAAGGCGTACTTCGATAAGAAGGCCCGGCTGGTGGCCGACGCGGCGACGCGGCGACAGGGCGACGCGGCGACCAAAACCACCGAATTCCTGCGCTTCGGCTTGCCTGTTCCACCGGTCGCGCCACCTCAACGCGAATCGCCCATTATCGAAGCCGCCTATTTCAGTTCGGACAACGATGCAGACCGGATCGCCGCGCCGCCGCGTCGCCGTGTCGCCGCGTCTCTCCCCCGCCACCCATGACCCGCTACCTCCGCCCCCGCGACCTCGACTGGACCCTCCTGGTCATCTCCCTCATCATCTGTGGAGTGGGTGTCCTGCAGATCTACAGCGCCACGCGCGGCACCGTCTGGCAAGCCGCATGGTGGAAGCAGATCGTCTACATCGCCGCCGGGCTCCTGCTGATGTGGTTGACCGTCGCCATCGATTACCACACCCTCATGAATCACGTCTTCCCCATGTACGGTTTATCGGTGGCGGCCCTGCTCGGAGTTCTATTGATCGGCAAGCAGGTGTTCGGCTCGCGGCGCTGGATCCCCTTGGCCGGCGGCTTTCACTTGCAGGTGTCGGAATTCGTGAAACTGGTGATAATATTGTTAGTAGCCCGCTTCCTGACCGAATTGAAGACGGAAGATCTGGAAGGCCGCGATATGGCTAAGATCGCGGGGCTGGTTCTGGTGCCCATGGCTCTGGTCATGAAACAGCCAGACCTGGGAACGGCGTTAACCTATGTGCCGGTCCTGATTGTAGGGATGTTTTTGGCCGGCATGCGCCGGAAGTATTTGGTCGCCATCGGTGTGGTGGTCTTGCTGGTACTCCCGGTGGGTTGGACTGTCTTAAAGGATTATCAAAGAGCGCGATTGGTCAGCTTCCTGGACCCCGACCACGATCCGCAAGGCACCGGGTACCAGTTGATCCAATCCAAGATTGCAGTTGGCGCCGGCGGTATGTGGGGTAAAGGAGTGACGAAAGGCTCCCAGACGCAGCTTCGTTTTCTCCCCGTTCCGCATACCGATTTCATCTTCTCGGCCTTCGCCGAGGAGCATGGATTCGTCGGCGTGGTCGTGGTACTGGCGTTGTATTTTGTGTTGATCATGCAGATCGTACAGAACGCCCAAACGGCCTCGGATAAGGCCGGCATGTATATCTGCATGGGTGTTGCCGCGTTACTGTTGTTTCACGTGCTGGTGAACGTAGGGATGGTAGTGGGCCGGATGCCTGTCACCGGAATACCGCTGCCCCTGATGAGCGCCGGTGGATCGAGTGTGTTGTCGAATTTCCTGATGTTGGGGCTGGTCAACAATGTCCGGCTCAGAAGATTTGTGAATTAGCAACGATTTTTGTTGGGAGCCGTTTGAGACTCCCGGAGGGCAAACGCGCCGGATGCGCACCCTCCGGCGCCGAACTGTGAGCGTGAGCGAGTGGTCTTCGGCGATGAGGGAGTGGTTCCCCGGCCGGTGGCACAGGCTTCAGCCTGTGTGGTGGCACAGGCTTTAGCCTGTGTGGTAGCGCCCCGGCCAGCGTGAGCTTCTTAACAGGTTACATGGCGCTCGATGCCCCGTTCGCGGAGCGCCGCTTGAGACCCACGCAGGGTAGCCGCCTTCCTCCCGTACCGGTCCGCGCCGGTTCCCAGCGGAGGAGAACGAATGTCAAAAGAGTTAATTGTTTCGGCGAATCGCCATGAAACTCGAGTGGCGGTCCTCGAAGACGATCAGGTAGTCGAAGTCTATTATCAGCGCGAAAAAGAATATTCGCTGGCCGGCAGTATTCATAAGGGCCGTGTCACGCGCGTCTTGCCCGGCATGCAGTCCGCCTTCGTGGATATCGGCCTGGATCGCGATGCGTTCCTGTATGTGTCGGACTTCTTCGAGGATAACGACGAGTACGACAAGATCGTGACCAGCGTGGAGGAGAAGGTCCTCAAAATGGAGAAAGGACCTGTCCCGGCGGGCACCCCTCCCCTACTCCTGGCCGCCTCGGAAGACGCTCCGCCAGTCGCGCTGCCCGAGCCCGAGCCCGCCGCCGAAGCGACCACAGCTCCGGTTGTTGCCGCTCAACCGCCGCCCGCTCCGCTGGCCGCCCCCGAGCAGTTCGCGCGCCGCAACGAGGAACACGACCGCGACCGCCGTGGCGGCCGCCGCTCCCGCCGCCGCCGTCCCAAGGGTCGCGGCTTGCCCGAATCCAAGTATTTTTCGCCAGGGCAGCACAGCGCGCCCGTTGCGCCGCCGGCGCCCGAGGAGGCCGAGGAGGCCGAGCCGGAGACGGCGGAAAATGGGCCGGAAGATATCGTCGTGCTTCCTGGTGAATCGCTCGCCAAATACCAAGGTGGGGCAGGCGGTTCCGCCGGCCTTCCGGAGCCCCCCGAACCAACCGCCGCCCCCGATCCGGTCGAAGCCGCCCCTACGCCGAAGTCAACCGAAATCGCCGAACCGGAAGTCATCGCATCTACCACGCCTGCGGCACCCGTCGAACCGGAAGTCATCGCATCTACCACGCCTGCGGAACCCGTCGAACCGGAAGTCATCGCATCCACGGTGCCCGCGGAGCCCGCCGAACCGGAAGTCATCGCACCTGCTGCGCCCGCGGAACCCGCCGAAGCCGGCGAAGCGGAAGCCGTCGCAGCCGCCGATTCCGCCGAACCCGCCGAAGTCAGCGAAGCGGAAGCCGTCGCAGCCGCCGATTCCGCCGAACCCGCCGAACCCGGCGAGGTGGAAGCCATTGCATCCGGCGAGCCCGCGGAGCCCGCCGAAGCCGCGCCTGCCGAAGAAGAGCAATTGGGTCCCGAGCCCGCCCGCATACCCACCAGCCTGACCGCCACGCTCCGCGAACAGGGTGGCCGATACCCGCATCGGGTGTCCCGCCGCATGCGCCGCCGTGGCCGCCCCGATGGCGGCGAGCCCCAGCAAGCGGGGCAGGCGCTCCCGCCTGCCGTCCGCCAACAGGAACCCCGCCCCGATGCCCGCCAGGTGGCTCGTCCGGAGCCCGTCCGCCCCGAGAAGTCCGCCGCGCCTTCCATCAGCGAACTGCTGCGCGAAGGCCAGGAAATCATCGTCCAAATCGCCAAGGAACCCCTCGGGCAAAAGGGCGCGCGCATCACTTCCCATATAGCCCTGCCAGGCCGCTTCCTGGTTTACATGCCGACCGTCGACCACATCGGCGTCTCGCGCAAAATTCCCTCCGACGAAGAGCGGTTCCGCCTGAAGCGGATACTACAAGCCAACCGCACCGGCATCCCCGGCGGATACATCGTCCGCACCGCCGGCGACGGCCGCACCGAAGAAGAACTCCGCGCCGACATGCTCTTCCTCTACAACCTCTGGCTGGACATGCGCCAGAAGGCCGAGAAGCGCCCCGCCCCCGCGCTCATCCACCACGATCTGGATGTCGTCGAGCGCATCCTCCGCGACCAGTTCACCTCTACGTTCAAGAGTGTCTGGGTCGATAACGAAGAAGTTTACGAAAACGTGCTGGGCTTCGTGCAGCGCTTCCAGCCCGCGCTGGTCAACCGCGTGAAGCTGTATACCCGCTCGACGCCCATCTTCGACGAGTACGGCATCACCTCCGAGATCGAAAAGGCGCTGCGCCCGAAGGTGTGGCTCAAGACCGGCGGCCATATCGTCATCAATCAAACCGAAGCCCTGGTGGCCATCGACGTGAACACCGGCAAATACGTGGGCAAATCGAACCGCCTCGAAGACACCATCGTCAAAACCAATACCGACGCCATCAAGGAAATCGTCCGCCAGATCCGCCTGCGCGATCTGGGCGGCATCATCGTGGTCGATTTCATCGATATGGATGAACGCAAGAACCGCCAGAAAGTGATGCAGGTTCTGGAAGAGGCCATGCGCGCCGATCGCGCCCCTTACAAGATTCTGCAGTTCAACGATTTCGGCCTGGTGGCCATCACCCGCAAGCGCGTCAAGCAAAGCCTGGAGCGCACGTTGTGCGTGCCCTGCCCCGATTGCGACGGCTCGGGCTACATCAAGAGCGTGCAAACCGTGATCGGCGAAATCCTGGTGGAAGCCCAGAAGATCGCCCGCGCGGTGGAAGGCAACGACGTGATGCTGCGCGTCAACCCCGAAGTCGCCAAGGTGCTGAAGTCCAACCAGAATTCGTACCTGCAGGAGATCGAGGAGATCCTCGGCCGCACCGTGCTGGTGAAGAGCGACCCGCTCCTGCATCAGGTAAAATTCGACTTGGCATAGGCAGCTTCAACGCGCGAACGCTGGCATCCCAGCGCCAGAAGGTCTACAATCGACATATGAACTGGTGGCAGCAGCCGTTCTTTCAGGTCGCCCTGCCGATCGTCATTACCTTCGCCATCGCCACTTGGTACCAGAGCAAGCGCGTAGACGACCAAGGTAAGCGCATCGACGACCTGGGCAAACGCATCGACGACCTGCGCGACTCGATGAACCGACGTTTCGATGCCATCGACCGTCGCCTGGAACGCATCGAAAATCTGCCGGCGGATCACGACCGGCGCATCACGGTGCTCGAAGAGCGCACGTCCCCAGTGCGCCGTTGATTCGAGGCTCGCGCAGATTCGGCCCCCGCCCGCCTGCTGCACAATCGCCCAGCAATCGATATAATTACTAGGTTATTGGAGGAGACCGCCTATGGCAAACTACGCACACCCCGAAACCCTCGTCACCACCGATTGGGCAGCCGCCCACGCCACCGACCCCGAAGTCCGCATCGTGGAAGTCGATGTGGACACCAAAGCCTACGATGAAGGCCACGTCCCCGGCGCCATCGCCTGGGCCTGGAACTCGCAGCTTTGCGACACCGTGCGGCGCGACATCCTGTCCAAGCAGCAGTTCGAAGATCTGATGGCCTCGTCCGGCATCACCCCCGCCACCACCCTCGTCATCTACGGCGACAACAACAACTGGTTCGCCGCCTGGGCGTTCTGGCAGGCCAAGATCTACGGTCACCACGACGTGCGGCTGATGAACGGCGGACGCAAGAAGTGGCTGGCGGAAGGACGCGAACTGGCCACCGGCACGCCCCACGTCCATCCCGCGCACTATCAGGCCGCGGACGCGGATCTCTCCCTGCGCGCCTTCCTGCCGCAGGTGCAGGCGGCCGTCTCCGCGAACGCCGCCGCGCTGGTGGATGTGCGCAGCCCGCAGGAATTCAGCGGTGAGATCCTGGCGCCGCCCGGACTGCCCGAAACCTGCCAGCGCGGCGGACACATTCCCGGCGCCCGCAGCATCCCGTGGGGCAAGGCATGCAACGAAGATGGCACCTTCAAATCGGCCGACGAACTGCGCCATCTGTACGCCGGCGAAGGCATCGACGGCTCGCATCCTGTCATCGCCTACTGCCGCATTGGCGAGCGTTCCAGCCATAGCTGGTTCGTGTTGAAGTACCTGCTAGGCTTCAACCACGTCACTAACTACGACGGCTCCTGGACCGAGTGGGGCAACTTGGTGGGCGCGCCCATAGAAAAGGGAGTTGCGACCGCCGCCGCGAAAAGCTGAAAGCTGTAAGCTGAAAGCTGATAGCTGATAGCTGAAAGCTAATCCCCCGAAGTGTCCGCGGGGGCCTCCGCGACCAGCACCGGCCGCACCAACGGCCCCTCAAAGTTCAGCTCCCCAACCGTCGCCTTATTCCCGCGCCAGTTGGTAAAGCACGCTCTGACGACATCGAAAACCGTGCCGCGGTTTTCGGCGATCGCTTTCAGCCACGCCCAAGCGCCCTTATTCGGAAAATAGATGCCGCGGAAGAATAACCGTGCGATCAAATGGCTGATCTTGTACGGGGCCGGCTCCTCCGCGATCGAATCGATGGCTTTCCGCGTGGCCGCTGGGCTGTAGGCGTTCTGCCAGGCATACCGCACTTCTTCCTGCACCTCGGAAACGGTCATGTGCAAAGGCGTGTGCGCCATATGGAACGGCGCGAAATCCAGCCAATGCTTCGGCCGCGTCAACCGGCCCTCTTTCTCCAGACGCGTATAAAGAGGCGTGGCCGGAAATGGCGTGATCTGTCCGAACACCGGCAGCACTGGCGGCCATTCGCGAATCTGGCTTAGGGTGCGCTCCGCAACTCCCGGCCTGTCGTTGTCCAGGCCGAAGATGAACGAGGTGATCGCATAAACGTTGCGCCGCGCTAACCGCTCCAGCACCGCGGCGTACTCGCCGGGCTTGTTGAAGCTTTTGTTTACGCTGGCCAGGTTCGCCGGGTCCAGCGACTCCATGCCAATGAAGATCCACCGGCATCCGGAATCCGCGATCAGGTCCACCAGTTCTTCATCGCGCAACAGGTTGGCGCTGATCTGGCCCACCCAGGAGACTTGCGCCTTGGCCGCGATGATGTCGCGCAAAAGCGACTTGGTGCGCTTCCCGTTGATGGCAAAGTTGTCGTCCACAAAGAACACGGCCACCTGACCCTTGGTGCGGCGTGCGCGCGCTTTCAACAGCAACAATTCGTCCACAATGCTCTGGTTCGATCGGAACCGGATCGAATCGCCGAAGAATCCCGTGACCGTACAGAACTCGCACCCGTAGGGACAGCCGCGCCCGGACTCGATGGGAATGATGTGAAACGTTTCCCACTGGACCTTGAAGTGTTCCATGACCGGACGCACAAAGCCCGGAATGCGATTGAACTGGTCGATGTCCAGCGTGTCCCAAGGGATCTTCGGGTAGCCCTGGAGGTCCGGTTTGCGCTCCTGTCCGAACGCGTCCACCGGCACGTACCTTTCCTTCAGTGTGCCGCGTGCCGCGTCGGCGACAATCTTCGGCCAAGTCTCATCCGCCTCACCCAGCGCGACGGCATCGGCATGGCGAGGGCCCCCGTCGCGTCCCAGCGCCTCGTCCGGCAGTTCGGTGACGTGCGGCCCGCCCATCACCACCGGCACCCCGGCGGCGCGAATCGCGTCGGCTACCCGGTACGCCTTCGCGATCATGCGGGTCATTGCGCCAATCCCCACCAGCCCGATGCCCTTGGCCAGCACGAATTGCACGATCTCGGCATCCGTCATCGGTTGGGTGTTGCCGTCGATCAGCAGCACTTCGTGTTCGGTGGGCGTCAGCGCCTGGAGCAGAAACATCCAGAGGTGCGGCATGAAGTTCGCGGTCACCCCGTTGTCGGGATTGTAGAGCAGAATTCGCATGGAAACGGTCCCCTCTTCCTGCTATACCCAAATAGCAGGTTGCAGCAGTCTAGTCTGGTCAGAATTGCTCATTAAATCCCGAATAATGCTGTCAAGATTGCTCACATGTCGCAGGTGAGGACCCTGATGGGCAAAAAGCTGCCGTTAGTCGTGTAGCACGATGCTCAGGAGCGAACTGTGAATCTCGATGCCACCATTGTACTTGATAAAACCGAGCTTGCGGAATTTATTCATAAAGAAGCTCACCCTCGACCGCGTGGTGCCAAACCAGACCCGCCAACGTCTCCTGGCTGATATCGGGAATCCTTGCGGTAATGGACGGTGGTCCCTTCAGTGGCGATGGTGGCTAGAAAACCATCGGGATCCGAGATCGGTCCGAAAACAGTCGTGTGGGGCGGGCGTCCACGCCTGCAGCGGGTCTCCAGACCCGCCCTTTTTCGGCCACACTACGCCTGTAAATCCGCGAACCGTTGCTTCAGAAACTCCAATATCTCCCCCGGAGCCGTGGCGCCATCGAGCGGCAGCATCAACACGCCGGCCGGCGAGAATTGCGCGCCGCGGCTGCGGCTGACCAGATTCATCAGGCGCGCCGGATCGATGTGGGTCTCCGGGTGGAACTTCACGTTGAGCAGCGTATGACGGCGGTCGATCGCTTCGATCCCCAGTTTCTCTGCGGCGGTCTTCAATCCGGAATACTCCAGCAGGTTGCGCACCGCATCGGGCACCGGACCGTAGCGGTCTTCCAGTTCTTTCTCGACGCGCTCGCGGTCGGCGGGCGTGCCGGCGTTGGCGATCTGGCGGTAGGCGCGCAGCCGCTGGTTTTCATCGGCAATGTATTCGGCCGGAATGCGGATGTCGAGGCCCAGGTTGAGGCTGGAGTGAATTTCCGCCGGCACCTCTTCGCCCTTCAACTCGCGTACGGTCTCTTCCAGCAGGCGCACGTACATGTCGAAGCCCACCGCGTTGATGTGGCCGTGCTGCTCGCCACCCAGCAGGTTGCCGGCCCCGCGCAGTTCCAGGTCGAGCGCTGCAATCTTGAAACCCGCGCCCAGGTCGCTGAATTCCTTCAGCGCCGCCAGACGTTTGCGCGCCACTTCGCTCAGTTCGGTATCCGGAGGCACCAGCAAATACGCATAGGCGCGGCGGTTCGAGCGGCCCACCCGCCCGCGAAGCTGGTAAAGTTCGGCCAGGCCGTAGCGTTCCGCATTTTCGATGATGATGGTGTTGGCCAGCGGAATATCTAGACCATTTTCTACAATCGTCGTACAAACGAAGATGTCATACTCGTGTTGCATGAACTTGAGCATGGTCTTCTCCAACTCCGCCTCGCCGATCTGGCCATGCCCAACGCCGATACGCGCCGTGGGAACCAGTTGCTGCAGGAACGCGGCGCGCGCCCAAATGGAATCCACGCGGTTGTGCAGGAAATAGACTTGACCGCCCCGGCCTATTTCTAGTTCCAATGCCGATTTGATCAAGTCGGGCTGGAAATGCGCCACCACCGTCTGAATGGAAAGCCTGTCCTTAGGCGGCGTTTCGATCACCGACATATCCCGCAGACCAAGCAACGACATATGTAGTGTTCGCGGAATCGGCGTAGCGCTCATGCTGATCACATCCACGCTCTGCTTGAGGTGCTTCAGGCGTTCCTTGTGCTTCACCCCGAAGCGCTGCTCTTCGTCCACCAGAACCAAGCCCAGGTCTTTGAAAACCACATCGGCCGAAAGCAGCCGGTGCGTCCCCACCACCAGGTCCACTTTGCCCTCCGCCAGATCCGCCAGCACCGCTTTCATCTCCTTGGCGATGCGAAAACGGCTTAACATCTCAACGCGTATGGGGAAAGGTTGAAAGCGACGCTTGAAGGTCTCGTAGTGCTGGAAGGTGAGGACCGTGGTGGGCGCCAGCACGGCCACCTGCTTCCCGTCGCCCATGGCTTTGAAAGCGGCGCGCATGACCACTTCCGTCTTGCCGTAGCCCACATCGCCGCACAGCAGGCGGTCCATGGGCTGCGGGCTTTCCATATCGCGCTTGATGTCCTTGATGGCCGTGAGTTGATCGCGGGTTTCGGTGAATTCGAAAGCGTCTTCGAACTCGCGCTGCCAGTTGCTGTCGTGCGAAAAGGCGAAGCCATCGGCCATCTTACGGCCGGCGTAGAGTTTGAGCAGCTCATCGGCCATGTCGCGCATTTTGGCCTTGACGCGGGTCTTGGTGCGCGTCCAGGTGGCGCCGCCCATGCGGTCGAGCGCCGGGACGGACTCGCCCGCGCCGCGAAAGCGCTGCACCAGGTCCATGCGGGTGAGCGGCACATAGAGCTTCGCGCCGGCCGCATACTCGAGCAGCATGTAGTCGCCCTGAGCCTCGCCGCGATCGATCTCGCGCAGGCCCAGAAAGTGGGCGACGCCGTGCTCGGCATGCACCACGTAGTCGCCGGGCTTCAGATCGATCAGGTCGGCGGAGAAGGTCGCCCGCGCCGATTTGCCTGCCGGCGCACGCGCGACCAATTCGGAAGCGTCGAACAGGTCTTCGCTGCCGAAAATCGCGAGACCCGCATCGCGGAAAACCACGCCGCGCCGGACCGCACCGCGGATCAGGTAGATGGACGCCACCGATCCGGCCATATAAGCGCGCCCGACGAGGTATTCGGGCGTGGTTTCGGATTGCTCCAGCCCAAGCTGGTACGGGACGCCGTACTCGTTGAAAATATCGGCGACGCGCTCGACCGCGCCTGTGGATTCGGCGAAAAAGGCCACGCGCGAGCCGGCTTCAGCCAGATTGCGCGCCTCCGCGATGGCTACCGGCATGTTGCCGTGAAAGGCCAGCGACGGGCGCGTCGGAATGTAAAAGCTGACCGTTTCCTGCCCGTCGATTACTTCCAGCTCTTCGAGCGCGATGTGCGTGACGCCAGCGGCCTGGCCCTCGAAATCTTCCCAGTTGAGGAATACACTGGCGGGATTGTAGGCCGGTGAGGCAGGTGTTTGTTCGAGCCGCTTCCACAGGCGCTCGGCGGCGCCGCGCACCTGCGCGGGTTCATCCCACAGAATCAGGGGCCGGTCAATCAGGGAGAATACCGAGTGGCGGCGCGGGCGGACCATGGGTACCAGCAGTTCCCAGCCTGGGAAAGGCTCGCCGGGCGGCGGCAAATCACGCGCCGGAACGCCGGATTCCTGCATCAGTTCGGCGAGTTCCACCAGCAAAGCCCGCGATTTCTGATACTCCGTCAACGGTAGTAACAGCGCGTCTTCGACCTTGGAAATCGACCGCTGCGATTCCACCTCGAAGCGCCGAATGGACTCGATCAGGTCGCCAAAAAGATCCACGCGCACGGGTTTGGGGGATTCCGGAGAAAATACATCCAGGATGCCCCCGCGCACGGAGTATTCGCCGACCATCTCCACCGGCTCACGGCGCTCATATCCGACGCTTTCCAGGTGTGCTACTACATCCTGCAAAGGAACTTCGTCGCCCACCCGCAGGTTGAGAGCCAGCTGCCGGTAAAAGTCGCCCGACTCGATGCGCAGCAGGGCCGACGCCACCGGCATGACAGTGATGGGCACGCGACGCGTGGCCAAGCGCCACAGCCCGATAGCCCGCTGCTCGCAGATTTCGGCGTGCGGCGACATGCCCTGCATCGGAATAACATCAAGCGCTGGAAGGAGTTGCGGGCCGGCTGCCTCACGGCTGGCGGTTAGCAGCGTGTAAAACGTCTCCACCGCCTCGAACATCTCCTCGGCCCGCTTGTTGCCATCTACTACAATTGCCAGAGGACGCTCGGTCATCTGCCACAGTAAGACGGAGTAGATAGCCTTGGCAGTGGTGGTCAGGCCGGAAAGCGACAGGTTGCCGCCAGACGGCAAACGCCTGAGCAACTCCTGAAACGCCGGGTGGCGGCTAAGGCTGAGGAACAGGTCACGTATGGCAGGATGGATCAGTGGGGCGGACCTCCAGGTCTGCGCGGGTCCTCAAGGACCCGCTCGTGCCGCGACTGGGCATCTCCTTCTACTGCATCCAGGATACTTGGATATTGGGGTGATTGTCACGTTTGGCCGCGTCCGAGTTGCAATTCGCCCTGGCCAGCCGATAGCATGATGGGAGGCCGCATGAACACCGCCGTGCGCATCGCCATTATCGGCGATTTCAATCCGGAATACGAAACGCATCACGCCATCAACCGCTCACTGCAGCACGCTGCCGCGTCGCTGGGCGTCCACATGGATTCGAAGTGGGTCGCTACCGGCTGCGCGGCGCGCGATGCGGACAAGATCCTGCGCAATTACCACGGACTGTTCGTCGCTTCGGGCAGCCCATATCGCAGCATGGAAGGCGCATTCGCCGCCATCCGTTTCGCGCGCACCCAACGCTGGCCGCTGATCGGCACTTGAGGGGGGTTCCAACATACTCTGTTAGAGTATGCCCGGAACGTGATGGGACTTGCGGATGCCGACTCGGCCGAACACGGCGTGCCCTCCTCGAACCTGCTGATTACCGCGGTGGCGTGTCCCATGCCCGACCGGTCGGCAGGCGCTCCCAACTTGCACGGCGCGGCGAGCATCCGCCTGCGCCGCGGCACGCGCATCTGGGAGATCTACGGGCGCGACGAAGTCTCCGAGCGATACTTCTGCAATTACGAAGTGAACCCTGCGTACCGCGAGGCGCTGGAGGCCGCCGGACTGGCACTCACGGGCTTCTCGGATAATGGAGACATCCGCGTAGCCGAGTTGCCCGCGCACCCGTTCTTCATCGCCACGCTGTTCCAGCCACAGTTGTCGTCGGAAGCTGGCCACCCGCATCCCTTGATCCGCGCGTTCGTCGAGGCAAGCCTGGTGGCACAGGCTTCAGCCTGTGTTGCCGCCGGAATATAGAGAAACCAGCGCCGCCTGGCCCACTCTACAGACGGAGTCCTTTACCAATGAGATCGGAAGAACGGGTTCTCGAAAGAAGCACAGGAGCTTCGATCGGGAAAGCCCGGCTCGGGGCCGGGCCTTCCGTTCGAAGCGGAAAGGAGGATCAAACTAATGATCAAATTGCTAGTTGAGCTGCCGCTAATCGGCAGATTCACGATCATTATCGTCTGGCACCGTAAGGGCAGGCGGTAATGGCCGAGCAGGATCGGGGTACCGTCCCCCCGGTCCTGCTACTAGCATACTCCAAATGCTGCCCGTTTGAAAGTGCTTTGCTACAACGCTTTGCTACAACGCAATCCTTCGCCGCAGCATATCCAGCGCCATCTGCGTCGCGAACTGCCGGATCCGCGTGCGGTCGCCAATGAACTGCCGGTGCAGCACCGAACACCCGGTAGCGTCCGCGAGGCCCACGTAGACCGTGCCAACCGGCGCCTTCTCGCCGCCTGCGTCCGGCCCCGCCACGCCCGTTATAGCCAGCGCATAAGTCGACCCGGTGCGCCGCCGCGCGCCCATCGCCATGGCCTCGGCCGTCTCCTTGCTGACCGCGCCGCATCGGGCGATGATATCCTCCGGCACGCCCAGCCACTCCACCTTCATGCGGCTGGCGTAAGTGATGAAGCCACCCAGGAAATACGCCGAACTACCGGCCACCGACGTGATGCGCTCGCCCAGCAGGCCGCCCGTGCAGCTTTCCGCCACCGACAGCGTACTATGCCGCTCGCGCAGCATCTCTCCCACCACCTCTTCCAGCGGCTGGCCGTTGCGCGAATAGATGCGCTCGCCCAGCAGCAACTCGATCGGCCAGCCCACTTCCACCAGCAACGCCGCCGCCTCTCCCTCCGTCGAGCACCGCGCGCGCAGGTGAATCTGTATATCGCCGGCCGCCGCCAGGATCGTCGTCGCGGGGTTGTCGTATTTCTTGTAAACCGGCGCAATCAGTTGATCCAGGTCCGACTCCGGCATCCCCGCCACGCGCAGCACCAGCGTGCGAATCACCTGCCGCGGCACGATGCGCGCCAGGCGCGGCAGGCAATGCCGCGTGAACATGGCCTTCATCTCGTGCGGCGGACCGGGCAGCAGCATCACGTGCGCGTCCGATTCCGCGATCCATTGGCCCGGAGCGGTGCCGCGCTCGTTGGGCAGCATCTCGGCGCCTTCGATAAGGAACGCCTGCCGCTTGTTGACTTCCACCATCTTGCGCTTGAGTTGCGCGAAGCGCTGCTCCAGCACCTCCGTGATTTCGGGGTGATAGATCAGCTTGCGGTCGAGCGCGGCGGCCACTGCGTCGCGCGTCAGATCGTCCTCCGTGGGCCCCAAGCCCCCGCAAAGGATCACGATTTCCGAACGCGACACCGCGCGGCGCACGGCGTCCGCCAGGCGATTCAAGTCGTCGCCGATGACGGACTTGGTGACCACCTCTACCCCCAGCCCGTTAAGCTGGTCGGTGAGAAACAGGGAGTTGGTATCGACGCGCTGCGGCGTCAACAGTTCGGAGCCGACTGCGATGATTTCGGCGGTCATCGCGAGTTAGTAGAGCGGCCTGCCCTTGATGCCCACGTCCGCGCGATATAGCGCGTTAGTGGTGGCCAGCACCAGCGAGCGCGAAGGCGTGAAGGCCAGCCCCACGATGCCCGGCCCGGATGCGAACAACTCGGCCTCGCGGTTGGTACCGATGCGCACCACCCCCTTGCGGCCGGCCAGCGAAGCCGCGACGTACAAGCGGCCCTCATCGTCGAACGCCAGCCCCTGCGGACGCCCTAAGCCGCGATAATAGACTTCCACCTCGCCCTTCTGCGAAACGCGATACACGCAATCGAAGCTGGAGGTGGTCGGGCCGGCGACGTAAAGATATCCATCCGGACCGTGCGCAAAATGATACGCGGCGATGGAAGGCTCCAGCGTGGCAAACACGAAAATCTGGCGGCCGGGGCTGATCTTGAAAATGGTTCCCTGGCGGTCGCCGACGTACAGGCTGCCGTCCGGGTCGAAGGCCAGGCCGGTGGCCACGCCCATGCCCTCCACGAACGTGCTGGCATTGCCGTTGGGCGTTACCTGGTAGACGGCGCCATCGTGGCGGCTGGAAACATAAAGGAGCCCGTTGCGGTCGAACGCCAGGCCGGTGGCGTTCATCATGTCTTTGATGAACGGCTTCAGATTGTAATTCAAATCGATCTTGAACACAGCCACGTCGGCCTTTTGCCCGCGCGACCCGCTGAAGGTGGTGTAGATGTTGCCGAACGCATCCACCGCCGGGTTGGCGACCGGGTGCAAATTGTCGGCGATGGGGAAACCGATGTCGCAGGTCCACGCTTCGCTCGACTGGTTTCCACTGGCGACCACCAATTCTCCCGCGGCGGCGCCCTCCGGCACCCGCGCGATCACCAGCGAATCCGAGCCGATCACCACCGGCGCGGCCACGTCTCCGATGGTCACGCGCGGCCGGTCCGTTTTGGCAAAGCCCTTTCCGTGAATGTAAAACTCCCCACCCGCAATAGCGGCCACGGGCTTGACCTGCGCGATTTGCGGACGGCCGTCAGCCGATCTCCGAATAGCCATATTTAATAAAGATTGAACCATCCTGCCAGAAATAAGACAAGTGCGGCATACACGCCTGCCATCAGATCGTCGGCCACTATGCCCCAGCCGCCGGGTAGCGATTCCAGTTGGCGCACTGGAAACGGCTTCCAGATATCGAACAAACGGAACAGCACAAAGGCCGCCAGCCAAGCCTTCCAATTCAGCGCGCGCGCGCCGGCCAGCGCCAGCCACTGCCCCACAACTTCATCCACCACCACAAACTGCGGGTCCTTCATGCCAGCCTGCCGGGCCGTTTCACCCGCCGCCCAGATGGCGGGAGCCGACACCACCAGAGCGAGCGCGCCGAACTCCACCGGTCTCCAACCCGCATACCATTCGATCAGAATCGCGATCCCGATCGCCGCAGCCGACCCCACCGTGCCCGGAGCCTTTGGAAAGTACCCGCACCCAAACCAAGTGGAGACGATAGTGGGGCAGGCCCTCGGCCTGCGGCGGCCTCTCAGGCCGCCCCCTTCGCTACCCCCCATCATCGTCATCCCCACCGCGCAACTCCTCCGGCCGCGCCGGACTAGAGATCACATATTTTTCCGAAGCCCAATTCCCCAGATCGATAATCCTGCAGCGCTCGCAGCAAAACGGCGCCTCAGGATCGCCAAGCTTGACTTCCTTCTTACAGATGGGGCACCTCATATAGCCGCCCCAATCTGCACCAGAGGAGCGTGCGAATCGCCCCCTCGCCAGTTCGCCTCCTCGCCGCCCCCCAGCAAAGTCCCCACCAGATCGTAATCGTGCGCTTCGGTGATGCGCAACCTGCGCATCTGCCCCGGACGCGGCTCTCCACCCTCGAAATCGTTGATCAACGTCACGCCGTCGATCTCCGGCGCCTGCGTAGGCATGCGCCCTTCCCACAACAAATCGGTCTCCGCCGATACGCCCGACACCAGCACCGTCGCTTCCGATCCCACCAGCCTGCGATTGCGGGCGCGCGCGATCTTGCGCTGCACCGCCATCAAATGCCGCTTGCGATTGTAGATGGTGCGCGCGTCCACCTTCCCATCCAGCCCATAGCTGCCGCTCGAGTCTTCGTCGGAATACGAGAACACACCCAGCCGGTCGAAGCCCGCCGCCTTCACGAACCCGCACAGCTCCTCGAAATCGCCATCCGTCTCGCCGGGAAAGCCCACAATGAAGCTGGTCCGGATGGCCACGCCCGGAATGGTGCGGCGGATGCGCTCGATCAACTTCAGAAAAATATCGCCCGATGCGCCGCGCTTCATCCGCTTCAACACCGCCGCGCTGGCGTGCTGCAGCGGCATGTCGATGTATTTCACCAGCGCATCGTGCGCCGCCATGGTGTCCAACAGCCTCTGCGTCACCTTGTTGGGATACGCGTACAGAAACCGGATCCACTTCTCGCGCGGCGTTTCGATCTGCGCCAGGCGCGCCAGCAGCAGCGCCAGCCCGTCCTGGATGCCCAGGTCTTCGCCAAAGCAAGTAGTGTCCTGCCCAATCAGGTTGATCTCCCGCACGCCGTGCTGAAACAGCCGCGTGGCCTCCGCAATCACCGATTCGAAGCGCCGGCTGCGAAACTTGCCGCGATACTGCGGGATCACGCAAAACGTGCAGGGATGATCGCAGCCCTCCGCGATCTTGATGTAAGCGTAGTGGCCCGGCGTGGCCAGCACGCGCGGCGTCAAGTCGTGGTAGAGATACGCGGGCGCAGGGTCCGCGCCGCCTTCCTCGGCCCAGCCTTCGCAGAGGCCCACGATGCGTTCCAGTTCGTTGGTCCCGATGAGCGCATCCACCTCCGGCATGTCCCGGCGGATGTCGCCGCGATAGCGCTCCACCAGGCATCCGGCCACAATCAGCTTCCTGGCGCGGCCGATCTTCTTGTATTCCGCCATCTCCAGGATGGTGTCCACGGACTCCTGCTTGGCGGGATCGATGAAGCTGCAGGTGTTCACCACCAACACCTCGGCCTGGTCCGGATGCGGCGTCAGCTCGTGTCCGCGCGACACAAGCTGGCCCATCATGACTTCGCTATCCACCAGGTTTTTGGGACAGCCCAAACTGACAAAACCGATTTTCAAGGTTGATTTCCGGGAAGACCTGCTCGTTCGAGGATACCATCTGGTCAAAATCTTCGCAGCATGCGGAGAATTGGAGGGCGGGCAATCCTGCCCGCAGCCGGCTTTCAGCCGGCTTCTGGCAGCCCTCCAATTTTCAATAGCTTACGGTTGGTTTTCGACTCATAGATTCGCTTCCGAACTCCTGCATCCGCCACTTCCAGATCAGCAGTCTCGTCCAGCCTACCGAGCGCTTTGATCGCCTTCGCAATTCCGTCGTTTCCGTCCAGATCGAGCCAGCCTCTCAGGCCGCCTCTTTGGCTGCGGCTATGCGGCGCTGTGCTATCTTCGTCTAACACATCAACTCGGAGCGGCCGAATGGCGATCGAACATTTCGACGTGCTGATCATGGGTGCCGGCCTGTCCGGCATCGACGCAGCCCATCACCTGCAGAAACTCTGCCCGCACAAAACCTACGTCATCCTCGAACAGCGCGCGCGCATCGGCGGCACCTGGGACCTGTTCCGCTACCCTGGTATCCGTTCGGACTCGGACATGCTGACCATGGGCTATTCATTCCGCCCGTGGACCAGCCCCAAGATGATTTCTCCGGGTGACGACATCCGCGACTACATCGCAGCCACCGCGCGCGACGAAGGCATCGACCGCCACATTCGCTTCGGCCATCGCATTCAGCGCGCCGCATGGTCCTCCGAGCAGGCGCAATGGACCGTCGAAGCTCTGCGCCAATCGCCCGACGGAAGCGAAGAGCCGTGTACGCTGACTTGCAACTTCCTGTTCTCCTGCGCCGGCTATTACCGCTATTCCGAGGGCTACATGCCGGAATTTCCCGGCATCGGCCGCTTTCAGGGCCGCGTGGTTCACCCGCAAGCCTGGCCCGAAAATCTGGACTATGCCGGAAAGCGCGTCGTCATCGTCGGCAGCGGCGCCACCGCCGTGACGCTGTTGCCCGCCATGGCCAAGACCGCCGGCCACGTGACCATGTTGCAGCGTTCGCCGACCTATATCGTTTCGCTGCCCGCACAGGACAAAATCGCCAATTGGCTGCGCGGCTTTCTCCCCGCCATGTGGGCTTACAAGCTCGGCCGGTGGAAGAACGTCGCCCTCATGATCTACATTTACCAACTGGCGCAACGTTTCCCCAATTTCGTCAAGACCGGCATCGTCAAAAAGGTGCAGCGGGAATTGGGCCCCGGCCACGACGTGGCAACCCACTTCACCCCGAGCTACAATCCGTGGGAACAGCGCCTCTGCGTGGTGCCGGACGGAGACATGTTCCAGGCCATTAAATCCGGCCGCGCCAGCGTGGTCACCGGCCAGATCGAAACCTTCACCGAAAAAGGCATCCGCCTCCAATCGGGCCAGGAACTGGAAGCGGACATCGTCGTCACCGCGACGGGCCTGGTATTGCAAGCCTTCGGCGGGGCCGAACTTTCCGTCGACGGCCGCAGCGTCGATCTGAGCCAGACGCTGGCGTACAAAGGCGTGATGTTATCGGGCGTGCCCAACCTGGCTTCCGTGTTCGGCTATATTAACGCGTCCTGGACGCTCAAAGCCGACCTGATCTGTACCTATGTCTGTCGCTTGTTGAACCGCATGGATCGCAAAGGCGCGCGCCAGGTCACGCCCCAGAGCCGCGGCGAGACGGCCGTGGCGCCCTTCGTCGAGAAGTTCACGCCTGGCTACATGCAGCGCGCCTTGGCGCTTTGGCCGAAGCAGGGTTCCACGGCGCCGTGGCGCGTCTATCAGAACTACATCCGCGACGCGATCAGCCTGAAATGGAGCCCGGTAGACAACCAATCCCTGGAGTTTTCCAACCCGCCGGAAGCGCGGTCGAAGGCCGCACCCAGCCAACTCGCCACAGCGGCAAAGTAGATGTTAGCTTGATTGATGGAACCGGTCGCGTAAGCCGGCAACTGGAGCCAATTCTTTTTATCCGCCATGACTAGAATCCATCATAAGCCTTTGCCCATCATTTCGTTCCAGTATTTTGACCATACGCGCGATCTATGGAGTGCTCTCTTATTCGGTGGCGCAAAGGGTGCATGAGATGGCCACTCGCCTGGCCCTTGGAGCATCGCCAGGCGATCTGCTGAAGCTCGTGATTGGGAAAGCGATGCTTGCGTGTTACATTCCGATGGCTTTCTGCCAACAATAGCCAGTAAACCAGTAAAGTAATAGCGGGCATGTTTCACCAGCCGTCCGCATGGCTCCGGCTTGCTTTTGGGGCGGACTGGAGAGAAATGGGGTTGTCAGCTCAGCACCACGCCGCGGAGGGTTCTGTTTTTGCGACGAAGAGGAAAAAATAGCTTGCTTGCCGAGGCGAAGGAGCGGATAATGCAACTGTCGGGACAAAATGGGAATCCCGAAGAAGGTGCTGTCTTGTATCTTCCGCTGATGGGCGCCAGGAGGGAATGCTATGGCCAGGGAACCCAAAGGTAAGTCTCGTCCGCCGCACTGGCCGACACTCGAAGAACAGCTTGCCGCGATGAAAGTGACGCCTGGAAGCGCGCTGGAAAAGCTCATTCGTGACAATCAGGACTTCGATCTCTTATATCCGGAGGAGGCCCATGATCAACTGCCGTATCCGCCATGGCTGCGAGTCTACTGGCGAAAAGCGCATCCGGAAGTCGATTGGTACAGGACCGTTGCCTATCCACTAATTCTCAAAGAGATTGGGGGATGGATGAGGCGTCATCAGGATCTGCCCGTTCAAGGCGAGGAACAAACCAAGAAACACAGGCCAAACCTCAATGAAGAGGGCGAGGGGAGGCTCTGATCATGCCGACGAATGTTCCGATCACCCAGGACACTGCCAATCCCTATAGCGAGTCGGACATAAGCGTCAACCCAGTCGATTTGCGGCTGATTATTGCCGGATCGAACAGTAATGCCGCATCCACACAGGCCCAGTATTGGTCGAACGACGGTGGCGCTACATGGAATCAGTCGAATCTGCCACTCAACGTAGGTGATAGCTTTCAGAGCGATCCGGCCGTTGGCTGGACGTCGGATGGAACTGCGTGGGCGCTCACCATCGCCATCCAGCTCAGTGGACCCTTAATCGTCCGGTCTTTCAAATCCATTGACGGCGGTCAGACGTGGACCTTCGATTCAGTCGTCTCCGGAACGCAGACGTCCACCGACAAACCCCTGTTGTGGGTGGATCGTGTTCCATCGTCGCCCTTTCGAGACAACATGTACGCGGTCTGGCACCTCAATGCCCAGTGCTGGGTGTCTGTCCGTGTTGGGCCCGCAGGAACCTGGCAGACGCCCAGCCAAGTGAGCGGTTTTGAGACATCTTTCACTGCCGATGGCGGCGATGTTAAGACCAACTCGTTTGGAGATGTCTTCGTCTTCTGGCCGGACGCGGGTGGGAGGACTCTGCGCGTAGCGAAATCGAACAATGGCGGCGCTTCGTTTAATGCGTTGGCGGGCGGTCCCATCCAAATTGCGGCAACATCGGGATCGTTCACGATTAAGATACCGGCGCAAGACGCCAGATTGACAAACGGCGGCGGCACGATTGGAACATTGATTTATGTTACCGGTGGCGCGTTCCGCACGGCAACTGAAGATCTGGTATTTGCCTGTTGGCACGATCTGAATGGCGGACCGGGCTGCAACGCCGAGGTTGATCAACCCATAGGCAACGTCGCTTCGCCCTGCAAAACCCGAATCTTCTTCGCGCGTTCAACGGACGGCGGCGCCACCTGGGGGCCAAAGCAAAAACTCAACGATCAGCCGTTCCTAAACGACCAATTTTTCCCACGCTTGGTTGTAGACGATACGACAGGAATCCTGGCGGTAGTCTATTACGACACCATCAAAGATCCCAACCGGGTGAAGACCGATATTTGGATGCAGGCTTCGAAAGATGGTGGCGTCACCTGGAGCGCTGCCGAGCGGATTACCACGGCCGAAACCGACGAGGCGACCGGAGCCGAAGATAATCAGCAGGAATATGGAGACTACATCGGTCTGACCGGCTATGCGGGCAGGTACTTTGCCTGCTGGACCGACCGCCGCAGCAACAGCTTTGAACAGATCTGGGGCGCTGGCTTCAAGCTCGCATTCCTGGTCACTTCCATAGCAAACAGCGGCCGCTTCGGCAACGTTTGTGTGGGCGCGTTCGCAGACGAAATATTGACCATCGACAACTCCGGCTCCAGTCCGCTTTACATAACCGGCATCGCGTCGTCTTCGGTTGATTTCTTGACGCCAAGCGTCGTCGCGTATCCGATGGTTTTAGGCCCCGGGTCATCTGTCGACGTAGTGATCCGGTTTGAACCGAAGAGCGCTGGCGTTAAGAACGCCACTATCGCGATATTCAGCAGCGATCCAACTGGCCCGCACAAAATCAAGGTGTCGGGCGATGGGCACACGGCACGGCTCAGCCTGGTAATCGCAGACAAGGGATTTTTGGGCAAAGTCTGCGTCCGCTCCTTCGTTGATAAGCCATTGGTCATAAATAACAGCAGCCGGTGCGCACTTTTGGTGACCGGCATTACTTCCTCGCTTGGCGACTTTGTTGTCCCGGAGGTATTGTCGTACCCATTGGCAATCGGAGCTGGAGATTCGCTAACGGTACCGATCCGTTTCGAACCAACTGTAGCCGGCTTAAGACTAGCAACGCTCACCGTAACTAGTACCGACCCGGCTAGTCCGCACCACCTCAAAGTTTCGGGCGATGGCGAGTTGTCGCGGTTAACTTTGATGATCGCGGACAAGGGCCATTTCGGCAAGGTCTGCGTGGGCTCACACACGGATGAGCCGCTGATTTTGAATAACAGCGGCTATTGCGCTCTTTCAGTGAGTGCGATTACGTCCTCATCCGCCGAGTTTGAGGCGCCCGAAGTGTTTTCCTATCCGCTCGTCATTGCGGCTGGCAATTTTCTTCCGGTTCCAATCCGCTTTAGGCCAACCAGTTTTGGTCAAAAGTCCGCGGAAATCACGATTGTCAGTACCGATCCAGCCTCTCCGCATGTGATTAAGGTTGAAGGCGACGCGCCCGCCGGGCGGCTCGCCATAACCGGCTCCACTATCTTTGGCGGCGTGAACGCCTGCTGTTGCGCAGATCGCACCATTTCCATCTGTAACGTCGGCGACTGCGCTCTGAACGTGACCAGCGTGCACTTCAAGCGCAAGAGCCGTCATTGGAGGCTGCTCCACAATCCTTTCCCGGCGAAGTTGCACCCCGGTTCCTGTCTGGCTGTCGTCATTCAATACCGGGCTACCGAAAAGTGCTCAAGATCCTGTGAACTGGTGATCGATAGCGACGACCCCGCTACACCCGTTAAGATTCTCGAGATCCTGGCTTACACGGTTTGGGACTCCTGCTGCAAAGAAAATTGCGAGAACTGCCGCAAGGGGTGTTGCAATGAGCGGCACAATGAATCCTGTTGCCAGCAGGGTTACCCCTGCTGCTGTGAGGATGATGACGAGGGTCGCGAAGAGGAGTGACCGCAGCCATTTTGACTGAGACGAGCATATCTGGAGGTTCGAGTGAGAAAGAATGTTCGGCGCCGGCTCTGGTTCGAGATAGGCTTAGCTTCGATTACCGGTTTTTTGGCCATAATTACTCCAGTATTCCCGGACTGGATCGAGTTTGTGTCCGGGTGGGATCCTGATCGACACGTTGGATCGGTAGAGCGGTTGATTGCGACCGGACTGTTTCTTGTGACCATAGCGATGTTCGCACTGGCCGCCATGGAATGGCGGGCCCGAGCGCCGGTCGAGGCATCGTCTTAACGTCACATTACTTGCGAATGCGCTGGTTCGCTCAAAGACAGCGGCGCAGAAACGTCACCAACAGCCATCGAGCGCCCGCTCGGCTGGCACGGACGCTATTTCCACTCGCCCAGCATGGCCTTCGCGCACTGCGACTTCAAGCGTGGCTCGTCCATCCACGAGCACTTCCATCCCCAGAAAGAAGTCTGTGAGGTGATCGAGGGCGAACTCGAAGTGACCAGCGACGGCCTGACCCGGATCGCCCGCCCGGGCATAGTCGCCATCGTCCCGGCCAATGCCCGCCATTCGACCGCAGTAGTTGTGGGGCGGGCGTCCACACCTGCGCGGGTCCTCCAGGACCCGATCGGCTATTGCTTCTTCACCTCAGGCTTGGCCTGACCCTTCGACTTATCGTCCACCACATCGCCGAACTGAATCGTAGACTTACCCACAAACTTCTTGTAATCCTTGTAAGTCACCAGCATCCGAATCTTCTGCGGGTGATCCTTAAAGTGCAGCGTATCGTCGGCATGCGTGTAAGTCGGAAACCAGTACTTACCGTCGATCTGCTCGCGCAAAGTCTCGAACTTAGGAAACTGTTGGTCGTCGCTCTTCTTCTGGTAGCCGACGCCCTTGCCGTAGGTCTTCACGATCTGAAAGTCGCGATCGTCCACCCAAATTTGCCCTTCGAAAAATCGCTTCCCGGGCGTCAGCTTCTTGGGCTTCACGGCGAAAACGTAGCAGGAGATCTCGTCCGCGTTCTGCTTGCCCAGGTAATGGATGTCATACAAGGGAAGCTGGTCGGTAGTCAAGACGAAGGGTTGCGTGTTCTTTAAGTCTTCCAGGTCCTCCCCTGTCAGAATCAGGTTCTGCAGCGTGGAAACAGGCGCGCGCACCACATGTTCGGTGCGCTTGCCCTCCGGCGTAAAAGTCATATCCGCCGTCTGCTCATACTTCCCCACTGCGTCCCCGGAGTCGTCCAGTTCCAGAATCTTCGAGGTTTGCCGGTAGACGTAGTTCTGCAGCGCCTCGGAGAACTCTTTCTCCTTGGCGGCGAACTTGCGAATGATCTCGTCCTCATTGATAGCGGGCGTGGCGGCCGTGGCGGGAGCGGTTGCCGCAGCGGCCGCCGGAGTTGGCGCGGGCTTATTGTCGTCGGCGGCCCAGACAGGCACGCACATCGCCGTAAGCAATGCCATTTGGGCAAATCGATGCATATTTCCCTCTTGCAAGAGACGCTTGCCAGGACCCGCCGGTTTCCCTACTTGCCGCCCAGCAGCTTCTTGGCGATCGTCAGCAACTGGATGTTGCTGGTGCCTTCGTAGATCCTGCCGATCTTGGCGTCCCGGTACAGCTTCTCCACCGGGTAATCCTTGGTGATCCCCACGCCGCCGTGTACCTCGATCGCCTTGGAAGCCACCTTCTCGGCAATCTCCGAGCTGTAGTACTTGGCCATCGCGGCTTCCGTCTGGAACGGCAGTCCCGCATCCCGCAAACGTGCGGCGTTATACACCAGCAACCGCGCCGCCTCCACTTCGGTGGCCATCACCGCAAGCTGGAATTGTACGCCCTGAAATTCCCCGATGATCTTGCCGAACTGCTTGCGTTCCCGCGCGTAGGCCACCGCGTGGTCCAATGCCCCGCGCGCCAGGCCGATCATCTGCGCGCCGATCGCAATGCGTCCCTCGTTCAGCGTCTCGATGGCGATCTTGTAACCCTTGCCCACCGCGCCAATCACGTTCTCCTTCGGCACGCGGCAGTTGTCCAGGATCAGTTCGCAGGTAGACGACGCGCGAATGCCCAGCTTGTCTTCCTTCTTGCCCACCTGGAATCCCGGAAACTCGCGCTCGATCAGAAACGCCGTGATGCCGCGGTATCCCGCATCCGGATCGGCGTTGGCAAACAGCAGGAACAGCCCCGATTCGGCTGCGTTGGTGATCCACAGCTTGCGGCCCGTCAGCAGAAAATGGTCGCCGGCGTCCACTGCGCGCGTGGCCAGGGCGAACGCGTCCGATCCCGATCCGGCTTCGGAAAGCGCGTAAGAAGCCACCGTGTCGGTGGCCAGGCGCGGCAGATATTTCGTCTTTTGCGCGGCGTTGGCCCATTTCAGAATCGCATTGTTGACGATGGTGTTCTGCACGTCGGCGATCACGCCGGCCGAAGGGTCCACGGCCGACAGTTCTTCCACCGCCAAAATGCATTGGAAGAAGCTGCCGCCGCTCCCGCCGTATTCTTCGGGGATCTCGATGCCCATCAGGCCCAGCTCGAAGAACTGGCGGATAATGTCCTTGCGGAAAATGCCGGCCTCGTCCATCTCGCGGACGTGCGGCCCGATTTGCTCGCGCGCGAACTGGCGCACGGTGGTTTGAAACAGCTTCTCTTCTTCCGTCAACGCGGTGAGAGGCTGGGGAGGAATCTCGGTTTGCTGCGCGCTGGCTGGCATGGCTTTATTCCCTTATACTACACCGCGCACGTCGCGCCATTGGCGCCCTTGCGACTCCGCCACGCCCGCATGCGTCACGAAGCCGCTGTATGTGTTGACCCCTTCCCGCAGTCCCGCGTGCTCGGTGCAGGCGCGCTCCAGCCCCTTGTTCGCCAGTTCCAGCAGATAGGGGAAGGTCGCGTTGGTCAGCGCGAAAGTGGAAGTATGCGGCACCGCCGCGGGCATGTTCGAGACGCAGTAGTGCAGCACGCCCTCCACAAAGTAGATGGGCTCGGTGTGAGTGGTAGCGTGCGAAGTTTCGAAGCAGCCGCCCTGATCGATGGCCACATCCACCACCACCGCGCCGCGTTTCATGTTGGCAATCATCTCGCGCCGCACCAGCTTGGGCGCGGACGCTCCCGGTATCAGCACCGCGCCCACCACCAGGTCTGCGGTCTTCAGATTCTCGCGGATGGTCCATGAGTTGGAAGCCAGCGTCACGATCTGCCCGCCGAAGATGTCGTCAAGCTGCCGCAGGCGGTTCAGATTGCGGTCGATAATAGCCACGTGCGCGCCCATGCCCAGCGCGATCTTGGCCGCGTTGGTGCCCACCACGCCGCCGCCGATGATCACGCAATTTGCCGGCGCGACGCCCGGCACGCCGCCCAGCAGCACGCCGCGTCCGCCATTGGGCGCTTCCAGATACTGCGCGCCCACCTGTACGGACATGCGGCCCGCCACCTCGCTCATCGGCGTGAGCAAGGGCAGCGAACCGTCGACGTCATGAATGGTCTCATACGCCACGCCGTTGACCTTGGCCTCCAGCATGCGATTGGTCAACTCCGGTAGTGGCGCAAGGTGCAGATACGTGAACAGGATCAGGCCGGGCCGCAAATGATCGTACTCGGAGGGCTGCGGCTCTTTCACCTTGACCACCAAGTCGGCCCGCCGCCAGACTTCCGCCGCCGTGGGCAGGATCGTCGCGCCGGCCTCGGCATACTCGCCGTCCGTGAGCGCGCTGCCGGCGCCCGCGGTGGACTGGACCAAAACCTCGTGCCCGGCCTCGCGCAGCGCCGTCACGCCGCTGGGCACCAGGCCTACCCGTGTCTCATGATCTTTCACTTCTTTGGGAACGCCAATAATCATTGCGAGTGCTCCTCTAATCCGTGGTGCTGAATTAGCGTATCATAAGCCGCGCCTGGAGGGCGGGCTTGAGCCCGCGCGGGGCTTGAGCCCCGCCAGGCCGGATTGCAAAACGGACCCCAAATCAGGTAGATTGGAATCAACGGTGAGGTGCGAGAGCGGTTGAATCGGGCGGTCTCGAAAACCGTTGAACCTTTACGGGTTCCGTGGGTTCGAATCCCACCCTCACCGCCACGCTATCTGCTTGTATTTTCATTTAGTTAACGACCTCCTGAATTCCGTGTACCTCTTGCGTACCCTTCGTTTGGGCGAGCGCAACCGGATCGCGGTCCCATGTGCGCTTCACGTCGGCCTCTAATTGCTCCTGGCGAGCGAGCACCCAGGGCGAATAATGCTTCTCCGTTACCTTCACGCTACCGTGTCCGAGCAGAATAGAGACGCGCTCCAGCGGGACGCCTGCCAAGAGCAATTCGACGGCGAACGTATCGCGGAAGCGGTGGGCGTGTCCGTTCGGGATTCCCGCCAGCTTGAACACCCGGTTTAGGCGGGTCATGTATGTTCGGGCTACACCGTCCCGGCTCGATGCGCCGCTCCAGAAAAAGTACGTCTTGTTCATCGGCTCAAACGCGTCGAGGGACTCGATTACGAAATCTGGAAGCGGAACCCACACCAGTACGCCGGTCTTTTGGGTGTAGAGAAACAGTCGATTGCCTACGATCCGATCTTGGGCCAGCCTGACCGCATCCCCAATTCGCAGGCCCGTATACCGCAGCAAGAGCACTAGGGCGCGGATTCGGTTCTTGTTCCCCTGGTGGCGGTCGCAGGCTGCCAAAATCGAGACCATGTCGTCCTGGCTGAATGGCATCGTGGGGGTGGGCTTGAATGTCGGGTTTTTCAACTTGGTGGCCGGATTCTCCGCGATCCATTTGCTATCGAGGGCAAACCGGAACAGCGCGCGGAGTCGCTCCAACTTTTTCACCACGGTTAGGCCTTTGTCCTGCCATGATTGCCGGAAGCGGCGGGTTACCTCAATGTCCCACTGCTTGATAAACAACAGGCCTTCCCGCGTGGCAAACGCGTTCATCTGCCTCACAAGCTGCCGGTACTTTCGGAGCGTCGAGTCCTGCAGTTCGCGTGAATCCGCATCCGCCAAGAAATCAGCACAGGCCTTGTCTACCGTGACGGTGTTCGATTCCGCGGCGGCGGGCACCATCCGCCCCTCGGCCTCCCACTCGCGAATCCGCTGCTGCGCCTTCTCCCAGTCTTTGAGGTCCAGCGATTCGCGGATCTCGGCGCCGTTCAAGAATCCGTCTGCCCAGATGGGGCAGCGGCAGCGCCGATACTTCCTTCCCTCGGCCCGGTGCTCGCAATTCTTCACGTGCCTACGATAGATCGTCAGCATTGCTTAGGCCGGCCGCTTGTTGCACTGTGGCAGATGCGTCCGCAGTTCGCGCGCTTTGAACATCCGCTTGCAGAATGGACACGGCGTCATTCGCGGCGGCCTGCCTCCTTTGGATGGTTTCGCCTTCATGCTGTTTAGTTTGTGGCACAAACCCCCGAATGTCAAGCCGATCAGACCTTGGTCATTCTCCGGTGGACCCGCTGGAGAACAGATTCCGGAACGCGCACCGTGGTGTATCGGCGCTTGTGCGGCGCGCCCTGGCCACCGAGCACCAAGACGCCTGGCTCATCCTGAAAGAGCTTTCGTACCGCGTCCGAACTGAGGTTCCACAATCCGGCGATCTCCGCAATGGCGTAATGCCGTTCGGTGAAACCCGATATCCCGGATATCGGCAAGGAAGCCGAAGCCGGAGCGAAGCGATTTCGCATCCATTCGGCCTTCTCTTCGAAACTGGTCTTGAACCGCGCCACTTCTTTGCGTCCCCTCTGAAGGTCACTCCGCGATAAACATTCGCCAAGGAATTCCATGCAGCGATGTAGGGTCGTGGAGGAATTCTTCAAAAAGTCCCCATATAAGCGGGCGGGGGAAGTTTTGGAAGAATGACTCCATGACCCTACAACCCTACATCGCCGCTGGGCTGATACCGCAAGCCCACGCCCAAATAAACATTGCAGGTTGCTTCCCTCTTCCGTTGGTATTTCTCTGCGAGGCGTTCCCCGAAAGCCCTTTCCGTCTGGGGTCGCTCGCCAGCATCTTCAGCCCAGCTCTTGTAAGCGGCGTACAGTTGCCGTGCCTTGGCTTGAACCTGCTCGCCCGTGATGCAATCCTCTTGGATGAAGCGGCCAATCTGGTCTGACTGAGTGCGCCATACCTGGCCCGCCTGTTCCACATCCGTAGGCTTTCCAAGGCCATCGGCGTACCAGCGAGCGGCACCCGTAACGGCCCACGCGAGAATACCTTCTGCTTCGGCAGCCAGCTTCGCCGGCAATTCCCGGTCCTGGTCCACCTTCGGAATCGTCACATCGAAGGGGACCGGGTGCAGCCTGTTCCAAATCGCGTTGTCTGTTCCGTGCACGACGGGCAGGTGGTTCGCGTCGATCCAGAGCTTGTGTGACTCTGGGAACTCAACGGGATTCTCATATTTTCGAGTGGCCTTGATCCGCCCCATTCCCTGAGTGATGCGCTTGAGCTTGCCTTCGGCAAGTCGCTGACCTTCCTCAGTCTCGCTCGTCATCACGAACCGGGCGCCGCGAAGGTCCGCGAGGTCCGCTTGGGTGTTATTGCTTTCCTGCCGGACCATCAAGGTGTCGATCTGGAGTAGGACTGCGTATTCTTCCAGCAGCTTCAGGAACACAGTGAGGAGGGTGCTCTTACCGTTGTCGCCGCGACCGTGCAACAGGAACACGGCCTTTTCGATGGTGTGACCCGTCAAGCTGTAGCCGAAGGCCCGCTGCAAATATCCGGTCAGATGCGGGTGATTCGCGGTGATACGCTCCAGAAAGGCAAGAAACAACGGACACACGGCGGTGGGCTGGTAACTATGGTGTACCAATTTCGTGATGAAGTCTTCGCGGCGGTGCGGGTACAAACGGCTGGTTCTTAGGTCCAGCGTGCCGTTTGCGCAGTTCAACAGGTCTAGATGGGTATCCAGTTCGTCGGGCCGGATCGCCGAGTGGGGCTGTGCCTCTCGGAGAGCGTTTGAGATCCTTTGCGAATTGAGGCAACCCGCCGCGAATTTCGCCGCTGTCTCATGATTCCTTGCTAGGGCTTGCCGCGCGAATTCAAGCATAGTGCGTTGGGAGAGATCACGGGAGCGCTCGCCATCATCGACGGACCAGCGTGTGCCGTCCCACACCAGCCACTTAACAAACGCATGGCAGTACCGGAGGTCTGCGCCATGGAGTAAGATGACGCGCTGCGCATTGCCGTAGTCGCTGAAATGCTGGGTTAGAAGTTTGGGTTCTTCCACAATCTTCACGGTCGCTCTGCTCCCCTCCGGCTTAGTCGTAGCCGTTTTGGGTTTCCATGCGTCGCGTGCGGGCCGCGAGTAGACTCCCCGCAATGTGGCGCGCACTTCCTGTTCGGTATAGCCTTCGTGTTCTCCCTTGGCGTTGACGCCGGGGACTCGCCCGCGATACATCCGCATCACAGACCATGCTTCCAATTCGGAGTAGCTGTTATCTCGCAACTGGCACGCGAGCCACATACCCGCGTTGTTGCGGCCTTCAGTGTTCGCGCGGTCGAGTGCCATTCGGACGAGGCGTTCCGGGTCGAGATGCCCGGCAGCAGCAGCCGCGCTCTTAGTACCGTTGGGCGATCCTGATAACGCGGGCGGGTGTGCCAAGCCCAGAAATTCGCGCAAATCTGGCGGCAAGACATGAAGGGGATAGGGTGTCGGCTCTCGCAGCCATCGGTACTCGCCGCGAGGCGTTCGCCCGGCAAACACCGCATAGCCGCCATCGGCCCGAATGTCCAAGCCTGGCCAGCGCTCGCCCAAGTCCCGTTTCGACTTGCTGTTTTGCGTGCGGACTCTCCACCCTGGGTGCTCGAAATCCAAGTGGAAGCCCCCGGAGGGCGTACTCCGATGCGGTTCAATCCCAAGGCGCGCCATAGTGCTACGACCGTCTTCACCATCGAAGTCAAGAGTGATGCGCCCGGAGATTGCGCCTGTGATTACAGCCCATGTTGCCGGCTTCAAGCGCTGCCATGCTGAAATCTCTTGCTCGGTCGGATGTTTCGTCTGGAACGATTTCCAGGAACCGATGATCGGTCGCTTATCCGGCCCGCAAGGAAGAATCGACCACCCGAGGACACCAGGGAGCTTCGAGATCGCAGGCAGCATTGGCGCGCTCCTCTACCGAGAGCGTCTCAGGAGTCGGTACCGCGCTCGGCGGCGGCCCGACGTTTGCCTAACCCCGAGTATTCGCCCAAGACGGGCGTACATCCGCGCTAGATCGATATAGAGCCTGTCAACCCGCCTAACAAGTTGCTTCGGTGTCTCCACAAAATCACCTCCACCCCGCCATAATGGCTCAGCAGTGGCCAGGCAGTCAATGAATGTGAAAATGGAGTATTTGCGTGTTCGCGAACGTTTTTATTGTTGATTCTCGCGTTCGCTTGCGCAAGGACAGGGCAACGTTCAACCTTTTGAGCGTTTGCGTTTGCGTTCGCGTTCTACTCGACGAAGGCCCGCCTGCATGCTCCGAATCGTACTCTCTTGGTTTTTGTTATAGGCGTTGCGCATAAACTTCTTAGCTAGTTCCGCCGCGGTAACAACCTTGCCGCTAGATTGGCCTTCTTCTCTGTAGTTAAACGCCTCGATGAATTCAGCTTTTAAGGTGCGCGCCTTCGGCTGCACTGGGTTCGCTAGGCGCGACAAGAATCTTAGTAAGTCCGCGAGGTCCGCGCCCTCGGGCGGCGTCACACGCTTGCCGGATAGGAAGTCTGCACGCTCTCTGTTCAATCGCGCTAAACGCTGAAGGTCGTCTACTCTAATGCGAACGCCTCGGCACGCCCGAGCAATTAAGCGCTCATCAGGTGTGAGGACTGTCCGAATTTCAGAGCGGGTGTGCGATCCGAGAAACTCAAGCAACCGTTTGCATTCATCGAAGTCAGCGACCAAGCGCTGCATGTTGCCCCTCAAGACCTTGCGCGCACCGGGCTTGAGCAATGCGTCTCGATAACCTAACACTTCTTGGTATTTCACTTCCTGGAACTCTTGCGCCGATGCGAGTTTTTTCCTGGGCATGTCGTTCCTCCTGTCAGGCAAGCTCCAATTGTCGCCGGACTAGCCTTCGCAGTGTTATCCCAACTGCTCCGGCGTCTTCATCGCCTGTCAGGATCTCTTCCAGTGCCTTGCGAATCGGCTCTCGTATCTCCTGATCCAGCGTCCATGCCGTCTTGCCCTCAAAGTCCCATTCTTCCGCGAGCCTCCGCACATAGGCCGGAATCTGGTCCATGCTTGTGGCTATCAGTTGTTCCTTCCGTTTGCGCCGCGTCTGGGCATCCAAGTATGGCTTGATGGCCCGATCACGGGCGGCTTCCAGGTCCCGTTCCGGCGACCCCTCGGGTAGTGCGGCGAACGCTCTCCGGCTGGCGGTGATCGCGGTCTGCTGCTCCGCGTCGGGCATACCGTAGGGGAACTGCAACCGTGGATATCGCAAAAGTCTTTCCCGGTTGTCGCGGTCTCGCCTAGTACGCTCAGCGGCTTCCTGTTTGGCGCGTTGCGCCGCGTCGGCATTGGCAACGGCGGCCTTATGCTCCTCAAACGCGACGATGAAGCTCTTGGTAGCTTCGCGCTTCGGCGCTCGCGAGAATTTACCCACCCCTGCTTTCCAAAACTGACCCAGGCATTGTGACCTGAACCCGTCTCACGCAGCAATGCGTGGTGA
>Ga0224555_1000767_pt1 | contig 48961 bp, 44 predicted proteins | sample 714S23034metaG_FD_180687 | JGI IMG/M metagenome (GOLD analysis project Ga0224555, IMG submission 180687) | Peat soil microbial communities from Stordalen Mire, Sweden - 717 S2 30-34 | ecosystem: Environmental > Terrestrial > Soil > Wetlands > Peat | place: Sweden: Norrbotten County, Stordalen...
ACGGCGAGGGTGGGGCACCCAAAGTCTTTTGAACAAGTGCAGCAAGTTAGCCTCCGCTACGCGGAGACGAGCGAGTTAGCAAGTTAGCGAATTGCTGCTACCCGTTTCATCTTCCGTGGGTCAGCGATGCTGGTGGGGGACTGACACTACTTGCACTCGTCTTTGAATTTTGCAAGTGGCTCATGTGTCCAGATTTCATACACTTTGAGAAAATGAAAGACATTCGCGCCCAAATCCGATAAAACATCTTCAAGTGACTATTTCAAGCTCCAATCCTATTTCCGCCTCCGAAGTTCCAGCCAACCCTTCCGGACTGGTGCAGAGTCTTGGACTCTTCAGCTCGACGGCGCTGGTGGTCGGCTCGATGATCGGCTCCGGCATCTACATTGTCGGGGCGGACATTGCCCGCGGCACCAGCTCCCCGGCGCTTTTTCTGGGCGCGTGGGTGGTCACGGCGATCCTGACCTTCACCGCCGCGCTCAGCTATGGCGAACTGGCGGCCATGATGCCCAAGGCCGGCGGCCAGTACGTCTACCTGCGCGAATCGCTGGGGCCGCTGTGGGGATTTCTTTACGGCTGGACGCTCTTTCTGGTCATTCAGACGGGAACCATCGCCGCCGTCGCGGTGGCCTTTGGCAAGTTTATGGGCGTTTTTTTCCCGGCTGTCTCGACGACCCACTGGCTCTGGCACATCGCTCATGTGCCCGCGCTGCCGGTAGGGCCGATGGTGCTGGGCAACATGGAGATCGGCGTCAACACCGCCAACCTGACCGGCATCGTCATCGTGATCTTTCTCGCGGTGGTGAACATCTTCGGAGTGAAACTCGGTGCGCTGATCCAGAACGTTTTTACGACAGCCAAGGCGCTGTCACTTGCGGCGCTGATTCTGCTGGCCTTCACGGTGGGACGCAACGCTACAGCCTGGGAGGCCAACTTCGGCGCAGGCTGGAGCCAGTTCTGGAAAAATGCCGGATGGCACTCATTGCATCCGGTTCAGGTGGGCGTGGGCGGCCCAATGGTGCTGGTCAACGTGCTGGTGATTCTGGCCGTGGTGCAGGTGGGCTCGCTGTTTTCTTCCGACGCATGGAACAACATCACCTTCACGGCCGGCGAGGTAAAAAATCCCCGGCGGAACATTCCGCTCTCGCTGATTCTGGGCACGGGATTTGTGCTGGTGATCTATTTTCTGGTCTCGCTGAGCTATCTGCTGGTTTTGCCCATGCAGGGCGACGCGCACGGCTCTACGGTGATGGCGCGCGGAATTCAGTACGCGACCGAGGATCGCGTGGCGACGGCGGCACTGGAGCAGATCTTCCACTCCGGCGGAGCGTATCTGATGGCCGCGGCGATTCTCATCTCCACCTTTGGCTGCGCCAATGGAATGTCGCTGGCCGGGGCGCGCGTCTACTACGCCATGAGCCAGGACGGCCTCTTCTTCAAGTCGGTCGGCAAGCTGCATCCGCGCTACAAAACTCCGGCCGCAGGATTGCTGGTTCAGTCCGCGTGGACCATCGTGCTGTGCGTCTCCGGTTCTTATAGTCAACTATTGGACTACATCATCTTCGCGGTGCTGGTGTTTTACATTCTCACCATCGTGGGCCTGTTTGTGCTGCGCTTTAAAAAACCAGATGCTCCTCGGCCTTACAAGGCGCTGGGCTACCCGGTGCTGCCGGCGCTTTACATCGTCCTCGCAGGGTGGATATGTGTCGTATTATTGCGATACAAGCCACAGTACACGTGGCCGGGGCTGGTGCTGGTTCTGCTCGGCATTCCGGTGTATTTGTTCTGGTCGCGGAGGAGTTCTGGCATCCCACCTTTCGCAAAAAGCGCGAAGGATGGGGCACCCAACATTTTGTAACAATGAAAGTTATTCCGTTTCAAACTCCGATGGAGGGAGTTCCTGATTCATGTCCAGACTGCTGCGCATCAAACCCATGTCGTTGCTCTCGAAAGAGGCTGGTGAACAGGGCGAACACACGCTCAAGCGTTCGCTGGGCGCGCTGAACCTTGTCACACTGGGCATTGGCGCCATCATCGGCGCCGGCATTTTTGTGCTCACCGGCCAGGCCGCAGCCTTGCACGCCGGGCCTGCTGTTTCGTTGAGCTTTGTGCTGGCCGGCATCGTCTGTGCCTTCGCCGGCCTGTGCTATGCCGAGTTCGCCTCCATCATTCCCATCGCCGGTTCGGCTTACACCTACGGCTACGCCACGCTGGGTGAGTTTGTGGCCTGGATTATCGGCTGGGACCTGGTGCTGGAGTACGCTTTTGGCGCTGCCACCGTAGCCTCCGGTTGGTCGGGATATTTCAACGGTCTGTTGGCGCAGCTGCATATCTACATTCCGCCACAACTGACCGCCACGCCGGGTACTGCCCTGGTCTTTTATCAGAACCAGTGGATGGCGCGCGCCTCGCTGCCTTCAGTAGACAGCTTGACAGGTATGCCGGTTGTCGCGTCGGCGTTGCCACACGCAACCGGAGTCTTCAACCTGGTGGCCATGTTGGCCATTCTTGCGATCACCACCATTCTGGTCATCGGCATCAAGGAGTCGGCCAATTTCAATTCGGTCATTGTGCTGGTGAAGCTGACCATCGTAGGCATCTTCATTGTTCTGGGAGGCTATTTTCTCTTTCTTCATCCATCCCTGGCCATGCACAACTGGCACCCCTTTATTCCGCCTCCCGACGGACATGGCAACTTCGGCTTGAACGGCATCGCGCTTGGCGCGGCCTCGGTCTTCTTCGCGTATATCGGCTTCGACGCCGTTTCCACCGCGGCTCAGGAGGCTAAAAATCCTCAGCGGGATATGCCCATCGGCATCCTGGGTTCGCTGGCGGTCTGCACAGTGCTCTACATCCTCGTATCCACCATCCTCACCGGCCTGAAGAACTACAAGGAGCTCAACGTGGAAGCTCCCGTGGCGCTGGGCATCAAGGTAACCGGCATCGGCTGGGGAGAGATGCTGGTGAGTATCGGCGCGGTCTTCGGGCTGGCGACCGTGATGCTGGTCATGCTGCTGGGCCAATCCCGCGTTTTCTTTTCAATGTCCAAGGACGGATTGTTGCCCAAGTGGGCCTCTGCTATTCATCCCAAATTCCGTACGCCATGGATTTCGACCATCGCCGTCGGCTTGGTGGTTGCCGTCATGCCCGCACTGTTGCCCATCAACCGGCTGGCGGAGCTGGTGAATATCGGCACACTGCTGGCCTTCACTATTGTCTGCGCAGGAGTGTGGATTCTGCGCGTCCGTCACCCCGATCTGCACCGGCCCTTCAAGACGCCGCTGGTGCCGCTGGTACCTATCCTGGGCATTGTCACGGCGGTTTACCTGATGACCAAACTGCCGCTGTTTCCCACTTGGACGGCGATGATCGTTTGGATGTTGGCTGGTTTCGTGATCTACTTCGGCTACTCGATCAAGCACAGCAAGGTGCAAAAGCTGCCCGTTGACGCAAGAGGCCACTGATTCACAGACGACATGCTGAACCGCTAGTCGGCCTCCCTACGCGGGAGGCCGTTTGACGTTGAAGAGAAGAAATATTTCGCCGATGATTATGGATAGTCTTACTCGAACCCATGAGGCAACACGATGCGAGTCATCGACATTCACGAAGTATTAGCCAACTTCGAGCAACTCATTGAAGAAGCAGCTCGAGGCAATCCCTTCATCATCGCAGTCGATGGGGTAGAAAAGGTGCAGGTGATTCCCATCCCATTGAAGCCGAAAGAGAAGATACCTCGCTCGAAGATCCCTGCCGCTCAAGATAAGAGTCCCACATCCAAGTAAAGAAGTAGTCTGCGACTTTTCCTGTGCCAACCCACAGTAGTGTAGCCTTGTAGCGATGCTGATCGAAGAAAACAAGCCGCTTGCGCCGTTCACCACCTTTGGTATAGGCGGTCCAGCGCGCTGGTTTGCGGAGGCTGCAAGCGAAGAGGAGATTGCCGAGGCTGCCGCCTGGGCCGGCGAGCGCAGAGTACCGCTGTTTGTGCTGGGCGGCGGCAGCAATCTGCTCGTCTCCGACGCCGGATTTGATGGCTTGGTCTTGCGGATAGGGTTGCGCGGCATTTTGGCGATGAACACGCCGGACGAAACTGGCCAAGCGGAGCAGAGGATCTATCGCGTTGCGGCAGGAGAAGACTGGAACGGTTTTGTGCAGCGGACGGTGCTGGAGAATTGTGCGGGCATTGAGTGCCTGGCCGGCATTCCCGGTACGGCGGGCGGGACACCGGTGCAAAACGTAGGCGCTTACGGTCAGGAGGTGGCCTCGGCAATCGAACGTGTGAGGGCCTACGATCTCCAAAAGCATGGGTTCGTTGAGTTTGCGGCAGCGGAATGCGGCTTTGCCTATCGCCGCAGCCGCTTCAACTCGGAGGATCGCGGGCGGTACATCGTCACGCGTGTGGATTACCGGCTGACGCCCGGCGGCGCGCCGACGCGGCGCTACGCGGAGCTACAAAAGGCCTTTCCGGAAGGCGTGCAACCGAGCCTTGCCGAGGTGGCGGCTCAGGTGCGCCTGATCCGGCAGGCCAAGGGAATGTTGATCGTCGAGGGCGACTCTGATTGCCGTAGCGCGGGCAGCTTCTTCAAAAATCCTATAGTGACTGATGAACAATTCCGTCAGATTGCGGACGCTGTGGAAAAAGCTCCGCCGCGCTTTCCCGCCGGACCGGAGGCAGAGAATCAGGGGCAGGTCAAGTTTCCGGCAGCCTGGCTGATTGAGCAGGCCGGCTTTGCCAAGGGGTACGCGCTGGGTGCTGCCGCTATCTCCAGCCGGCACACTCTGGCGCTCGTCAATCGCGGCGGCGCCAGCGCAGCGGAGATTTTGGCGCTCGCCGGACAGATCACCGCTGCTGTCGAGGAGCGCTTTGGCATTCGGCTGGAGATGGAACCGGTGATGCTGGGCTTCTGATTCTGAAGTGTCACTTGAAGTCATCTCATAAACAACTACTTGTCCTAATAAAAGCGTCCCTCAGGGGCTAAAGCCCACTACTTTATTGAACATTTTGCGGCACGGCTAAAGTCGTGCCCTTTCAAAACAGGGAGTTTTTCCGCAGCCTGTAAAGCCCACTACTTTATTGAACATTTTGCGGCACGGCTAAAGTCGTGCCCTTTCAAAACAGGGAGTTTTTCCGCAGCCTGTAAAGCCCACTACTTTATTGAACATTTTGCGGCACGGCTAAAGCCATGCCCTTTCAATACCGGTTTATGAGATAGCTTCTATCGATTTGGCGGATTTATTCGTATTTTCACAGATATGTGCGTAACAAAATACGTCAAACGGTGTACATACTCTATAGATTTCGCGAACCGAGGCGATATCGTGGATTGAGCCTTCGCTCCGGCAAGCCGGTTGCCGGAAATCACATCAAAAAAATGCTGACCATTTATCGAAAGTAGGGCATACTAAAGGTGTTCAATATTGACCAAGGAGGACCAATGCTTTCGACGGGGAAACCGTGCACTATTGCATTTGCTCTCATGGCCTTTGCGATTTTGGCCTTCTCACCAGCACGGAGCCGGGCACAGGCCGCGTTGCTGATGGAGGAGCCGTATGGTTTTTTTGGCTCGGTAAACCCAACCGGGCACAATGCCGTATATTTTCAGCGCATCTGCGCCGAAACTCCCGTCAAGCTGCGCCGCTGCCAGGCTGGCGAACTCGGTTCTGTTATTTCTCGCTACCAGGGAATTTCCGGATATGACTGGGTGGCGATTCCACTGATCCCTTACCTCTATTCCGTCGAGGAAGCCTCCCAGGTTCCCGCACGTGTTGACCGCGAGACCGTTCATAATCTGCGCAGCCGCTATCACGAAGCTCATCTGCTCAGCCTGGGCGAAGACCTGATTCCCGGCAATATTGCGCATGGCGGCTGGACCCAGCTTGTGGGCGTCTCCTATGAGCGGCGCATCTATGCCTTCCGGTTTGAGACCACTGAAGAGCAGGATGACGCATTGATCGCGCGCATGAACGCCGGCGGCAATAGTTCCCACTTCGAATTCTTCTTTAACAACTGCGCGGACTTTTCACGCCGTATACTGAATTTCTATCTACCCAACGCCTTCCACCGCAGCATCTTTCCTGATGCGGGCATGACCACCCCCTCACAAACGGCTTACAATCTCGAGCGCTATGCCAGTAAGCATCCTGGGACTCAACTGTCGATCTTCGTGATCCCGCAGATTCCCGGCTATCGCCGTCACAGCCGCGCCAACCACGGTGTGGCCGCGTCGTTGATCTCCACCGGTATTGCCGTCCCCATCGCGCTGGTCAATCCCTACCTTGCCGGGGCCATAGTCGTGGATTACGTTGTGCGCGGCCGTCACCATATCATCCCCAAACATCCGCAGATTCTGACGCCGGAGAATTTATTTGCGTTGACAGCTCCGGGCCGCTCCGCTGAGAATCCCCTAAGCGCAGGTGTGCAGGTCCCCAGCGCCGCAGCCGGCGGTTCAGCGGAAACAATGACTGCCACGACAGCCAACTCCGGCCTGACAGAAAACAAGGTCGAGCATGAGCAAATCCTCTCCACAGAATCTAAAGAACCACGGAAAGATTGATCCGCAGTTCCACTATGTGATGTTCGTCGTCCTGATCTCCAACCTGGTCTTCGCCGTCTTCCACCTGCTTCACCATTGGAAACAAGATCCCGTCGCAGGCGCATGGTTCCTGGTGCTTTCGCTGCTGGTGTTCATCCCCTTTATCAAGCTGCGCACATATCCGCTCAAGGTGCAGGACCGCGTGATTCGCCTTGAAGAGCGGCTGCGCCTGCAATCGCTGGCCCCCACTGAATGGCATTCACAGATCTATCGCCTCACAGAGGATCAGTTGATCGGCCTGCGTTTTGCCGCCGATGATGAGGTGGTGGAACTGGCCAAACAGGCGCTCGAGCATAATCTGACTCGCAAGGAGATCAAGGAACGCATCCAAAACTGGCGCCCCGACGACTTCCGGATCTGAAACGCTGCTTATCCTTCTTCCGCCTCTCGCAGCTTGGCGATCACGGTGAAGTCTTCGAGCGTGGTGATGTCTCCGGTGATCTCGCCGTGAGTGGCCAGTTCCCTGAGCAGGCGCCGCATGATCTTGCCGCTGCGGGTCTTGGGTAGGGACTCGGTGAAGCGGATGTCGTCGGGGCGTGCAAGTGAACCGATCTCTTTGGAGACCCATTTACGCAACTCGTCCTTTAACTCGTTGCCGGGCTCGTTGCCGGATTCCAGCGTGACGAAGGCGGAGATGGCCTGGCCCTTGAGCTCGTCGGGGCGGCCTACGACGGCGGCCTCAGCCACCTTGGGATGTGCGACCAGGGCCGACTCGACCTCCATGGTGCCCAGGCGATGGCCGCTGACGTTGATGACGTCATCGACGCGGCCCATGAGCCAGAAGTAGCCGTCGGCGTCCTGGCGCGCGCCGTCGCCGGTGAAGTAGCAGCCCTCGATGTCGCTCCAGTAGGTCTTGCGGTAGCGGTCGTGGTCGCCGTAGATGGTGCGGGCCATCGAAGGCCATGGCTTGCGGACGATGAGCAGGCCGCCGTGGCCTGCGGGGACAGGCTCACCCTGCTTGTTGACCACCTCCGGCTGAATGCCGAAGAAGGGCCGCGTTGCCGATCCGGGCTTGGCGGGCACTGCGCCGGGAATGGGTGCGATCAGTATGGCGCCGGTCTCGGTCTGCCACCAGGTATCGACGATGGGGCAGCGGTTGTGGCCGATCTTCTCTCGGTACCACATCCAGGCTTCGGGATTTATTGGTTCACCCACAGTGCCAAGGAGCCTGAGAGATCGGAGATCGTGCTTTTCGACGTGCTGGTCTCCCCACTTCATGAAAGCGCGGATGGCGGTGGGCGCGGTGTAGAAGATGGTGACCTGATGGTCGTCGATGATCTTCCAAAATCTGGAAAAATCGGGCCAGTTCGGCGCGCCCTCGTACATCAGCACGGTTGCGCCGTTCTGCAAGGGGCCATACACAACGTAAGAGTGGCCGGTGACCCAGCCGATGTCGGCCGTACACCAGTAGATGTCCTCGTCTTTCAGGTCGAAGACGTACTTGGCGGTGATGTAGGTCTGAACGGCATAGCCGCCGGTGGTGTGAACCAGGCCCTTGGGCTTGCCGGTGGTGCCGGAGGTATACAGGATGTACAACGGATCCTCTGAGTCCAGCTCTTCAGCGGGGCACTCGGCGCTGGCGGCGGCCATCAGGTCGTGCCACCAGTGGTCGCGGCCCTCAACCATTTTGACTGGCGAGCCGGTGCGGCGGAAGACGACTACGTGCTTTACCGTGTGGCAGGCGTTCATGGCCTCGTCAACGGTGCGTTTGAGCTGGATTTCGTTGCCGCGGCGGTAGCTGGAGTCCTGGGTGAGGATAGCGACGCAGCCTGAGTCGTTGACGCGGTCGGCGATGGCGTTGGCGGCAAATCCGCCGAAGATGACCGAGTGAATCGCGCCGATCCGCGCGCAGGCCAGCAGGGCAATGGCCAGCTCCGGGGTCATACCCATATAAACAGCGACGCGGTCGCCTTTGCGGATGCCCAGCGACTTGAGGGCGTTGGCAAAACGCTGTACTTCTACGTGCAGTTCGGCGTAGGTCAGTCGGCGTACCTCGCCCGGCTCACCCTCCCAGATGAGCGCGGTTTTGCCGCTGCGGTCGCCAAGCGCATGGCGATCCACGCAGTTGTAGCATAGGTTTAACTTTCCACCCACAAACCATTGAGCCGATGGAAGATTCCAGTCGAGCACCTTGTCCCATGGCTTGAACCAATGCAGCTCCTGCGCGACGCCGGCCCAGAAGGTCTCAGGGTCGTCGATGGACTGCTTGTAGAGGCTCTCGTACTGATCGAGACTCTTGATGTGAGCCTTGGCGCTGAACTCCGGTGACGGCGGAAAGACACGGTTTTCGCGCAGCGTGGAGTCGATGTCCTGGCTGCCAACGGCAGAAACAGGTTGGGCAACTGGAACAGGACCGGCAACTTCAACAGCGGGCAGGGAAGTCATACGAACCGACCTTGGGAAAGAGGGATCGAAAAAACCGCTCACGGCAACCCGCGGGGTCGAGCTCCCGAGAAGGCTCCGCGTGAAAGCAACTCTATCTAGAGATGCATAGAAATGGCAAGAGGACGGGAAGAATTGCACCGTGGGCGAGCAGGGGAGTGCAAAGCCGGGAGGGGCATTGGCGTGCGAACTAGTTTGATGAGTCAGAAGTTCATTGAAGAACAACCGCAGATCCTTCGACTCACCACCCCCAGGCTGAAGAGTACGCCTGGTGCCCCGTTCGCTCAGGATGACAGCAATTTGCGCTGCATATTTCTGACTCAGGACGCTAGACGGCCTTTTTCTGCGCTGTCACATACTCGCGCAGGGCGGCGTTGATGCGGCTTTGATAGCGCCTACCGGTGGCGCGGAAAAACGCGATCAGGTCGGCATCCAGGCGTAGCGTGATCTGCTGCTTGTTCTCCGCCGGAACCAGCTCGGAGATGCGCCGCCAGCCGGTGGTTGGCAGTGGCGGGATGTCGCTGTAGTCGATCCCCTCATCGCCCATCTCTTGGAGTTTCGTCCACGCCTGCTGCTCCTCAGCCGTCAAGACAGGAGGATTGTCGGGATCAAGCCGATAGGTCACCAGTCCAATAGGTTCGCTGTTCATTGCGATCTGCCCTTCGTGCGGAAATCAAGTGGATCCGCTGCCCGCGTTGTGTATAGACCACAGAAAGAATCTTCTGCCCGACACGACCCAGAACGATCCACCGTTCCTCGTCGTAGTCGCTGGAAACGTCTGCGTGCTCAAGTCTGCTTCCGTCCTTGAATACTTCACACGCCATGAGAAACAGAACCCCATGATTGCGCAGGTTGGATTGAGCCTTTACGGGATCCCAATCGAACTCCATGACTAAATAATACCACAAATATATCTATAAATGTAGCTACATATTGATTGCCGAGTCGTTCATGGAAGCGGTTTATAGCGCATAATCCAGTCTTCCTGTTCCTGTGTGTCGGGAACGGCGAGGCCGCGGGCCGCTGCAATCGCGTCCAGAGCTGCCTTTGGTTTCCACCCAAGATGGATAAGAGTGCAGGCCGCAGTGACGGTTGCCCTACCGATGCTTCCCCGGCAATGGGTACCGACACTGATTCCGGCACTGAGACGGCTGGCCAAATCTGCCGCGAATTTCCTGAAGCTAACAAGATCCGGCGGAACATGTACATCAGGGAATGGAAAGCAGACAAACTGCATTCCAATCTGACCTGCTAAAGTGCCTTCTTGCGCAAGTCCGAGCGAAGCAGCTTCCTCCTCTTCCAAGAGTGAAACAAGGGTTTGAATGCCACCTTGCTTCATGCGCAAGAGGTCGTTCTTCAGACTGTCGTCCCCATGCGGCATGAGCACTACGGCCAATGGAGTAGGAGGATCGCCATTGATCCAGAAAATATCATTCATGATTCTCGAACTCCTACGAACCGCTGCCTCAGATGCAGCTGAACGCCTTCTTCACGCGTACCGCTTCTGGTGCCAGACCCAGGCGGTGCGCACGATTTCGTCGAGTTGGGTGTAGCGGGGCTTCCAGCCGAGTTCGCGGATGGCTTTTTCACTGCTGGCGACCAGGACGGCGGGGTCTCCAGGGCGGCGGGGATGAATTTCGGCAGGGATGGGATGGCCAGTGACACGGCGGGCCGATTCAATCACTTCAAGAACGCTGAAGCCCTTCCCGTTGCCCAGGTTGAAGATCAGCCGGCTCTGGTCGGCCGGAGCGGTTTCCAGGGCGCTGAGGGCCAGCAGGTGGGCATCGGCAAGGTCGGAGACGTGGATGTAGTCGCGGATGCAGGTGCCGTCCGGGGTAGGGTAGTCATTGCCGTAGATTCGGATGGAGGAGCGGCGGCCGAGGGCTACGTCGAGGACCAGGGGAATGAGGTGGGTTTCCGGATCGTGGGCCTCGCCGCGTGTGATGCCGTTTGGCCCTTCCTGGGCGCCGGCCACGTTGAAGTAGCGCAACGAAGCGCAGCGCAGGCCGTGAATCTGGTTGAACCAGCCGAGCATCCGCTCGACCAGCAGCTTGGACTCGCCGTAGGGGTTGGTCGGCAGCAGACGCGCATCCTCTTTGATTGGAATTACTTCCGGCTCTCCGTAAACGGCGGCGGTGGAGCTGAAGACCAGCCGGCGGGGGCCGTGGGCGAGGATAGCCTCGAGCAGGGCGAGGGTGGAGGCGGTGTTGTTGCGGAAGAACAGCTCGGGATGGAGCATGGACTCGCCGGCCTCGATGAGGGCGGCAAAGTGAAGGACGCTGTCGAAGGGCTTTCCTTGGGCCTTGGCAGTTGAAAATATCTTCTCAAGTCCAGGCCGGTCAGCAAGTTCTCCCTCGATAAACTCTACCCCTGGGGGCAAAAGGTCGCGCCGCCCATGGCTCAGATTGTCAAAAATTACGGTGTGATTCCCATTTGCGGCTAACAACCCCGCGACAGTACCACCAATGTACCCCGCACCGCCAGTTACCAGGATTTTCATGAAAAAACTCGTCCTTTCCAAGCACTTTGTTATAGCCTAGAGTCTAATATGCATGATTGATTTGTGCATGTCGATGGACGGCTGCCTTCAAGCCGCCAGAAAGATGGAGATTTAACTTTTTTTGTCTTGCCGGGGAGAGAATGACTGTTGCAGGCGCCAAAAAGCGCAGCACGAGAGTGAATATCCTGACGCAAGGAGGAATTGCATTTTTGTTGGATTTCCTGGGCGTGAGCATGTGTGTACATGTGTCTGGGGTTCATGCGGCTGACAGTCCATATCGTGAGGATCCTCGCAAGCTGGAATCATGCAGTAACTGTTTTTCGGATACCCTGCGACATATATGTATGAGCAGAGATTTTCCGCTTCTCCCCATCCGATCTACGCATGGGCAATTTAAATCCGGTCAGGCGACCGGACGTGGTACGGCTACTATAACCGTGTGCGAGGATTGAGATTATGCCAGTGAAGCCTTATCCCGAGAGGGCCACATTCGGATTGCTCCCCGAGCCCGAGCGCAGCCCCGCCTCGTTCATCACCAGCATGGTGATCAACGGGCTATTGCTGGTTCTGTTTATTTTGTTTACAGCGTTGGGCCCGAAGAAAATCCTTCACAACTATGATGTGACGACGCTCATCCTGCCGGCCAAAAAGGAGCCGCCCAAGCCCAAGGAAAAGATTCCCCCTCCGCCGCCGATCGAGGAGCCTAAGCCCGTGGATGTGAAGTTTGAGGCGCCCCGGATCAACATACCCAAGCCGGAGCCCAAGCCTGAGCTGAAACCGGTTCAGATTGAAGCCAAGCTGGCGATGCCTGAAATCAAGTCGTCGCAACTGAAAGTCATTGAGGCGCCGCAGCCCAAGTCAGCGCTGGCCCCGGCGGCCATGCCGGCGCAAGACAACCGCCTAAAGCCCTCGACGGCGCCGGTGCATTTTGGTCAGACCTTCGGCGTCAAGCCCAATCCCAACGCCAAAGGGCCGGCCACGGTGGCGGCCATTGGCAACATGTACGGCGGAAATCAGGGTCCAGTTGGGGCGCCCCATGGAGTTGTGGGTTCAACAGGCATAGGCGATGGAGTGAAATTCGGTAATAACAACGGCAGGCCGGGCGTAAAAGTAGCCTCGGCCGTGGTTCCCACGGCAACGGTCGCGGCTCCATCGGGGAACAGGGGCAAGGTGGCCTCTGCCGGCATTCCCACCGCGCCCACGTCCGTGGCGTCAGCACCAAGGACGGTCGCCGGGCCGCCCGATACTGACTTGGTGGTAATCTCCGAGCAACTGCCCGAGTACACCAGCGAAGCCAAACAGCTCAAGGTGCAAGGCGACGTGATTTTAAGGGTTACGTTTACGGCCAATGGCCAGGTGGTGGTGCATAGCGTCGTGCGGGGTTTGGGCCATGGCCTGGATGAAGAGGCACGCCGGGCGGCGCAACAATTTCGTTTTCGGCCCGCCACGCATCTTGGCCAGCCGGTGGACAAAACGACCAACATCACCATTACGTTTCAGTTGGCGTAATATCGGTATAGCGCACAAGAAAACGGCCACGCATAATCGCGGCACGCTGAAAGACCGCCAGTGGCCAGAGGAAGAAGCAGAAGAACCCAGCTTAGGAGCCTGACATGAAGTTTCGGAAGACACCCATCGCCTTATTGCTCATCACCCTGAGTGTCACCAGCGCGTTTGCCTTGGGGTTTAGCAAGAAGGCGCCCAAGCCCGCCAAGTTCTCTCAGGCACACCAACTCACCCCGGAGCAGGCGGCGCTGGTGGAAAGGGCCATTGGCCGGGAAAAGGTGCTGATCAAGAACATTCAGCAGCGCACGCCCCTGGTGGAGACCTACATCCAGAACACCAAGCCGGACGTCAAGCTCTATCAGGTGCCGGTCTCGGATGAGTACATGCTGAGCCGCGTTGATTTTGGCAAGGTCTTTTTTGACAAGAACTACGAGCCCATGACCAAGAAGGGCAAGTCAAATCACAAATTTTTCAAGGGTTCGCTGTCCTCGATTACCGGGCTAAGCAAGTCGCTGAAGCTGGACACGCATGTTACGTACAACCCGCTGGGGTTCACGGAGATGATGTTCCTTGATCCCAAAAGCTTTGACAACCAGCACTACGTGTTCAGCTATGTTCGGAAGGAGTTTCTGGGTTCGGTGCGCACCTGGGTTTATGACGTGCAGCCCAAGGTATCCGGCATGGGCCGGTTCTATGGGCGCATTTGGATCGAGGACCAGGATGGCAACATTGTCCGCTTTAACGGCACGTTTACCCCGGCCAAAGGTGACGACGATTCGCGCATGTATTTCCATTTCGACAGTTGGCGGATGAATGTGCAGCCGGGAATCTGGCTGCCGGTGGCCGTTTACGTGGAAGAAAGCCAGCGCACCGAAAACGAAAAGATTGGGCTGAAGGCCCAGACACACTTCTGGGGCTACTCTCTCAAGCTGCCCACGCGGGAGAGCGAAAACGTGAGCGTGAAGGTGGACGACGCGGTGGACAAGAGCGACGACTCGCAGGATGTGGGTCCGCTGCAGGCCTCGCGCGCCTGGGTCACGCAGGCTGAAAATAACGTGATCGACCGCCTGGAGGAAGCCGGCCTGGTGGCGCCGCTCACCCCCGGCGGTTATGAAAACACGGTGTTGGACCAGATCGTAATCAACCTGCAAGTGCCCAATAATCTAGTCTTTACGGATCAGGTGCATACCCGCATCCTGCTCACGACCACGATAGAAACCACCACCGTCGGCAATTCCATCCTGATCAGCAAGGGGCTGATTGACAGCCTGCCCAGCGAGGAAGCGATTGCCTCCGTGGTGGCCATGGAACTGGCCCACATCATGTTGGGCCACCACATCGACACCCGCTACGCCTTCAACGACCGGTTGCTGTTCCCCGACGAGGCGACCTTCAGGCGCATCGACATGTACCACTCGGACCACGACAACATAGAGGCCGCCAAGCGCGCCATGGAGTACCTGCAAAACTCCATGTACAAAGACAGACTGCCCTCCGCCGGACTTTACTATGCGCAGTTGGTGCAACGGGAAAAGGAGTTGAAGGCTCTGAACACGCCCAAGCTGGGCGACTCGCTGTTCAACAAGATCGACGGAACCGGCACTCCATGGATGGCCGATTTGAAAAACATGGCACCCAAGCTGAACTGGGACGATCTCACCCAGCGTGCGGCCTTGCCGCTGGGCAGTTGGCTCAAGACCGATCCCTGGGACGACCACGTGCATCAGATGAACGCGAAGATCTACCCCTACATGAACCCCCGCGACAAGATGCCGTTGGAAGTGACGCCGCTCTTCTTTAAATTGCAGCGCTATGACGCCTCGAAGTTGACTCCGCCCGCAGCTCCGGCCGCCGCATCGCCCGCAGCGCCCCCCGCCGCAGGCGATGCGACACAGCAGCCCGTGGGCACATCGCCTCCGGCGGCGCAGTAGCCTCCATCAGGAATCTCTGGACTGGGAGGCGAAATGCACTGCTTCCGGCCCAGGATTCAAACGTGGGGAATTGAACTCCATATCCGGCTGCAAAGTTATGCCCGGACTGAAAGTGCTTTGACTTATGAGACGATTTAGTTCGCTTTTGTTCGCAATATTGCTTTTTGCCGGAGTCGTTGCCGCCAGTGCGCAAGCGGTTCCCTCCGCAACAGGCAGGCAGGTTTCGATTACCGCCGGCGGGATGGCCTCGATCTTCCAGCCGGATTTCGAAGGGGATAATTGGACCTGCGGAGACACATGTTCGTCTAACAACCCCGCCTACAATCTCTTTGCAGGAGCCAGCAGCTATAAGCTCTATGGCGTGGGCACGTATGTGGATGTACGGCTGAGGCGCTGGGTGCAGTTCGAGGCCGAAGGCCGCTGGCTGCGCTGGCACCAGTTCGAAGGCGTCAACCAGGACAACTACCTGATCGGCCCCAGGCTTCCTGTGTACCACTTCTGGAAGGCGACCGTATATGGGAAGGTGTTAGGCGGACGTTCGAAGATGAACTACGGCAACTATTGGGGCTATCCCTTAGGCTCCAGCTACTATACCGACATAACATTCGGCGGGGGCGTGGACCTGAAGCTGACCAGGCGGCTCAGCCTCCGGGCCGTTGATGTTGAGTATCACTACTGGCCTAATTGGGCCAGTAATTCCTCACTCTCGCCTTACGGGGCCAGCGTGGGATTGGGATACAAGATATTCTGAGGCGAAGGAGCCTCTTGCAAAATTGTCTTCAGTTAGCTGATATGCGTCAGGGCACGACTTCAGTCGTGCCGCAAATGGCCCATTCCGATTCCGGCTTCAGCCGCTGCGGAATTGCAAACAACTGAAAACAGAGACGCAGGGGCTAAAGCCCAACATCCTCTTGCTGATCTATCGGCACGACTGAAGTCATGCCCTGACGCTTCGTGCAATCTCCATGGAATTTTGCAAGTGGCTCGAAGGAGATGAGCTTTAGTTCAAAACGAATTGGGTCTGGCCAGTAGGAATCATCGCGCTGAAGGCTTTCTGGTCCTCAGCCCACAGCCAGGCCGTGATGGCCTCCCGGATGTTCTCCATGGCTTCTTTTTGGTCCCGGCCCTGCGATACGCATCCTGGAAGAGCAGGACACTCCGCTACGATCCAACCGTCCTCGGCCTCCTGCAAAACAACGTGAAAAATCATGGATCGACTCCTGTTCTAATTTCCACGTTATGCCGGTGAGGGCGAGCTTTCCGGGAAGCCAGGGCCGCGGCTCTCCGGCTTGAGAACCTCCTGCACGCCACTGCTGCCAGTGTCCGAGGGCGTGGCCAGCTTCGAGAGCATGGGGGGCAGTTGCTTGCCTTCGATGAGCATCCGGACCTCTTCGGCGTCGATGGTCTCGCGCTCCAGCAGTGCCGAGGAGATGCGGTGCATGGCGTCGGCGTTCGTCTCCACAATCCCATGGGCCGTCTGGTAGGCCTCGTCGATCAGGCGGCGCACTTCCAGGTCGATCTGCCGTGCCGTCTCTTCGCTGAAGTCGCGATGCTGGGCAATCTCCCGGCCCAGAAAGATCTGCTCTTCCTTCTTGCCGAAGGTGAGGGGACCGAGGCGGCTCATGCCGTATTCGCAGACCATGCGTCGGGCCAAATCAGTGGCGACCTCAATATCGCTGCCCGCGCCGGTGGACATCTGGTTGAGGAAGATTTCCTCGGCCACGCGTCCGCCGTAGGACATGGCCAGTTTGGCCTCCAGGTATTCCTTGGTGTAGTTGTGCCGGTCACCGGGCAAAAAGACGGTGACGCCCAGGGCCATGCCGCGTGGAATGATGGTGACCTTGTGGATGGGGTCGGAGTGCTCGCGGAAGAACGAAACCAGCGCATGGCCGGCTTCGTGGTAGGCGGTGACGCGCTTCTCTTCGTCGGTAAGCAGCATGGACTTGCGCTCCGCGCCCATGAGCACCTTGTCCTTGGCCACCTCGAAGTCATACATAACAACCTGTTTGCGGTTCATGCGCGCGGCGCTCAGGGCGGCCTCATTGACCATGTTGGCCAGGTCGGCGCCGCTGAAGCCGGGCGTTCCGCGAGCCAGCACGTTCAGATTGGTGTCGTCGGAGACGGGTACCTTCTTGACGTGGACGGCGAGGATTTCCTCGCGGCCGCGCACATCGGGCAGGCCAACCACCACGCGGCGATCAAAGCGGCCCGGACGCAGAAGAGCGGGGTCGAGAACGTCGGGGCGGTTAGTGGCGGCCACCAGGATCACGCCGTCGTTGGATTCAAAGCCGTCCATCTCGACGAGGAGTTGATTCAGCGTCTGTTCGCGCTCATCATGCCCGCCGCCGAGGCCAGCGCCGCGATGGCGGCCAACGGCGTCGATTTCGTCGATGAAGATGATGCAAGGCGCGTTCTTCTTGCCCTGTTCGAAGAGGTCGCGGACGCGGCTTGCGCCCACGCCCACAAACATCTCCACAAAATCCGAACCGGAAATGGAGAAGAACGGGACGTTGGCCTCGCCGGCCACGGCTCTTGCCAATAAAGTCTTGCCGGTTCCCGGAGGGCCAACCAACAATACGCCCTTGGGAATGCGGCCGCCGAGCTTCTGAAATTTAGCCGGCTCCCGCAGGTACTCGATGATCTCCTTCAGCTCTTCCTTGGCCTCGTCCACGCCGGCCACGTCCTTGAAGGTGATCTTCTTCTGCTGCATGGAGAGCAGGCGCGCGCGGCTCTTGCCGAATGACATCGCCTTGTTGCCGCCGGCCTGCATCTGACGCATCATCAAAAACCAGAAACCAATAAGCAAAACGATCGGACCTACGCTATACAGAAGTTGCAAAAGAATGCCGTTGCTCTGCGGCTCCTTTTTGGGGAAGTAAACCCCGGCGTCCAGCATCGCCTTTTCCAGGTCTTCGAAGTGATCTCCGACGTAGGTGTGGAACTGTTCCTTGGGCGTGGCCTTGAGGTGGCCGTGAAGTTCGTTGCCCTGGAGCTCGGCGTCCTTCACCAGCCCCTGTTTCACTTCGCTGAATAGGTCGGAGTAGGCGATCTCCTTGTCCTTGCCGCCCATTCCGGCGCCCTTTGTCACCCAGCTGATTAGAACCATGCCCAAGGCGATGATGCAGGCCCAAACCATGATCGATTTAACGGTCGAATTCACCAGGATTCCTCTCTTGACAGTGTTGGAGAAAACGTTGAACGGGTCTCCAGCACAGTCTGCACCTTCATTAGACGCCGGTACGTTCCACAAAGTCACAGGAAGAACGGGAAGCCTGAACGGCAGACACAATTACTCCGCCGCTCTGGAAGAGCAGTTACAACAATTGTACTCTCCAGGCCGGGAGAGTTGCAGCAAAAATGGGCCGAATCCAGAGCGTATCCGGAGGGTCAACCTACTGCGGAAGTTCCACTCCCAGAATGCTCTGCGGAGGACTCCAGGCTCGTAGACAGGATGCGGATTCCCAGCTCTGGTTCCACTTCGACTCCCTGCATCCAGACAATGCGGCCGTCGAGTTCCAGAACCGGCCATAGAGCGCGGCTGGATCCGGTAACTTTCAGGCGCTCTAAAACTTCCTTTACCTTGCGTGGGGCCGAGGAGTAGCGCAACCGGACTCGGTCGCCAGGCTTCCAGTTGCGCAGCGTGGCGACGAGGCAAGTACACGCCGCCTCGGCTTTGAAAGGGCACGGCTTTAGCCGTGGCGTGGGATCGGCAAGGATGGAGCCGGGCTTTAGCCCCTGAGGGAATGTATTCTCCCCAATCTGCATTCCCTCGGCGGCTAAAGCCGCATCCAAATTTGGCTCCTCGACGGCACGGCTAAAGCCGTGCCCTTTCAAAACCGGTGATTCCAGGGATTTGGCTTCCTTATCGGGTTCAGGGAATGCGTTTGTAACCTCGATCCGCAGCCTCAGGCCAAAGGCCGGGGCGGTCACCTCGCCGGGAATAGCAATCGTGTATTCCGGGGCCACCACTGCGGCGCCCTCGCCTGCCGGAAGAATGGCCAGTCGCAGCTCCCTTGCGGTTCGCTCTGCGCGGAGTCCCTGAGCCAACTGGAGCTTTTGTCCAGCACGGCCTGTGATGGCCAGGTTGCGCAGCGCCTCGGTGGAGGGAAAATCGACTGCCGTGCCCAACTGTACCGCGGCGGAGCGCAAGAGTCGGCGCTGGAGTGCGGTGGGGAGCAAAGCCAGCCGGCTGACCTCGATAGCCAGGCCATCGCCGGCAGCTCTTCGGCCACCGCCCCGGACTGGGAGGCCGTGCATCAAAATCTGCGGCCCAAGGCGAGCCAGTTCGGCCGTCCACCAGGCCTCCTCATCGCGGGCCAGCGTGGCCATCTGCGCCAGGTGCTCCCGCAATTGCGGATTCCAGCCCTCCAGCAGCGGTAGCAATTCATGGCGGATGCGGTTGCGGGTGAAGGTGAGGTGACGGTTAGAGGAGTCTTCACGCCAGCTCTGGCCCAGCGCACTGAGATAGGCTTCAACCTCAGCCCGTGTAGCCCCCAGCAACGGGCGCAGGATGCGGCCTTCAGGGTACTCGATTACTGGATGAATGCCGCTCAAGCCCTCAGTCCATGCGCCACGCAGAAATTTGGCCAGAACGGTTTCGGCTTGGTCGTCGCGGGTGTGTGCGGTGGCCACGGCCTCCACCTCGCCCGAGGCCATCAGCTTCCGGAACCAGCCGTAACGCAGGCGGCGGGCTGCCTCCTCAATGGTTTCTGCATTTTCTTTGGCTGTTGCCCCGACGTCGACTCGCGCCTCGTGAAAAGGAAGGCCCAGCTCAGCCGCTAGCGCACGGGCAAATTCCAGGTCGCCGTCAGCTTCTTCGCCGCGCAATCCGTGGTGCAGATGGGCGGCGTGGAGCACCAGGCCAAGCTCACCGCTTCTCTCCGCCAGGGCACGTACAAGGGCCACAGAGTCGGCACCGCCGGACAGGCCCACAGCCAGACGGAGTCCGGGCCGGAGCAGCGACACATCGATGGGCAGCTTGGTGCGCATTCTTAGATCATAAAGGGCTACCCCGGATGCGGTTGAGGCTGCGCGCTTGCCGGTGGCGCACCCGGTTCCAGGGATTAGTGCGCCGAATGATCCTTGCTGCTGCTAGGGCCGGGCAGGCTGTATGTAACCTTGCCATGCTCGTCTAGAAATTCCAGGAACGGAGCGTTGGATGCATCCACTTCCATGCGGATGCGTGGCCGTGATTCTGTATCCATCAAGACCACTGCGGATGCGTCGTTCTCAACCAAGTGCCCTACAAACAGCCGCGGCGCATATTTCAGATTGGCGGCATGCTCGCTGCCGTACTTCTTCATAGCCGCGTCCTTTTCCGGACCGTCTTTCATGAGGAGGAGTGCATTCATTTGCCGCACGTCATCAGCGTTATAAGGGCTACCCGTATCCACCACTTGCAATCCCGAGCGGCTCTTGCCGTCTCCTTCGCTCTGCAAAATGTTAATCGCTTCATTTTGACGGTAATGGTCGAAAGAAAGATAAACAACTTGCGTCGGCTTCCCATCCACCATCTTGCTTCCGTAAATAAGGCCGCCACATTCGTCGCCGTCATCATTGAAGAATATAAGCCCGGCGGTTGCAGGGCCATTATTCCCCATAACGCGATTCCCATATCGAGTGGTTAGATCGACTCCTGCCATCTGCCCCCCAGGCATTCGCTCGTGGTTGGCCATTGTGAGGCGGATCTTTCCGTCCGGTTCGACGATGTTGATCCGTTGGGCGTCGATCTCGTCAAACTTGATCTTCTTTTCGGGGCTCTTAGCCGCTAAGCAAAACAAGGCGACAAACAAAACAGTTGAAAAAAGTGCATAGATTTTGAGCAAGCGCAATTCTTTCTGAACCTTGTCCACGGTATCCTCCTGTTGCAATAATGATAAGTGGATACGAGAGCCGAGTTCCAAAAGTTCAAACCTAGCGCAGGAATATATTCCAAGAGGCTATCAGGTCACCGAGCAGTTACGGGGGATGGGCCAGCCGGCAGTCGGTAAAGAAGTGTTCTTTCAAAACTGGTGCGTTTGTTCTGCGCAACGACGCAATTTTCGCTGCGACAACCACCTTCGCCGGTGCTATACTCCAACCGATATGCAAGTCTTTGCGATTCTTCCCGCTGCGGGGCTGGGAACCCGGATGGCCGGTCCACAGCCCAAGCAGTTTCTCATCCTCGATGGAGTTCCCATCCTGATTCATTCGCTGCGCGCCTTTGCTGCGGTGGAGCGGGTGACGGCGATTTACGTGGCCGTGCGCAAGACGGAGATGGAGCGCGTCCAGGCCCAAATCGCCGAGTACGGCTTTGCGGATCGGGTGCGCGTGGTGGAGGGCGGTGACAACCGCCAGGAGTCCGTCTCCCATGCGCTGACTGCTTTGCCTGCCCAGCCCGACGATGTTGTTCTGGTGCATGACGCCGTCCGGCCGCTGATTGACGCGGCCACAATCGAGCGGACCATTGACGCGGTTCTGGAGCATGGGGCGGCCATCGTGGGACTGCCCGCCGTGGACACCATCAAGCAGGTGGAGCGGACCGCGCACGGAGCGCTGATTACCTCCACCATTCCGCGCGAATTTATCGTGCTGGCGCAGACGCCGCAGGGCTTTCGCTATGGCCTGCTACAGAGCGCCTACGCCGAGGCGCTGGCGGACGGATTTGTAGGCACCGACGAGGCTTCGGTGGTGGAGCGCGCCGGCCATCCGGTCGCCGTCGTCCACGGCTCTCCGGTGAATCTGAAGATTACCCAGCCGGGCGACCTGGAGTTGGCCGAGTTCTATCTGCGCAGGCGCGCCCGCTGAGAGCGGAATCCAAGCAAGGACAGGCACGGAACCATGGAAACACGAATCGGATTTGGCTATGACTCGCACGTCTTCAAGCCCGGCGTGCCGCTGCGCATCGGCGGAGTCTCGCTGGACCATCCCGAGGGACTGGCCGGCCACTCCGACGGCGACGTGCTGCTCCATGCCGTGACCGACGCACTACTGGGTTCCATTGCCGCCGGCGACATCGGCAGCTTCTTTCCGCCCGGTGACCCGCGCTGGAAGAACGCCGACTCGGCAATTTTCCTCAACCTGGCTGTGGAGACGCTGCAACGCGCCGGCTACCGCATTGTGAACATCGACACCACGCTGATTCTCGCCGCGCCCAAGATTGGTCCCGTCTCCGCCGAGATGCGCGCCCGCGTGGCCGACCTGCTGGGCCTGGGTACCGACCAGGTCAGCATCAAAGCCAAGACCCCGGAGGGGCTGAACCTCGACCATGTCGCCCAGTGCCACGCCATCGCTCTCGTCGAGCGCGTAATCGAACCCGAGGATCTGAAGAGCATGAGTGCCGTGACCGAAAGCCAGCGCCAGCTGGAAGATGTCGTCGAAGACCTGCTCAGCTCCGTCCACGGCGTGCCGAAAAAACGCGACAGCCTGGACTATGAGAACGAGTAGATTCCGCAGGGCAGGGGACTGGAACAGTTATTGTTTGGAAAGGACATGAGCAACAACGTTGCAGTCATTATTCGAGTACTCTTAAATTTCGTTAGGGATATAGTCCTTGGATTCGCAGTCTGTTTTGGGCTTATATTGCTTTTGAAATGGTGGGAGTTGCCCACAGGAGCAGGCCTTTTAGGGCATCATGTCAAAGATGCAGCACAATTGGCCATTCCAATCGCGCTAGGAATTACTCTAGGTGATTTCACCAGGCAACTCTGGCCCAAGCGTTCGACGCTCAATGAATAGCCTTCACACCAGCAGAACGGGAACTCCATACTCCGCCAGCTTCTTGTCGCTCGTTACAAGAATCAAGCCTTCCACGAAGGCCTGCGCGACAAGCAGGCGATCAAAGGGATCACGATGGATCAAAGGTAACTTCGATGCACGATCGCCATGCCGAATACAAACCGGCAATTCCTTCAAATGAAATACTTTCAGAAGAGAATCGAAGGAAGAGTCAAGTTGAAGTTTCCCGTTGGCTATCTTCAAGCTCAACTCCCAAGCTGTCGCTGCGCTCAGGAATCTCTCATCCGCTTCTTCCAAGAGGCTCAGAAAAGAAGGAACGAGTCTGGGGTTTCCCAGATCAAGCCAGACAAGAATATTTGAATCCAAAAGGTATCGAGAGCCGTTCATGTACACGCCCTATCGGTAGTAATGCTCTTCTTCTTTCGCTTCATCGTCAAAAAGTTCGATTGGAATATCTTCTTCCCAATCCGCGGACAAAATCTTGATGCCCAGAAGATTCTGACCAAATGGAATGCGCGCCGGAGCCGTTTCCTTATCGGACTTCACCAACTTAGCCATCGGCTTGCCGGCCTTGGCGATGACAATCTCTTCCCCCTTCGCGGCCCTGTCCACCAGGCTGGAAAGGTGCGTTTTGGCTTCGTAGAGATTCACCTGCGTGCTGGCCATGGCTGCCTCCATTGCTCTCTCAATAGCTTCAATTGTGCGCCATTCTCCCTGGTTGGTCAAGTTGGTCAAGCTGATCGCGGCCAGCAGATACATGGCCGGTTGAACCGTTGTTTTCGACTACACAAGAATTTGATTGCGAATTTTACCGTTTCGCTATAACGTAACTTCGAGTCCCTATCTCGCTCCTGGAGTGTTCTGAATGCAATATTTGGCGTTTTTCCTGCTGGATTCTGATCCTACAGCTGCAATCGTAGCCTTGATGGCGATTATTCCAATCATCATCCTGGTATGCCTTCTCATCATCCTGATCCCCTTCTGGTTCATCCTGAAGAAGGCAGGCTTTTCGCCCTGGCTCACCCTGATCAACATTGTTCCCTTAGGCACGATGATTCTTCTTTACGTGCTGGCCTTCTCCGATTGGAAGGTTGTGCCTGCGCCGCAGCCTATCTGGCAACAGCCGCAACAGCCGCCGTATCAGCCTCAGGCCTGAATTTTTTGATTCGGTCCCTGAATACTGTTACTCCGTGCCCCATCCTTGCGACTTACCGGGATCCCCGGCGACAGGTCTTCGTCGCTGGGGTGGTCGGGCGCAAGGGTGGGATGCGATAAATTATGGACCGGCTCAAGCATTGATGAGGAAGCGCATCCGGCGTCGCGATTGGTAACATACAATCACGATGCCTGATTCAGCTTCCTCTCCGGCCACCGCTCCTCGCGTTCGTTTTGCGCCCTCGCCCACCGGTTTCCTCCACGTGGGCAGTGCCCGCACGTTTATCTTCAATTGGCTCTATGCCCGTCACAATCACGGGACACTCATACTGCGTCTAGACGACACCGACGTCGAGCGCAACACCGAGGTCAGCGTCCAATCGATTTTTGAAGGCTTGCGCTGGCTGGGGCTCTCCTGGGACGAGGAATACAAACAATCCGAACGCCTCGCCCTGCATCGCAGTCAGGCCGAAGCAATCTTCGCCAAGGGCCTTGCCTATCGCGACTTCACCCCCGCCCACTCGGCTGACGACGAGCATTCCTCCGCGCAAGGCGCATGGCTCTTCAATCCCGGTATGCGCGAATTGTCCAGAGAAGAGTCCGACCGCCGCGCCAATTCTGGAGAATCATTTGCCCTCCGCTATCGCGTTCCGCGCGGAGAAAACCGCACCCTCAGCTTCACCGACGCCGTCTACGGCCCGCAGTCCAAGCTCGCTGATGAGGTCGAAGACTTCGCCCTCCTGCGCTCGGATGGCTTTCCCACCTACCACCTCGCCTCCTGCGCCGACGACGCCGATCTCCGCATTACGCACATCATCCGCGGCCAGGATCACCTCACTAACACCTTCAAGCACCTGCTGATCTTCGAGGCCCTCGGCGTCGAACCGCCCCAATTCGCCCACTTGCCCCTGCTCGTCGCCCCCGACGGAGCCAAACTCTCCAAGCGCAAGCACGGCCCCGTCGTAAGCGTGACCACCTATCGCGATGCGGGCTTCCTACCCCAGGCTTTCGTCAATTTCCTCTGCCTCCTCGGCTGGTCGCCCAAGAACGACCGCGAGTTCCTCTCCCTCGATGAGCTTACCGCCGTCTTTACTTTCGAAGGCATCAACCGCGCCAACGCCGTCATCAACTTCACCGAAGAAGACCCATTCGACCCGAAAGCTGTCTGGCTCAATGCCGAGCACATCCGCGCCCTCAGCGTCGAGGAACTTGCCAGTCTGCTGCCGCCGTTTTTTGAGAAGGCCGGTCTCGTAGCAACGCCGGACAAGCTCCTCGCCGTCACCCCGCTCATTCGCGAGCGCATCAAGCTCCTCGGCGAAGCCCCCGCTGCCGCCGACTTCTTCTTCCTTCCCCTGCTCGCGCCCTACGACCCCGCCGAACTGATCCCGTCCAAGGGTGGCGATGCGGCCATGGCTCTGCGCGTCCTCCAACACGCATTGGAAGTTCTACCCGCCGTCAACTTCGACCACGATTCGCTCGACCAGGAGCTACGTGCGGCAGCCTCCCATCTGGGTTTGAAGGCCGGGCAGGCCTTCCAGCCCATCCGCGTCGCCGTCTGCGGACGCAAAAACGCGCCGCCGCTCTTTGAAACCATGGCCTTGCTGGGCCGCGTGACGTGCCTCGCCCGCATCAGAGAGGCCGAAGCCTACCTGCAATCGTTTGCTTGAGCACAGACTAGCCCACAACCTCGCCCGTACAATAGGAAAGTAGCCATGACCAACTCGAATCCGGAAACGCAAGCCGCCGCCACGCCCTCCAACTTCCTCCGCGACATGATCGCCGAGGATGTGCGCACCAAAAAGTACGGCGACGCCGTCGTCCAGACCCGCTTTCCTCCCGAGCCTAACGGCTACCTGCACATCGGCCACGCCAAGGCCATCTGCATCGACTTCGGCCTCGCCGACGAGTTCGGCGGCAAGACCAACCTGCGCTTCGACGACACCAACCCCGAAAAAGAGGAGCAGGAGTACGTCGATTCCATCATGGCGGACGTTCGCTGGCTTGGCTTCCAGTGGGAGCGCCTCTGCTATGCTTCGGATTATTTTGGTCAGCTCTACGAGTGGGCTTTGCAGCTCGTCAAAGCTGGCAATGCCTACGTCGATGACCTCTCCGCCGACGAGATTCGTCAGCACCGCGGCACCCTCACCGAGCCCGGCAAAGACTCGCCCTATCGCAACCGCACAGTCGAAGAAAATCTCGACCTCTTTCAGAGAATGAAGGCTGGAGAATTCCCCGACGGCAGCCGCGTGCTCCGCGCTAAAATCGACATGACGTCGCCGAATCTGAATCTGCGCGATCCGGTCATGTACCGCATCCTCCACGCCTCTCACCAGCGCACCGGCGACCAGTGGTGCATTTATCCCATGTACGACTACGCCCATGGCCAATCAGATTCCATCGAGCGCGTCACTCACTCCATGTGTACTCTCGAGTTCACCGACCACCAGCCCATCTACCGCTGGTATATCGAGCAGCTCGGCATCTTCCCATCAAATCAAACCGAATTCGACCGCCTCAACATCACCTACACCATGCTCAGCAAGCGCAAGCTCCTCCAGCTCGTCAATGAAAAGCGCGTCAACGGCTGGGATGATCCGCGCATGCCCACTCTCTGCGGCCTCCGCCGCCGCGGATTTACTCCTGAAGCTATCTGCGCCTTTGTCGCCGCCTCAGGAGTCTCGCGCACCAACGGCAGCACCGACATCGAGATGCTCGAGCACTTCCAGCGCGACGACCTGAACCGCCGCGCGAGCCGCGCCATGGCCGTCCTGCATCCTATCAAGCTGGTCATCGATAACTACCCTGCCGACAAGGTCGAGTTCCTCGATGTTGCCAACAATCCCGAAGACCCCTCCGCCGGCAACCGTCAGGTGCCCTTCTCGCGCGAACTCTTCATCGAGCAAGATGACTTCCGCGAGATTCCTCCGCCCAAGTACTACCGGCTGTCACCTGGGAAAGAAGTGCGCTTGCGCAACGCCTATTTCATCACTGCCCAGAGCGTAGTGAAAGACGCGGCCGGCGAGATCGTCGAGGTCCACTGTACTTACGATCCGGCCAGCCGCGGCGGCAACTCTCCCGACGGCCGCAAGGTCAAGTCCACCATGCACTGGGTTTCAGGCGCCCACGCCATCTCCGCCGAAATCCGTCTCTACGGCAACCTCTTCGCCAAGGCCGATCCCTACGACCTCGCTGAAAATCAAGACGTTCTCGACAATCTCAACCCCAACTCGCTGGAGATTCTCACTGGCGCCAAGCTGGAGCCATCACTTGCGAATGCGAAACTTGAGGACCGTTTTCAGTTCGAGCGCGTCGGCTATTTTTGCATCGATCCCGACTCCAAACCGGGCAATCTGGTCTTCAACCGGACTCTCGCGTTGAAGGACTCCTGGGCCAAAATCGAGAACAAGTCCGGAAAAAAGTCAGGCGCGTAAAGCTCACGGGTGCAACACGGAGGGAGCAGGGGGCTTCAGCCCCCTGAATGCAGCCTACAAATCAAAATGGCTTTAGCCACGGGCCTTTCGTTGATTCCGGGCTGAATGGGCTTTGAGCTTTCCCCGAATATTTGCTATCATGATAGCATCCAAGTCTTGGAGGCGAAGATGGCGCAGATTCTGGTTCGCAATCTCGATGACCGGCTAAAGACCCGCTTGCATAGCCGAGCCAAACGCCACGGCCATAGCATGGAAGCCGAGGCACGGGAGATTCTCCGCAACGCGCTGCTAGTCGAAGAGGCTCCGGCGGGCGGCCTGGGGACGGAGATCTCCAACATGTTCCGCGGTGTCGGACTCAAAGAGGGAGAAGAGATCCCTGAGCTTCGCGGCTTCACCATGGAAGTGCCGGACTTCGAGTCATGATTCTTCTCGACACGAACGTGATCTCGGCGCTCATGCGAGATACTCCTGACGAAGTAGTCATTCCATGGCTCGACCGCCAGCCGCGCACGTCGATCTGGACGACCTCAGTCAACATATTCGAGACTCGCTACGGCCTCCAGATTATGCCGCTAGGAAAGCGTCAATCTACGATGAGGTCGCTTTTCGAGCGGTTGCTCACCGATATAATACAGGGACGCATTGCGCTCTTCGACTCCGCGGCAGCCGAACACGCGGCGGACCTGGCGGCCGATTGCAAGAAGAGAGGACGGCCGCGTGATCCGCGCGACACCATGATCGCAGGAATCGTGCTCGCCTCTCACGCGAAACTCGCCACGCGCAACGTCAAGCACTTCGAGGAGATAGCCTCTTCGCTAGTGAATCCCTGGGATTCGCAAAGCCTCACCCACCGGACTTGACCTTGCGCCCAGGCGAGGACTGCGCCCGCTGTCACTGCTCCGCTATGCTGGTGAGGATGGTTCATTGATGGACAGCGAGCATCACAATCCGGCGGCGGCAATGGAAGGACAGGAACAGGAGTTTCTGGAATTGCGCCATGTGAATGTGGCGCGCGGCGAGCGCGTTGTGCTTGAGGATATAAACCTGCGGATTCGCGCCGGTGAGCATGTGGCGATACTGGGTCCGAACGGCTGCGGAAAATCCACGCTGATTCTGACCATGAGCTGCCAGCTTTACCCCATTGTGCGGCGAGGAATGAGGGTGCGCATCTTCGGGCGGGAACGCTGGGATCTGACCGAGTTGAGGCGGCATTTCGGCGTGGTGGCGCCGGGCTTGACGGGTACGGAGCTGCCCGGCGAGCGGACGGCCACGACCACTGGGCTGAATGCCGTGATTGCCGGATTCTTCTCCGCTTCGACGCTGTGGCCCAATCTGCACGTCACCAACGAAATGCAAGCCAGAGCCGTGGAGGCCCTTGCGCGGATGGAGGCCCTGCATCTGGCGGAGCGGCTGGTGGGGGAGATGTCCGCCGGGGAGAAGCGCCGCATTATGATTGCGCGCGCGCTGGTGCACCGGCCCAGGCAATTGCTGCTGGACGAGCCCTCGAACGCGCTTGACCTGGCCGCGCAACGCGAGCTGCGCGAGACGCTGCGACGCCTGGCCGGCGAAGGCACTGGCCTCGTGATGGTTACGCACCATTTGAGCGATATTCTGCCGGAGATTGAGCGCGTCATTCTGATGCGTGGAGGCCGCATCCTGGGCGATGGTCCGCGAGAGGAGCTTTTGACCGAGGCGCGGTTAAGCGAACTCTTTAACACGCCGGTGCGGATCGGTCGCGATGAGCAGTGGCTGCATAGCTGGTGAGGGTGTTCATCGCCGGCTGACCCAGAGGCTTAGAGATGACGTTGGTCCGGCGTTCTATATAATTTGTAAAACGCCGTTATTTCCGGAGCCCAGCTAATCAAGCGTGAGGTCGATGATGCAGCAGACAGCGGTTCCAGTCGCGGAGAGGGGCAGGGAAGCAGCGAGTGCTGCGTCCCCGGCCGGAGTTGCGCCGAAGCCTGAGGCTCTGAAGATCGACGAAATCTCGCCCCTGGCTGCCGCCAGTTCCCCTGAGGCCGAGGCATTCCGGAAGGAGATTATTCGTGTAGGCCGCAAGCTGTGGGAGCGGCAATATGTAGACGGCTGCGGCGGCAACATCAGCGTCCGGCTAGGCTCGCGCTACGTTCTCTGCACGCCCACCATGCTGAGCAAAGGAGACCTGGAGCCGGCCGACATTTGCCTCTCCGACCTGGACGGCAACATACTGGCTGGAGACCGCTCGCGCACCAGCGAACTGCTGCTGCATCTGGAGATTTACAAGGCCAGCCCACAGGCCCAGGCTGTGGTGCATTGCCACCCGCCCTATGCAACGGCCTTTGCCGTCACCGGCGCCACGCCGCCCAACGGACTGATTACCGAGTACGAGTTATTCATCGGCCCGGCGGCGGTGGCCCCTTATGAAACCACCGGCACCAGGGCCTTTGCCGAGACGGTGCGGCCCTTTGTCAAGGATCACAACACCATCCTGCTCACCAATCACGGCATCGTCTGCTGGTCGGACACGGTGATGCACGCCGAGTGGCTGGTGGAGATCTTTGAAACCTGCTGCAAAACCTACCTGCTGGCGCAACAGATCGGCAAGCCGCTCAGTTTCATTCCGGAAAACAAGATACGGGAGATTCTGGCGCTGAAGCGGCGGCTGGGCTTCCCCGATGCGCGCCTCCATGATGCGGCTGTTCCAGCAGAAGGAACGAGTGCTGAACTGGAGCGGCTGGTGGAGCAAGTGACAGCGCGGCTGGAAGATCGCAACTGATTTTCCGCCGATTGAACTTTTATTTGCCGGCCTCGGCAACCTCAGGCAAAAAGTATCCCCAGCCGTTCTTTGCCGCAGCCTCGAGCAGTTCCAGAGATGGGTTGACCGGGAAGGCATTGCGCGCCGTCTGGAGCATGGCCAAATCGTGGACGGAGTTGCCGAAGACCGCGTCGGGGCGCGTGAGTCCTATGCGAGCCAGCGCGGCGGCCTTTTTCTCGTCGGTGGGCACATCCAGAATCTCCGTGGTGATGAGGCCGTTGACGACGCGCACTTCGGCTGCCAGTACGCGCTCCTCGGGAATGTTGAAGTCGCGTACCCCTTCGGCGACCACCCACTTGTTGGTGGAGCTGACGGCCCAAATCTCGACGCCGGCCTTTTGAAGTGCGGCGACAAGCTGTGCCATCTCGGCAAAGATGCGCGGAGGAACATACTCGCGGACATAGCGGGCGGCGGCGGCGCGCAGTTCCTCCTCGCGCAGGCCGGCATAAATCTGCACCATCTGGCCACATATATCCTCTTCGCTCACCGAGCCTGCCAGATAGTCGCGATAGCGGGTATCGACCCAGTCGCAGGTGGAGCGCGAGACCATGCCCTTCTCCATCGACCAGGTCAAAAATCCAAAGCCGGTGTCGCCGTTCCACAGCGTTCCATCGCAATCAAAGACCGCAACTTGGGGGTTGCTCGCAAAAACCAGCCGCTCAAACTCCGGGGCGGTCCAGCGGGGAATTTCAATTTGTGTTTGTGTCAATCGTTCCTCTTGCCGTTCAAAAAATCATCTGATTCTATTTTCATTCAAATCACCATTTTTTGCACGTAAAGGTTTGATGAAGCTCTTGCGCCACTTGCAGTGAGGCCAAACGCTCGCTCTTCGCCCGCAGCACCTGTGGTGCGGCTAACTGCTTTTCAGGCGGCATGGGGCGTGAGCTTGATTCCGAGCGCCTTCATCACGCCCAGGAAGGTGGAGAGGCGCGGATCGCCGCTAGGCGAGAGGGCTTTGTAGAGGGCCTCACGCGTGACGCCGGATTGGCTGGCGAGTTGCGTCATGCCCTTGGCGCGTGCGACGTCACCCAGCGCGGCGGCGATCAGGACAGGGTCGCCGTCTTCGAAAACGACACGGAGATAGGCGGCAATGCGACCGGGCGTGTCGAGATACTCGGCTGGATCGTATGGGGTGGTTTTAAGAGCCATGAACTTCCTCCTTGGCCATTGCGATGGCGCGAGCGATGTCGGATTGTTGTGTCTTTTTCGTTCCGCCAACCAATAGCAGAACGACGAGTGAACCCACGTGCGTGTAATAGACGCGATAGCCCGGTCCATAGTCGATCCTCATCTCGCAGACGCCTTTACCGATAGGCTTCACGTCTCCGAAGCTGCCAAGAATAAGACGCCGGATACGTGTGTGAATCCGTGCGAACGCCTCATCGTCCCGCAACTTGACTAGCCATCGAGAAAAGGCCTCGGTCTGGCGAACCTCGACCATGCGTTAACTATAGTTCACAATGAAGATTTGTTCAAGGGGGTGTTGGTCTCCCACCCTTTCGCCAAAAAAAGCGAAAGGATGGGGCACCCGGCGTTGAATCAGTACCAGTACTTGAACTCCGGCCATTCGGAGGCGTAGGTGCGCTTGCGATGGCGCAGCCAGAAGTAGTGGTGATGCTCGTGGTCCATGATCCAGGGCGCATCAAAGGGACCCAGATCGATTACTTCAGCGTAGTTGTCCGCGTAGTCCTTGGGATCGTTGCCGAGGGTGAGGACGGATTCTCCCGTGTAGCCGTTCCAGCCCCAATAAAAGTAATTCTGATGGCCGCTGATGGCCGTGGGCAAACCGTATTTTGGGCCGAGAATGTTGACTGCGCTAGCCTCGCCGTAGTTGCCGCAGAAGATGGCGGTGCGGGCGCGCACGTCGGATGGCAGAACGTTATAACGCGCGGCAAAGCCCTCCACCATCTGCGGCCAGCCGAAGCGGTCGGAGAGGTACTGCGGCAGAGGGCTGTTGAACTTTTCAGTCTTGACCTTATTGGCGCCGAAGTGGTCGGCATAGGCGGTGTACTTGTCCGGAGGCAGAATCGTCAGCATGATGGGCGCGGTGGCGCGGCAGAGCAGGTAGCCGAGTATCACCGTGTAGACTACGGGCGGCCAGCCGCGGCGTGTGAGCTGGCCAAGCGCCACGGCTCCGGCGGCAAAGAGCACTGGATAGATGGGCGCGACGTAGTAATCCTTGGCGTGCATGGCCATCATCATGGCCAGGAAGATCAGATAGCAGGGAACGACAAAGCGCCAGGGGCGGGCCTTGCGTGCGAAGGCCAGCCAGGCCAGGCCGCCGATCCACAATGGAGCAGCGACGATCAGCAGCATGTTGACCTGTTCGCGCAGGAAGGCCAGCGGCGGCAGCTTGGTGTTTTTATCGGAGTGGGCGACGCCGTACAACAATTCATAAGTGGGGAAGTGGTTCGCCCATTGCCAGAGGAGGTTGGGCAGGGTAACGAGAAGCAACAGTGCGACTCCGGCGGCGCAACCCTTCGACCAGAGAATGCGCCGTTGCGGGCTGAGCAGGAGGCCGAGCAAGAGCGCAATCAAAAAGAAGACCGTCGAGTGCTTGTTTTCGATGCCCATGCCGGCCAGCAATCCAAAGAGCAACCATGCGCGGGGGCTGGCGCTGCCCTCGGCAATGCGAAGGACGACCAGCAGCGCGCCCATCCAGAAACAGGGCTCAACGGAGTTCATGGAGAGATAGTTGGATGTGCCCAGAAAGACCGGAGCGGCGAGAACGGCGCTCATGGCCAGCACCTGCGCCGTGCGGCGGCCGCCAAGCTGCCAGGCGATCAGGCCTGTGAGGCCGACGGTTACGCCGCCAGCCGCGAAGCTGAGGATGCGAATGCCGGTGGGCGAGAGGCCGAAGAGCGTCTCGGCCAGCCGCGCCTGCAAAGCGACCAGCGGCGGCTGATCGACATAGCCCCAGGCCAGATGATGGCCGCAGACCAGGAAATACAGCTCGTCGCGAAAGAATCCGTAGCCGAGATGGCTACCCCAGAGCGAGCTGGCCAGATGGATGAAAAAGGTGATCGCGGCGAAGATGCCGGCGAGCAGCAGAGCTGAGCGCAGAGACGTTCGCGCGAGGATAGGCGAATTGGCTTCGGGCAAGTCAGTACTCTCCTAAGCGTCAGTCTACGTGATTCTACGCAGGAGGAGCGAAGATGGTTCCCATGAATTGTTGCGCCTAGTTTGGCCGTTCATGTTGCCGGTTGCGCTACATGGAAATGCCGCCAGATGGTTTCGGCGGTTTTTTGCGGGACGACGGCGGCGAGTGATTCGGCAGTAGCTTGCTGCACGTCGCGCAGGCTGCCGAAGTGGGTAAGCAGGCGCTGTCTTGTTTGTGGGCCGACGCCGGGAATGTTCAGCAGCTCTGAATCGCGGTCGCGCATGGCCCTGCGCTGACGATGGTAGCCGACGGCGAAGCGGTGGCTCTCGTCGCGAATGAGCTGAACCAGATGCAGCACCGGCGAATGGCGCTCGAGGACCACCGGCTCCTGCTCATTGCCGTAACGGTAGATGACCTCTTCGCGTTTGGCGATGGAGGCAAGCGGAGGCATAGCGATGCCAGCGGCAGTGAAGTCCAAAGATTCGAGAGCTTCGGCGGCGGCGTGAAGCTGGCCGAGTCCGCCATCGACGAGGATGAGGGAGGGGAGAGAGTTGGGTTCCTTCGAAGCTTTTCCCTCAGGGGCTAAAGCCCGCGGCGTTTTTGGGGCATTTTCGGCACGACTGAAGTCGTGCCCTGACGCTTCTGGGCTGCTATTGAGTTCTCCCGCAGTTGACCTATTGGAAGTTGCCGATTTCTTTCCTTCATCGAGCAGGCGGCGATAGCGGCGCTGGATGACCTCGCGCATGGAGGCGAAGTCGTCCACGCCGGCGACGGTTTTGATTTTGAACTTGCGATAGGCCTGCTTGTTCATCTTGCCGTCTTCCCAAACGACCAGCGAGGCAACCGTCTCCGCGCCCTGAATGTGGGAGATGTCGAAGCACTCGATGCGGCGAGGCAGTTCGGGAAGCATAAGCGCTTCGGCTAGCGATTCCTGGATCGCTTTGCGCGAAGGCTCGAGGACGCGGAAGCGCTGGATGTAGGACTGCTTGGCGTTCTGGCCGGCCAGATCGACGAGCGAGCGCTTCTCACCGCGTTGCGGGACGGCGATCTCGATGCGATGGCCGGTGCGCTCAGTGAGCAGGGCGGCCAGAGCTTCGCGGTCGTCGAAATCCGCCGGAACGAGAATGGAGCGCGGAACGTAGCGCTGATCGATGTAGAGCTGCTTGAGGAGCGCGGAGAAGACTGAACCGGCATGGAATTCTGGTTCGCTACCGGCCTTTCTCTCAGGGGCTAAAGCCCGCTCTTCATTTTGCGAAGTTTGCGGCACGACTGAAGTCGTGCCCTGATACAAAGCCTCGACTTTGTGTTTTTCCGCATGCTGTGAAGTCGTGCCCTGATACAAAGCGGCGTTGGAAGACGATGGCGCGTTGGAAGATGATGGAGATTCTGGGCTGGCGGCTTCGAGCAGTTCCGGTAAATCTTCCCAAAAGAATTCGCGGCGGTCGACGATCTTGCCGGCGCGTACGTGAAAGAGGTTGACGGCCAGCGAGCCATCCTCGAAGTGATAGCCGAAGACGTCAGTGTCGTCGCTCTGCTCGGCGGTAGCGGCGCGTTGCTTCTCCTGAAGTTGATGGATGGTGGAGAGCTGATCGCGCAACTTGGCGGCGGCTTCAAACTGCTCGGCTTCAGCAGCGGCTGTCATGCGCGCGGTCAGCGTACGCTCAAGCTCTGCATGGCGGCCTTCCAACAGCAGGCGCGCGTCACGCACGGCGCTCGCGTAAATCTCCGGCGTAGTCAGTCCCTCGACGCAGGGGCCCAGGCAGCGATGAATGTAGTACTGCAAACAGGCGCGGGGGTGATAGCGGGAGAGATCGACCTTGCAACTGGGAATCAGGAAGCTACGGTGGATCAGTTCGACGACGCGCCAGGCCAGGCTGCTGGGGAAGTAGGGGCCAAAGTAGGCGGCGCCGTCTTTCAGCAGTCGGCGGGTGACAAAAACTTTAGGGAAGCGGTCGCCCATGGTGAGCTTGACGAAGGGATAGCTTTTGTCGTCCTTGAGCAGAATGTTGAAGCGCGGCTTGCGCTGCTTGATGAGGTTGGTTTCGAGCGCCAGCGCCTCGGACTCGTTGCCGACAAGAATGTATTCGAGATCGACGGCCTCGCGCATAAGCGAGCCGGTTTTGGCGTCGGCCTGCGATGACTCCAAGAGATACGAGCGGACCCGAGAGCGCAGATTGTTGGCCTTGCCGACGTAGATGACCACGCCCTCGGCGTTCTTGTAGAGATACACGCCGGGCTGCGTGGGCAGGCTGCGGATTTTTTCGTAGAGGTCCATAAAGCAGGGAACAAAGAACAGGGAGTAGGGAATAGGGAATAGGGAATAGGGACTTTCCGCAGTCTACAACTTTCGGGCTGACTCGCTGGCTGGCTGTTCCGCCGCTTTCTATTCCCTGTTCCCTATTCCCTACTCCCTGCCTTTCTCACATTTTATCGAAATGCCGGAAGCCGCCGGTGCCTACCAGCATGGTCAAGAAGATCAGAAAGTTGTAGCAGGCGTGAACCAGCGTGCTGGCGGCCAGTGAGCGTGTAACCAGGCGCACTGCGCACAAAATCAGGCTGACCGTGACGAGCAGGAGAAACGGACCGAGCGAATGGCCTTGCTGATCGGCGTGTAACAAAGCGAAGGGGATAGTGGTGAGGACGGAGGCAATCACCATAGCGAAGATGGACCACTGAGGATGGCCGTTGGCGTCGAGCGGGTGTGCGGGCTTGCCGGTGCTTTTTTCTATTGCCCAGTCCCAAGCCGTGGCAAGGGACGGCAGCAGAAAGCCACGGAAGACGATCTCCTCAAAAAGAGGCGCGAGGGTGACGCCGAAGCCGAACATCAGCCACGCGGCGCCCGGAGAACGGAAGATATCTTCGATGGGGGCGTGCTCCGGTCCTGGAAGAAGCCATTGGTCCAGCAGGGCCAGAACGAAGCAACCCAGGGAGATGGCGGGCAATCTCCAACCCAGTTGGAGAGCCGTTGCGCCGCGCCAATGAATTCCGGCAAAGAAACTTTTGTTCCATAGCAGCGGAAAGAGAGGGAAGCAGAGGGCCAGCGTGACGAGATAGAGGACCGCCTCGCTGCCCAGCAGATAGTGAACATTGGTCTTGATCTGATCCTGCGTTGTGACGCCATCCCAATGGAATTGCAGGGCGACAAATATCAGCACTGCCATGCACACAAACCCGAAGAGCAGAAAGGCCGACAACAGGGCGAGATGGCCTAGATGGGGAATGCGTGCGGGCGCAACTGCCTCGGGTTGGGACCAGGACTGAAACAGCTCCGCTGCTTCTTCATTCGTCTGCGCGGCCTGCGGCAAAGTCTGGTCCGGACGGAAAAATGGAATTAGCTCCGACTCGCGCGGCGTGTGTTCCTGGTCGTTCATGGCAGCACCGTCTTCTTTCTGCGGGTTGCGGATTTTTTTGCGGCGTTTTTCTTTGCGGTTGTGAACTTGGCAGGTTCATCCGCTATAACCTGTGCAATCGGCAGTGTAGCCTGCGTGACGGTTGAATCGACGCTAGCGGAATCATCGTCAAGTTCGGAGGGTGCAAGACGGCCGCTGCTGGAGGTGTAATAGCGCTTGAGAAACTGGCCAGTGTAAGAGCCGGGAGTGGCGGCTATCTTAGCGGGGCGGCCCTGACCGACGATGCGGCCGCCGTCTTCGCCGCCCTCGGGGCCGAGGTCGAGAATCCAGTCGGCGTTGCGGATCACGTCCAGGTTGTGTTCGATGATGATGACCGTGTTGCCCAGGTCGGTGAGCCGGTGAAGAACCTCGAGCAGCTTGCGCACGTCGTCGAAGTGCAGTCCGGTGGTGGGCTCGTCGAGCAGATAAAGCGTGCGGCCGGTCTGGCGCTTCGATAGTTCGCGGGCCAGCTTCATGCGCTGCGCCTCGCCGCCGGAGAGCGTGGTCGCGCTCTGTCCCAAATGGACGTAGCCCAGGCCCACATCCACCAGGGTTTGCAGCTTCTGGCGCACCTGCGGCACGTCGGTGAGCACAGTAAGCGCGTCTTCGATGGTCAGTTCGAGAATGTCGGCGATGGAGTGGCCGTGGAATTTTACAGCCAGCGTTTCCTGATTGTAGCGGCGGCCATTGCAGATTTCGCACTGCACGTAGACGTCGGGCATGAAGTTCATTTCGATGCGGCGCTGCCCATCGCCCTGGCAGGCCTCGCAGCGGCCACCGCCCACGTTGAAGCTGAAGCGGCCGGGCTTGTAGCCGCGCTCGCGAGCCTCGGGCAGCATGGCGAAGAGGTCACGGATGGGCGAGAAAACCTGAGTGTAAGTAGCCGGGTTGGAGCGCGGCGTGCGGCCGATGGGCGATTGGTCGATGCGGATAACCTTGTCAAGCTGTTCGGCGCCAGTGATGGTGTCGTGCGCGCCGGGTTCCTCGCGCGAGCCGTAGATGCTCTTGGCCAGCGAGCGATAGAGAATGTCGTTAATGAGCGTACTCTTGCCCGAGCCGCTGACGCCGGTGACCAGGGTCATCACGCCCAGCGGAATGCGAATCGTCACGTCCTGCAAATTATGCTCTCTCGCGCCGGTGACGGTGATCCACTTGCCAGTGAGGGTGCGCGGATGGACGCGTTGCAACATTCCGGATGCGCCGGAGAGATAGCGCCCGGTAAGCGACTCGGGGCAGGCCATGATCTCCGCGGGTGTGCCTTGCGCAACGACCTGGCCGCCCAGACGGCCCGCGCCGGGACCGAGGTCGAGAACATAATCGGCGTGGCGAATGGTTTCTTCATCGTGCTCCACGACCAACACTGTGTTGCCCAGGTCGCGCAGTTTTTCCAGGGCCTGAATGAGCCGGTTGTTGTCGCGCTGATGAAGACCGATGGAAGGCTCGTCGAGAACGTAGAGCACGCCGCGCAGGCGGGAGCCAATCTGCGTGGCGAGGCGAATGCGCTGACCCTCGCCGCCGCTGAGCGTGGCGGCGTTGCGGTCCAGCGAAAGGTAGTTAAGACCAACGGCGCAGAGAAACTCCAGCCGCTCGGCGATCTCGTGGCGGATGCGCTCGGCAATCAGCGACTGGCGCGCGGTGAAGCTGAGGTTGATGGCAGCCGAGAGAGCGCGGTTGAGCGGCAGGGCGGTGAAATCGGCGATAGAGAGGCCGCCGATCTTGACTGCCAGCGACTCCGGACGCAGGCGCTTGCCGCGGCAGACGGGGCAGGGCGTGGCGGACATGTAGCTCATCATCGACTCGCGATAGGAATCGCTGCGCGCTTCTTCAATGCTGTCGCGCAGGTAGCTCAGAATGCCGTGAAAGCCAGTGCGCGGGCCTTCGCCTTTGGGCGGGCCGTAGACCAGGAGATGCTGCTGGCGCGGGGGCAGCTCCTCGAAGGGCGTCTGGAGGTCGATTTTGTAGCGGTCGGCGGCCAGATGAATGAGCTTGAGCAGATATTGCGAGGTAGAACCAGGGCCGAGACCATCCAGCAGCGGCTTTGACCAGTCGGTGATGACCTTGGCGGGGTCCAGATCATAGAGCGACCCCAGGCCATGGCACTCGGGACAAGCGCCGAAAGCGGAGTTGAAGCTGAAGCTGCGCGGCTCGAGCCGAGGCACGTCGAGGCCACAGTCGGGGCAGGCCATGCTAGAGGAGAACAACTGTTCCTGAGGCTTGGAAGACTCGGAACCGCCGGCAACGGCCACCAGCGCGAGTCCGTTGGCCAGTTGCAGAGCCTTGGCGACGGCCAGGTCGAGGCGTTTTTCTACGGAGGGTTTTCCGGGGGGGAGCGGGGGCGCATCGGCCGCGGGAGTCTTGAGCAGAATGCGGTCCACGACAGCTTCGACGGTGTGGTTCTTGCGGCGGTCGAGCAGAACCGGCTCAGAGAGGTCCACCAGTTCGCCATCCACGCGGGCACGAAAGCCCTGCCGGTCGAGCTGGTCGAGCAGTTCCTTGAACTCGCCCTTGCGTCCGCGGACGATGGGCGCCATCACGGTGACGCGCTCGCCACGGCCAAGTTCGAGAATGCGCTGGACAATTTGATCCGCCGTCTGATGGGCGATGGGCCTTCCGCAGTTGGGACAGTGGGGCGTGCCAATCGAGGCGTAAAGCAGGCGCAGGTAATCGTAAATCTCGGTGATGGTGCCCACCGTGGAACGCGGGCTGCGGCTGGTGGTCTTCTGCTCGATGGAGATAGCCGGCGAGAGTCCCTCGATGGAGTCCACGTCGGGACGTTCGATTTGATCGAGGAACTGGCGCGCATAGGCCGAGAGTGTCTCCACGTAGCGGCGCTGGCCCTCGGCATAGATAGTGTCGAAGGCCAGCGAGCTCTTGCCCGAGCCACTGAGGCCCGTGACCACCGTGAAGGTGTTGCGCGGGATGCGCACGCTGATGTCGCGCAGATTGTGCTGGCGCGCCCCGCGCACCGAGATGTGAGTGATGGGCATGATGAAAGTCGAAGTCTGTGACCGGCGCAGTTCTATGAAATCTCTGATTGAATCAGTTCTTTGATTGAATCAATGTCTTGATTGAATCAACGTTTTGATTGAATCAACGTTTTGAAAGGGCACGGCTTTAGCCGTGCCGGAAAGGTGATTAAGTCGATGTTTTGAAAGGGCACGGCTTTAGCCGTGCCGGAAATGTGGCAATCTCAACGTGCGGGCTTTAGCCCCGGAGGGAATGCTGACTCGCAGTGAAACATATTCAGTGATTCCCTACAGTTTTTTGTGGCTGCCGTCGCAGAGAACCGGATTGGCGCTGTGCTTGCAACCGCAGAAGTAGACGGTTTTGGATTCGGCGGCGTCGAATTTTACCGGCGAGAATCGGGTGCCCTTGTGGCTGCCGTCGCAGAAGGGCTGGCCGGCGCTCAGGCCGCAGGAACACCAGTAATAGCTCTTGCCGGCTTCAACTTCGGCGGCATAGGGACTTTTTTGGGCAATGGTTGGTTCTGGCATGGGGAACTCTCCTTGAAACTTGGTACAGATATTATCGCCGATTGCGGAGACTAGTTCTGCGGATTGCTGGGCGGTTGTCCCGGCTGCGGTTGTCCCGGCTGCTGATGCTGCTGCTGCATCTGCTGCGGTGTGAGCGGCCTGCCGGGTAACACGCCGGGTCGAATGGGCGGTTGGGACGGCTGCGGCTGCTCATCCGTGTCGGTGTCTTCGTCCCTGGCTGGGGTGGGATTGACGGCTGCCGTTGCGGTCCCGGCGTGGCGGAGACTGAGCAGTATTTCGCGCGGAGTTCCTTGTCCCTGGTCTCCGATCAGCAGGACGTTGTAACCGGAACCTTGCAGAAGCTGGCAGAGCACGTCGCGTGCCGGGCCGGGTCCGAAGGCGCCAAAGACTCGCTGGTCGGAGTCGAATCCTTCAACTTTTGCTCCGGTGGCTGTGGCCACATCATGCAGAATTTGCGCAAGACTGGAGTTGGCGGCGTCGATGCGCAAGCCTTGGCTGTCCCAGGTGACCGTGGCAGGAACAGGCTTTTCGTTGGCGGGCCACTTTGGGAGTTCGGGCTCGGGAGGCGTTGCCGCGGCCGGGAGCGATTGTAGCTGCGCTGCCGCCTGACGCTTATGCGGATGAGCCTTCTTGTGTGCAGGGACAGTGGTTGCCGGCGCCTGCGCACGCAACATCTGTGACCCGCCCAGAGTTGCGGCTAGAACCGCCAGCAGTACAAACCCCCGCTTACAAAGGAGTCCGAGCGAAACCGGCGAGTTGAGCGGGAGGTCAGTGCGCATGGAAACGGTCCTTGGTTCCGGCGGTTGAATCCCTGCGCCGGGTTCCGATGGTTGTTTTTCAGCAGAAGCTTCCCAACGCGGAAGCGCCGGCCGTGGGCGGCATTCCATTGCCGCACTACTATAGACTATCAGTGGCCCGCGGACGCTCACACAAGAGATTTCGCGCGCCGGAGAGGGTTCAATCAATGCGCCTCTGCTGGAAGGTTTTTGCCGCGCTGGTGATATTGTTGGCAGGTTTGGCCGCGCCGATGGCCGCCCGCGCCACAAGTTGCACCACGCAGGCCGCGTTGCTGCCGCAGGACCGCGATGCGCTGACGGCAGCCGGGGGGCGGCTGGCCGTGGCCGTGGCCGAGCAGGATCTTGTTACGCTCAAGGCCGCTCTGCTGCCCGCCATGGCCCAGGACTGGGAGGGAATGCGAGGGGTGGTCGAGTCTTCCGCGTCGCTGATGAAGGGCGGGCAGATTCAATTGCGCAGCCTCTACCTGCTGGACGCCAGCAGCCTGGCCGCGTCCGCTGACACACAGTTTTTCTGCACCAGCTCGAGCGGCGCGCTGACTGTGACCCTGACCATGCGGGCATTGCCGCCGGGCCGGTACGCCATGGTGCTGGCCGATGCGGTTGGAGCGCCCTACGCCGGCCAGTTGGGCTTCGTCCTGGTCTGGGACGGCGCCGCTGACGGATGGAAGCTGGGCGGCCTGACCGTTCGCCCCGGCGCTCTCGACGGGCAGGACGGCGTATGGTGGTGGACGCACGCCCGCGAGCTGGCCAGGTCGGATCAATCCTGGGCCGCCTGGTATGCCTACGACACGGCGAGAATGCTGCTGCTGCCGGTGGATATTCTCTCCACGCCCAACCTGGAAAAGCTCGGAAGCGAGCAGACGGCGATCAAAAATTCTCCGCTCAACGCTTTTCCTTTGACGATTCCCGACGGCCCGCGTACCTGGAAGATTGACGCGGTGCATTTGGACCCGGCGCTGCTGCACGCTGACCTGGGCGTGGTCTACGAATCGCTCGGAATCACGGACCCGGCGGCGCAGCGGACGGAAGCCATTGCCGTGCTGAGCGCATTCCTGAAGACGCAGCCTGGACTGCGCGAAAACTTTCATGGCATGTGGGCCTACGCGGTGAAGGACGGCAAGCAGACTCCGGTGCTCGAATTGCCCATGGCGCAGATACCGTAAAGGCAGAGAACAGGGAACAGGGAACAAGGGCTGGCGAGTTAGCCGTTGAGTGGAAAGCGAGGAAAGATGTTCAAAAGCATTGGCCTGGTTGACGGCTGGCTTTCATGCCGCTTTCCGCAGAAAATACGGGAGATAGGTTCAAGATGAATAGAGTACGGATGGATGGCATATATTTGCTGCTGATTGGGAGCGCGATGTTGATTGTGCTGGGCGCTGCCATTGGAAGCGTTAGCCCTGACCCGATGATCGATTTTTTAGGAGGAGTTTATAATCCCGCGAAATGCCTTATTCAACATTGTGATCCTTACAACGAAGGTGAGTTACTGCGCATATATCAGGAAAGTGGAATAGAGCACCAGCGGCACACCGTGGTGGATCGTATTAATGCGACACGGTTTATTTATCCTCCGACCGCATTTTCTTTTTCTGTCCCTTTCGCAATACTGCCATGGGGACCAGCGAGCATGCTATGGATGCTGCTCACCGTTGGGGGCCTCATCTTCGCCTCGTTTCTGGCTTGGAATCTTGGGGCAGATTACGCGCCAGTCCTCGCTGGCGGTCTGATCGGCATTCTTCTTGCCAACAGCGAAATGCTGATTGTCATTGGCAATCCATCCGGAGTTGTTATAAGCCTTTGCGTGGTGGCCGTATGGTGCTTTCTAAAGGAGAGGTTTGTTTCAGTGGGCATCCTCTTTCTTGCGATTTGCCTCGCTGTCAAACCGCAAACAGTGGGGCTGATCTGGCTCTATTTCTTCTTAGCGGGCGGAGTTTACCGCAAACGCGCAATACAAACCCTCCTCGTGTTGGTTGCAATCGGTCTGCCGAGTGTCTTGTGGGTATGGCATGTATCACCACACTGGGCGCGGGAATTGCACTCCAATATTCTGGCGTTTGCGGCACACGGCAGTTTCGGCGACCCCGGTCCTGCATCAACAAGTTCGCATGGCGCCGTCAGGATGATCAACCTGCAAACAGTTATCAGCGTCTTCCGGGACGATCCGCGCATTTACAATCCGGTCAGTTATCTTATCTGCGTACCTCTCCTGCTCCTCTGGGTGATCGTCACTCTACGGACGCGTTTCTCGCGGCAGAAAGCCTGGCTGGCGCTGGCGGCCATCGCGGCTCTTTCCATGCTGCCTGTCTATCATCGGCAATATGACACCAAGCTTCTGCTGCTCACGGTTCCTGCCTGCGCCATGCTATGGGCCGAGGGCGGCTTGATTGGGCGGATCGCGCTTTTTGTAAATACCGCGGGGTTCGTGTTGAGCGGAGATCTTTGGTGGCTGCTTCTGAGTGCTTTCGTCAATAGTCTGCACCTCCATGCGACGATGCTGACTGTGAAGATGCTGACAGTTCTAGAGGTCTTTCCAGTACCGCTCAGCTTGTTGGTCATGGGCATTTTCTATCTTTGGGTCTATGCGTCGCGGAGTTCCGGCTCAATTGTAATGGCGGAGTCTGGAAGCCAGGGAGAATCACCGCTTGCTCCGACGCAGCCCAGTTTCGGATTGGACATGAAAAGGCCACTCAATATGTTATTTCCGCGCTTGCCTGACATCCCTGACGGAAAGAGAGAATTGTCATGACAAACGCGCGCCGCGATGGCCTGTATTTTATGCTGCTGGGAAGCTTGACGTTTATACTGCTGGGGGCTGCCTGGGAGAACGCCGCTTCTGCGCCACTGCTGGATTTCAGAGCCCTCTACTATCCCGCAAGATGCCTGTTGCAACATTGTGACCCGTATAACGCAAGTGAGGTGTTGCGCGTATATCAGGCAGAGGGAGTTTATGGCGCATTAGATACAGCTCGGGAGCGCCATATGGTGGCGCTGTATGTATACTCGCCCGTCACATTCTCTTTTACGGTTCCATTCGCACTGCTGCCGTGGATGCCTGCGCACTTTCTTTGGATGGCGCTGACTGTTGGCAGCCTCATTTTTGCCTCGTATCTAATGTGGCATCTTGGGGCGAATTATGCGCCAATCATCTCTGGCTTCCTGATAGGCTTCCTGCTCGCCAACAGTGAGCTACTCGTGATGCAAGGTATGAGCGCAGGAATTGCCATCAGCCTATGCGTGGTGGCCGTTTGGTGCTTTCTTCAGGAGCGCTTTGTTCCGGCCGGCATTCTCTGTTTGGCCATCAGCCTCGCACTCAAGCCGCAGGATGCCGGCCTGGTCTGGCTCTATTTTTTATTGGCGGGCGGAGTTTACCGCAAACGAGCACTGCAAACCCTTGCCGCGGCAGTTGCTTTTTGTCTGCCGTCCGTTCTGTGGGTATGGCACATCGCTCCGCACTGGATACAGGAACTGCACTCCAACATTCTGGCGTTTACCGCACATGGCGGTATCAATGATCCTGGTCCTGCTTCCTCGGGGGCCCATGGCCTTGCAATGATCATCAGTCTGCAAGAAGTCATCAGCGTCTTCCGGGACGACCCGCGCATCTACAATCCGGCCAGCTATCTTATATGCGCGCCACTTCTGCTGGTGTGGATCTTCGCCACGCTGCGATCACGCCCAACAGCGGCGCGGATTTTGCTCGGGCTGGCGGCAATCGCACCCCTTACCATGCTGCCGTTTTATCATCGGCAATATGACGCCAAGCTCTTACTGCTCGCGGTTCCAGCTTGTGCCATGCTTTGGGCCGAGGGTGGCTTAATCGGGCGGTTGGCTCTGCTAGTGACGACAGCAGGGTTCGTATTCAACGGAGATATTTTCTTCGCGATTGTCATCCGCATTCTCACTAGCCACCTGCCTGCTACGGTTCTGTCCGGGCAGATTCAGGCGGCAGTGCTGGTCTTTCCAGCCCCGCTCATTCTGTTGGTCATGAGCATTTTTTATCTGTGGGTTTATGTGCGGCGCTGTTCCTCCCATGTCTTACCCCAACCGCAGTAAAGCTATGCTGGAGAGGCCTGAGAATATAGTGGAGCACGGTGTAAAATTTGAAAACGGAGAATAGATAGCAATGCCATCCATGATCGATCTGCGCTCGGATACGGTTACTCGGCCCACTGCCCAGATGCGCGCGGCGATGGCCGCTGCCGAGGTGGGCGATGATGTGTACGGCGAGGACCCCACGGTCAACTTGCTGGAGCAGCGCGCGGCGGAGAAATTCGGACGCGAGGCGGCCTTGTTTGTGCCCTCAGGCACCATGGGCAACCAGATCGCCATTCGTCTGCATACACAGCCCGGCCAGGAGGTGATCGCCGAATCGCGGGCGCACATTCTGGATTGGGAGATGGCCACCACAGCGGTTTTTTCCGGATGCTTGGTGCGCGCAGTCGCCGCCGAGCGAGGCATCCTGACCTGGAAGCACATTGAGCCGGCCATCTATGCGCGCGGAGCCTTCCGAGCCTCGACAGGGTTGATCGAGATTGAAAACACCGCTAACCTTGCTGGTGGAACTGTAACGCCGCTTGGCGTTTTGCAGGAGATTTGGGCTGGGGCGAAGGAGCGCAAGCTTCCGGTGCATCTGGACGGAGCGCGCATTTTCAACGCGGCCACGGCGCTGGGCGTCGATGTGCGGGCGCTGACCAGCGGCTTCGACACGGTGATGTTCTGTTTATCGAAGGGGCTGGGCGCGCCGGTGGGTTCCATGCTGGTGGGCACGGCGGAGTTGATGGCGCGGGCGCGATTATTCAGAAAAGCATTAGGCGGCGGAATGAGGCAGGCGGGCGTTCTGGCTGCTGCTGGTCTGATTGCGCTGGAGCAGGGTCCGGCGCGTCTGCACGAGGACCACGCCAACGCGCGGTTGCTGGCCGAGGCGCTGGCGAAGATGGAGCGCGTGGAGATTGATCTGGATTCAGTGGAGACCAATATCGTCGTCTTCCAGCTGAAGGGAGTGAGCGCAGCCGATGTGGCGGCGCGGTTGAAGGCGCGCAATATTCTGGCCAGTGCCTTCGGTCCGTCTGCGATTCGGCTGGTCACGCACCTCGACGTGGATTACGCAGCCTGCACAACCGCGGCCAAGGCGTTGGCCGAGGAGATTAACGCGGCAGCCAAGGCGGTGTGAGCGCGGCCTTTGAGTAATGGCGTGGATTCTCAACAGTCGAGGGCAGACGTTGAGAACCGGCCCTGTTCCCTGTTCCCTGTTCCCTAATCCCTGTTCCCTGCTTTTTCACGGCTCCAGCAGAATCTTCCCGGTCGTTTTGCGCGCTTCCAGGTCGATCTGGGCCTGCGCGGCCTCGGAGAGCGGATAGACAAACTCAGTTCGCAGCTTGAGTTCGCCCTTCGCGGCCCAGCTCAGCACATCGCCAGCTCTCCATTCCAGTTCCGTCCTCGTGGCCACGTAGTGCCACAGCGTGGGGCGGGTGATGAAGAGCGATCCCTTGCCGCTGAGCTGAATCAAGTCAAATGGTGGCACCGGCCCGCTGGATGCGCCAAAAAGCGCGAGCAGTCCGCGCGGACGCAGGCAGTTCAGGCTTCCTTCAAATGAGGTTTTGCCCACCGAGTCGTAGACCACATCGACGCCTTTGCCGTTCGTGAGCCGCTTGACCTCCTCCACGAAGTCCTTCTCCATGTACAGAATCACATCCGAGGCGCCCGCCTCGCGCGACAGTTTCGCCTTGTCTGCGGTAGAAACCGTGGTAATCACCTTTGCGGCCAGCCGCGAGGCCATCTGCGTCAGCAGCAGCCCCACGCCGCCAGCCCCGGCGTGTACCAGCGCCGTGTCGCCGGCCTTGAGCGGATACGTCGAGTGGGAAAGGTAGTGTGCCGTCATGCCTTGCAACAGCGCCGCCGCGGACTGCTGCATGCTCAGCCCCGCCGGAACCTTAACCAGCGACACCGCCGAAACCAGCGCGTACTCGGCATAGCTGCCCAGCACGCCCACCGAGGCCACCGCGTCCCCGGCGGCAAAACCAGTCACGCCCGGACCCAGCTCTTCCACCGTGCCCGCCGCCTCGCTGCCCGGCGTCAGCGGCAGCGCCGCCTTGTAGACGCCCTTGCGAAAGTAGATTTCGATGAAGTTGACCCCCACTGCTTCCACGCGGATCAACACCTGCCCCGGCCCCGGCTGGGGAATGGGCAATTCGGCCAGCTTCAGTACCTCCGGCCCGCCTGTCTCGTGAATCTGGATGGCTTTCATCACAGCTTCAGCATGAACCTTTGGGGCGTGTCGCGGCAAGGGGTGGGCTACCCCGTCAGCTTGGCAGAGGCCAGGCGGTTCAAACTGATGCCCTGCTCAGCCGCCTCCATCGCCAGCGCCTTATGCACCTGCGGAGGAATGCGAACGCGAAACTCGCCGCTGTAGCGTTTTTCCGCCAGCGGCGTGGGCGGCGCTTCGTCGTTGGCGATCATATCGGCCACAGTCGCGGCAACTACCTTGCGAATCCCGGCCAGCGCCATCTCCGGAGCTGTGGCCAGCCAGCTCAACGAAGGAAACTCCGCGCAGAGGGCGAGATATTTACCATCCTCCGGCGACCAGGTGACGCGATAAGTGTAGTGGTCAAGGCTCTTTCGGCTCATTGCGGCTTCTCCGCGTCATTTTACACAATCAAAACTTGAAACTGGCTTCGCTGAAAGTCCACGAATCGCCCCAGAGTGTAAGCCGGTATTTCACTCCCGGTTGGAGCGTGAATGTATTCTTCCCGCTTGGCACGACGACAGTATAGGGGTTGATTTCCGGCTCGACGGCCCGTGTGGAATTCTCTCCGGCAGTCAGACGAAAATTATGAATTTGCGTCTCCATCTTCCCGGCGAATTCCTTCCTCGCCACTACTTCAAATACCACATTCCCTAAAGCGGCTTCTGTGATCTGCACATGACCGACTGTCGTCGGATACTCTCCAAGAGTCTCCACGTGAACTATTATGAAGCTTCCGCTTTGTTCCAGCCTGAGAGGCGGTCGCCTGAAGAAGCCAAGTGCATCCGCAAAGGCAAGAGAAAATAATAACAGCGCCGCCAGCAGTATCCCGCCGAAGGTCAAACCAACCCATTTGAAAACTTTGCGTGCCTTGAATTGCATGGGACCACCCTATTCCCGGATGCCTGTCTGCTTCGACAGCACATGCGACTCCTGCAATGCACGCAGGCGCACCATGCTCTCGATGGAATACGGCGTGCGTTGCCGGCCAGTGTAGAAGTGCCGCACCCCCAACTCGCCGAGAAGGCCAATAGCCAGCATCTGGATGCCGGAGACTATCAGCACCGAACCAATCACAAACATCGGGCCATGGCGGCGCATCACGTCCATCTGTGGATCGACAATCTTCATGCCCAGCAGAATGGCCGCCATGCAACTGCCTGCCAGGATGCCCAACATGCCGAAGCCGCCAAAAAAGTGCAGCGGCCGGTTCATGTATTTGAGCAGGAAGCGGATGGTCAGAAGGTCGAAGAAAACGCCGAAGGTGCGCCCGATGCCGTAGTGACTCTTGCCGCGCTCGCGGGGCACATTCTTGATGGGGATTTCGCAGATTGACGCGCCATACCAACTGGCCAGCGCGGGAATGAAACGGTGCATCTCGCCGTAGAGCGGAATGCTTTGGATGACCTCGCGGCGATACGCCTTGAAGGTGGTGCCAAAATCGTGGATGTCCACGCCGGAAAGTTTGGCCATCATCCAGTTGGCGCAGCGCGAGGGAAAGCGGCGCATGATAAAACTATCAACGCGATCCTTGCGCCAACCGGAGACCACGTCGTAACCCTCTTCGAGTTTTTCCAGAAAGTTGGGAATCTCGGCGGGATCGTGCTGCAAGTCGCCGTCCATGGCCAGAATGAACTCGCCCGTGGCGTGGTCGAAGCCCGCGGCCAGCGCCGAAGTCTGCCCGAAGTTGCGGCGCAGCCTGATGACCAGCACACGGCTATCGACCGCGGCAATCTCGCCCAGCAGCTTGCAGGTGCGGTCGTCTGAGCCGTCATCCACCAGCACCAGCTCAAAACTTTCGCCCACCTGCTCCATTACCTGCTTCAGGCGCGCGTATAAGACGGTCACGTTCTCCTCTTCGTTGTGAAAAGGTACGACAATCGAGTATTTGGGCATATCGTTAGTGTAGACTCCGCTGCGTGAAGAGAGGAT
>Ga0224555_1000768_pt1 | contig 48956 bp, 36 predicted proteins | sample 714S23034metaG_FD_180687 | JGI IMG/M metagenome (GOLD analysis project Ga0224555, IMG submission 180687) | Peat soil microbial communities from Stordalen Mire, Sweden - 717 S2 30-34 | ecosystem: Environmental > Terrestrial > Soil > Wetlands > Peat | place: Sweden: Norrbotten County, Stordalen...
AAAGCGAAAGCCCCTGGAAGAAGATGATTGGAAAGCCGTATTCGGGAAAACCGAACGTCCGGTTTGATGAGGGGGAGCTGGAGATAGAACCATTTGGCAACTACGCCAGCTCTCTACTCTACTGTAATATTCAAATGTTCTTTCATCGTCAAATTGGATGGGACGTGATAGGTTAAACATCTAAGACTGGTTAAAAGTTCCATAAAATTAAAAAATAAGGCTTTAAGCTTGATCTTTCACGCTTTGCATTTGGACATCCCGTATCAGATACGGGACAAGCTTTTGAACAGCCCGATAAAACGCGTGTTTGTTAAAAGGTGCTATGGAAAAATTTTCGATGATAACTGATTTTGTTCCGGCGGGTGATCAGCCGCAGGCAATTTTAGATTTAGTGAATGGTTTGGAAAAGGGAAAAGAGCATCAGGTGCTTTTAGGCGTTACCGGTTCCGGCAAAACTTTCACTATTGCCAATGTTATCGAACGCGTTCAGCGTCCGGCGCTGATCATCGCGCATAATAAAACTCTGGCAGCACAGTTATACGAAGAATTCAAAGGCCTCTTTCCGGAAAATGCCGTGGAATATTTTGTCAGCTATTATGATTATTATCAGCCGGAAGCTTATCTGCCCACCACCGATACCTACATTGAAAAAGATTCCGCCATCAACGAAGAAATTGATAAAATGCGCCATTCGGCAACGCATTCCCTTTTGACAAGGCGTGATGTTATAATTGTCGCCAGTGTTTCCTGCATTTACGGTTTGGGCTCGCCGGATGCCTATTTAGAGATGATTGTCCAACTGGAAGTGGGCAAAGATTTCCCGCGTGATGAATTACTGCGCAAATTGGTGGAAATTCAATATGAGCGCAACGACATTGATTTTCATCGCGGCACTTTTCGTGTGCGCGGTGACGTGGTGGAAATATTTCCTCCTTATGAAGACGAGCAGGCCCTGCGGATAGAATTTTTCGGCGATACCATCGAATCAATGATATTGATTGATCCGCTGCGGGGTAAGAAAATAAGCACGGTTAATAAAACAGCCGTTTATCCCGGCAGCCACTATGTTACCACACGCGAAAATCTCAAAAGAGCGATGGCCGATATCCGCGCCGAACTGGCTTTGACGCTGGCTGAATATAAAGAACAAAATAAACTCCTCGAGATGCAGCGTCTTGAGCAGCGCACTAATTTTGATCTGGAGATGATGGAGGAGATGGGCTATTGTCAGGGGATAGAAAATTATTCCCGCCATTTAACCGGACGCAAGCCTGGCCAGCCGCCGCCGACGCTCATGGAATATCTGCCCGAAGATGCGCTCATTATCGTGGATGAAAGTCATGCTACGTTGCCGCAAATTGCCGGTATGTACCGTGGCGACAGATCACGGAAAGAAACACTGATTAAATACGGCTTCCGTCTGCCTTCCGCGCTGGATAACCGCCCCTTGCGTTTCGACGAATATGAGGCCTTAGCCAACCAGAGGCTATATATTTCTGCCACACCGGCTGTTTATGAGTTGCAAAAAACTAACGGCAAAAGAGTAGAGCAAATCATTCGTCCGACGGGACTCATGGATCCGGAAATTGAAGTAAAACCGGCAAAGCATCAGGTTGACGATTTGCTCGAAGAAATCAGGCTGAGAATTAACAAGAATGAACGAGTGCTGGTGACGACGCTAACCAAAAGAATGGCGGAAAATTTAACTGATTACTATGCAGGCCTGGACATTAGAGTGCGCTATCTTCATTCCGATATCCATACCCTGGAGCGAGTCAGCATCATAAGGGATTTGCGCCTGGGTGAATTTGATGTGCTGGTGGGCGTCAATCTTTTGCGCGAGGGTTTGGACATTCCCGAAGTATCGCTGGTGGCGATACTCGATGCCGACAAGGAAGGATTTTTGCGTTCCGAGCGGTCGCTTATCCAGACCAGCGGACGAGCCTCGCGAAACATCAGCGGCAAAGTCATCATGTATGCGGATAAGATCACCAAATCAATTCAGGCCTGTCTTGATGAAACCAAGCGCCGCAGGATTATTCAAAAGAAATATAATGAAGAAAATAATATCACGCCGGAGTCAATTAAAAAATCGATCAGCAATGTTTTGGGTTCAATTTATGAAGCCGACTATATGACTGTGCCGTTAGATGCTAAAGGAAAAATAATTCCGGCCAGAGAGGAAGATTTACCGGCGTTGATCGCCAAGCTTACGAAAGAAATGAAGCAGGCGGCAAAGAATATGGAATTTGAACACGCCGCCGAACTGCGTGACGAGCTAAAAGAGCTGAACAAAATTCTGCTGGAGATGGGTTAGTTCCACTTCACGTCATTCAATTGCATCCAGTATATATACACCGGAGAATAAGCGCGGAGTCCTGCGCATAACCTAAATACCCTAAAGGGCACCATGGGGTCACACGGGGTCACACGTGCCGGAGGAATCCAGTGATAATAAAATAGTTATACCAAGTAGCTATCAAATATTAAAAGGTTGATTTACCGGGCATAATACCAAGTAAGCTTTCAAAAATTTATATATTATTTTTTGAAAGCAACTTGGTATTATAAACTTCTTCCTTTTAATGCTGTTTTTCTCGGTTTCCCAATTCATACAACATTTCGGAAATAATCAAAAAATGGCTGAACTCTAACCTTACATGTGGTACAAGTACAGGCGGAAGTTTACTATGCTAAATAAAATAAATATTAGTTCCAAGGAACAGATTCTAATTGTTTATGTCGTTTTGGCAGCGATTACACTCGCTGTCTTCTGGCAGGTGAATCAATATGACTTCATCAAACTTGATGATAACATTTATGTTACCGATAATTTTCGCATAAAGTCCGGCATTTCGCTGGAAGGAATTCGCTGGGCGTTCAGTACAACCTACGCCCAATTCTGGCACCCCCTGACATGGCTATCCCTGATGTTTGACTATCAACTCTTTGGTTTGAATGCCGGTGGTTATCACATGACCAATCTTATCCTGCATATCCTGAGCACTCTTCTGCTTTTCTGGCTTTTCAACCGCATGACCGGAGCTCTCTGGAAAAGTGCTTTTGTCGCCGCTCTATTCGCTCTTCATCCTTTGCATGTGGAATCAGTCGCTTGGATTTCTGAACGCAAAGATGTTTTAAGCGCGTTTTTCTGGATGCTTACTCTTTGCCTTTATGTCTATTACACGGAAAAACCGGTTATAAGAAGGTATCTGCTCGTTCTTTTCTCATTTATCTGCGCTCTGATGAGCAAGCCCATGGTTGTAACTTTACCCGTGGTTATGATTCTTCTGGATTACTGGCCGCTGGGACGTTTTGAATTGAAAAAAGGTAATTTAATTTTATGGCAATTGAAGGAAAAGACACCTTTTTTTATTTTATCCACTGTTTTTTCCATCATCACACTTTACGCTCAGTACAAGCCCTCCGGAAAATATTTTCAGTATTCCTTAAATTCACGGCTCGCCAGTGCACTTGTTTCTTTTGTTACTTATCTGGAAAAAACATTCTGGCCTCACGATATGGCTGTTTTCTATCCTTTCTCTGCTCAAATTCCTTTGCTGCCGGTAATAGTAGCATCCTTACTGATTCTCGTTATCACAACTTTTGTCATTGTAATGGTTAGACGTCTGCCGTATCTTTTTATCGGATGGATATGGTACGTGATAACTATTGCACCTGTTATCGGAATCATTAAGGTCGGAGATTTCGCGATGGCCGATCGCTACCATTACCTACCCTCTATCGGCATTAGCATCATGTTGGTTTGGGGAATACCTGCTTTGATTAAAAGTGAAGCAACAAGAAAAAAGTTTTTTTCCACTGCGGCAATAGCCTTTCTTGTACTTCTGGCGGTTTTATCATGGAAGCAATGCGATTACTGGAAAAACGATATCAAACTTTTTAATCATGCCTTGCAGGTTACGAAAAATAATTATGTGGCGCTTAATGGTTTCGGCCTAACCCTTGTTAAAGCCGGAAAAATCAAAGAGGCTGTTGATAATTATAATGAGGCCATAAGCATAAAACCAAACTATCCACCGTCCTACATTAGTCGGGGGTTTGCTTACTTTGACCTAGGCCAGTATCAGCGTGCCATAGAGGATTGTAACGAGGCTATTCGCCTAGATGCTGGTTATGCAGAACCCTATTTCATCCGTGGAAATAGTTACTATAATTTTGGCCAGTATCAGCGTGCCATAGAGGATTATAACAAGGCAATCCGGCTGAAATTGGATTATACCGATGCCTACTACAACAGGGGAGTTGCTTATTTAAAGCAGGGCAATAAAAAGCAAAGCTGCCGCGATGCGCAAAAAACGTGTGAATTAGGAAATTGTAAATTGTTAGAAATGGCAAAAAATAAAGGGGACTGCCGTTGATTTTATAAGGATTATTTTAAATAACCTATGTCAGAAAAAATCATTTTAAAAGAAAAAATGACTTCCGCCCCGCGCAGTCCCGGCGTTTATATCATGAAAGACGCGCAGGGGAAGGTTATTTACGTTGGCAAGGCCAATGATTTAAAAAGCCGTATCAGCTCTTATTTTACCGGCAAGGACACACGCCCCATGGCGCCGTTTCTGATGGCGCGGGTTAACGATATTGAATTTATTACCACCTCCACGGAAAAAGAAGCGCTGATTTTAGAGAACAACTTAATCAAGCGCCATCGTCCCCGCTATAACGTCAATTTGCGCGACGATAAAACTTATTATCATTTATCCCTTGATCCCACGGAAAAATTTCCGCGCCTGCAACTGGTGCGCAAGCGAGTGAACAATGCCGCTCTGTATTTCGGCCCGTATCCATCGGGGCTGGCCGCGAAGGAAACTCTGCGTTTTGTTCAGCAGGTATTTCCACTGCGCAGTTGCCGTAACCGCAATTTCAAACTGAGGCCAAGGCCGTGTCTGGAACATCAGATTGGTCGCTGTCCCGCTCCCTGTAAGGGATTGATCGATGAGGATTCTTATCGAAAATTAGTCGAAAACGTAGTTTCTTTTTTGCAGGGAAGGCGTCGCGAATTGATTTCCGGGATCAAAGCGCAAATGGAAGAGGCGGCGCAAAATTTAAACTTTGAAGAGGCCGCGCGCCTGCGTGACCGCATCGGCGCCTTGGAGCACGCGCTGGAGAGGCAAAATGTCGATTGGGGCGGCACAAAGGATCAGGATGTTCTAGGTGTTTATGCGCGTGATATTAATTATCAGCTTTGTATTTTATTTGTGCGCGGGGGAAAGCTTTTGGGCAGCAAATCATTTGCGCCGGTTAAAATGAAAATGGATCCGGTCGAAATTATTTCATCCTGCCTTGTTCAATATTACGATGGCGGCGCGAATATTCCAGACGAAATCATTATTCCCTGTCTTTTGCCGGATGAAGCAGTCATTATCGAATGGCTGACGGATAAGAAAGAGAAAAAGGTCGCACTGACTGTACCTTCTCGCGGAACAAAAAATGCTTTGCTGGATCTGGCCGTTGCCAATGCCCGCAGCCTCTGGGAATCCGGGCAGAAAAAGGAAGAACAGAAAACAGCAGGCATGAAAATTCTTCAGGAAAAACTATCGCTCACGAAACTGCCGCAGAGGATGGAGTGTTATGATATTTCCAATATCAGCGGCAAACATGCTGTGGGGTCGATGGTTGTGTTCCAGGACGGTGAGCCGGACAAGTCGAGCTATCGGCGCTATCGGATAAAGACAGTATCGGAGTCTGACGATTATGCCATGATGTACGAAGTGCTCTCGCGCCGGTTTACGCGGGGAGAAAATCTGCCGGATTTAGTTGTTGTTGATGGCGGCAAAGGCCAGTTAAATGTCGCTCTTTCCGTCTTGAAAGATTTAAAAATTAAAATAGATGTCATTGGTTTGGCGAAGGAAGAGCGCGTCATATTTTCCAGTAAAGGCATTAGTAAAAAGAAAGGCGGAAAATACGAAGATAGAGTTTATCTGTCGCGGCGTAAAGACGCCATTTATCTTTCCGCCTGGCCGCAGGCATTACGGATGCTTCAGCAAGTGCGGGATGAAGCGCATCGTTTTGCTTTGAGCTATCACCATCAGCTCAAACAAAAAGAAGATTTGTCTTCAATCTTAGATCGCATTGAAGATGTCGGTGAGGCACGCAGAAAAATACTGCTAAAACATTTCGGTTCAGCTCTGCAAGTTAAGAATGCGACACTTGAACAATTGCAAAAGGCGCCGGGAATTGGTAAGGAAATAGCTGAAAAAATATATTCTCATTTAAGAAATGACAAGTGAGTATGATGATTTAATATGAGTTTGATAACAATATTTTTTCTGGCTATTGGTCTGGGTGTTGATGCGTTCTCCGTGGCGATTGGCATTGGGGCGGCAAATGATAAAAAATCATGCGCTCCGGTTTTACGGCTGGCGGCGGCCTTCGGATTGTTTCAGTTTGTCATGCCCATTATCGGTTGGCTGGCTGGTTTGACGGTTGTTGAAATCATAGCGTCACTTGATCACTGGATTGCTTTTGCACTGCTGGTGTTGGTTGGCGTAAAGATGATCTGGGAGGGATTCGAAAAAGAAAGCGATGAGGAGAAAGCCGATCAAACGCGCGGCTGGCCGCTGCTTCTGCTCTCCATTGCCACCAGCATCGATGCGCTGGCCATAGGATTTAGCTTTTCCGTCCTTAAAAATCCTATTTTGTTTCCGGCGGTAATTATCGGCATTGTCTGTTTTGTCATGACAACAGTCGGCATGATCTTTGGCAAAGTTCTGGCAAAAATTTTTGGTAAAAAAGTAGAAATATTCGGCGGAATCGTTTTAATTGCAATCGGTGTAATGATTCTTATTGATCATGGGATATAATATTTATGCATCATCAAGTCATTAATGGGGAAAGTGGGCTGTTGAAAAACGTTCATACCCTGAAGGGCACCATGGTCTGCTGCGTTGAGCTGCAAACCGCACCGCTCAATGTATATCTATACGCGTGACCTTCAGGTTATACGCCTCGTGATATGGTTTTTGCGCGCCTTGCATCTAAGCATTTTTGAACAGCCCAGAAATATGTGGATTTTAAAAAAAATAAAAAAGGCTATGGTTTATTGGGTATGATAAAAAAATCAGTATTTATTGTCTTATTGCTGTTAATCCTTCCCCTTTTTTCGTGTTCTACTTTTCTTTCTGAAAAATATACTGCTGAGGTTCCATCAAATCAATGTATGCCTGTTTTTCCCGATAAGAATGGCTGGTATGGTGGTGATGGCGCCTACTCCATCTCGCTGGATCAGGAGCGCACCCTGTGGCTGTTCGGTGATACATTTGTTGCCCATGAAGAAGGCAGAAAAGACCGCGTTGATATGGATGTCATACTCGGGACAACGCTAGCGATCTCCACCTGCTCCGTCAACAACGAATTTAAAATTCAATATTATCTAAAAAAGAAAAACGAAAAATTTGTGTCGTCATTCGGTGAAAATGAATGGCTCTGGCCGCAGGATCCTTTTATGGTCAATAGTGTTTTATATATTCCTTTAATAGCTGTTGCAGCGATAGATAAAAAAGGGGAACTTTTCAAATTTAAAATTACAGGACACAAATTAGCGCGGATAAAAGATTTTTCGGCTGCTGATCCCTATAAATGGAGAGTGGGTTACATTGATCTAACGCCGGCGATTCCGCCGGAAATTGCCGCTTTCGCGACAACTTCCGTTGTTCATGATAATTATGTTTATTTTTATCCGTTCTACACTTATTCCAAAGACGCGGTAAATATTTTAGGGAATATACTTGCCCGGATTCCCGTAACTAAACTGGATAATCCGACGGGAGCCATTGAATATTTTACTAAAGAAGGAACATGGCAGAACAACCTGAATCCCGCGCGAGTAAAAGTTATTCTTGACGCCTGTGTTTCTGAGCTAAGCGTAAGATACCATGCCGCCGAAAAGAAATGGATTGCTGTTTACTTAACCACGCAAAATAAAGGCGATAAATTATTTTATCAAGTAGCCGATGAACCTGAAGGCCCATGGAGTAAGCCGAAAGCATTGGGTATGAAGGTTCCCGAAGTTGATCCCCAAAGTCCATTATATGACAAAAACAATTTTTGTTATGCCGGCAAAGAACACATTGAATTTTCCCGGAATAAAAATCTTATTGTAACTTACGTTTGTAATTCAGCGGAAGATTTTGAAAAGAAAACCAGCTTCCTCCGCCGGAATTTGTTTCTCTACCGGCCGGTTGTAAACAACATAAACTACTGATCTGTCATTGTGATGGTTCAAATTCTGATTTGAACCAGAATGCTGTGTGCTAAATGCAACCGGGTTCAAGTCAGAGACTTGAACCAACAAAGGTATTACCTTTAGGGCGCCTTGAACCCTGCCCCTTGACCCTCAACTAATTCCTAGCCATTTGACAAAGTTGTACGCCGCAATCCCGCCCAGATAGGAAACAACAAGCGTCATAGCAATGGTGGAATAAAACCATTTATTGCTGTTCATTTCTTTTTTCAAAACAGCGATTGTCGCGGCGCAGGGTATAAAAAGCATCATCACCACAAGAAATGACGCGGCTGATTCCGGGCTCATGATAGTGGGCAGTATATGGGTCAAACCTTCTCTGCCCACGGAATAAAGAACTCCCAGTGTAGCCACGACATTTTCTTTCGCTACCAGACCGGTTAAAAGCGCGGTAATCATCTTCCAATCCAATCCCAGTGGGACACCCAGCGGCTGGAGCAATTTACCAAACGAAGCAAGAAAGCTGTCTTCCACTTTCCCTGAAGGAAAATAAGATAAAAACCAGACAATCAGGGAGACACCCAGAATGACGGTTCCCGCTTTACGGATGAAAGATACTGTTCTTGACCAGATGACCATTATGATCGTTTTTATATCGGGGCTGTGGTAGATGGGCAGCTCCATAATAAAAGGAGCGTCCTGTTTCCCAAGAACCTTGTTGACGAAAATTCCGGCGACACCAAGCACCGCGATATTCAGAGCCAGAATGCTCCAGGATACATAAGCGGCATTTTCTCTGAAGACTGCGGCGGAGACAAGCGTCAATATGGCCAGCCGCGCGGTGCAGGGAACAAAAGGAATTAAAAGCAATGTGATCATCCGGGCTTTGCGTGTTTCAATAATTCTTGTACCCAGAACGGCAGGTACGTTGCAACCAAAGCCCAGGCACATCGGAATAAAGCTTTTTCCATGCAGGCCGACAAGATGCATGATTCTGTCCATAACAAAAGCGGCACGCGCCATATAACCGATATCTTCCAAAAGAGCCATGATGGCAAAAAAGATCAGCAAAATAGGTATAAAAGTGAGCACAGAGCCCGCTCCGCCAATAACGCCATTGAGTATTAGTCCCTGAAGCCATGCCGGCCAGCCGGTTGTCAATGGTTCACAAAATTGAATGAATTGGTGGATAAAATTGCTCATCGCGTTTTGCAGTGGAACTCCCACCGCATAGGTGAGAAAAAAGACAAAGGCCATGACCGCAAGTAAAATAGGAATGCCCATGATCGGACGCGTCAGAATGTGGTCAATTCTGTCGGTCAGTACCACTTGTCCCATTTTAAAGCGGGAAACGGCCGATCTGGTGATTTTTTCAATCCAGTCGTAACGGCCATTGACAACGGCGTGGAGGGCGTCTTCATGCTTGATGAGAAGATTCTGTATATCATCCCACGCGGATTTCCGCGCCTTGCCCTCTACCATTGTTGATACTTCAGGATCGCCTTCCATCAATTTTATGGTTACCCATTCCGGCGTGTAAGGCTCCTGAATATAAGGCCGCACTTGTTCCAAAATGTCCCGATAAATGTCCTGATGATCGGCGGAGACTTCCGGTAATTCAGGGTTATATTTATATTCACCTGAAGCGATCGTTGAAATTTGATTCACCAGTTCTTTGATGCCACTGTTGCGTTTGGCCACCATGGGAATAACCGGTATCCCCAACGAATCCTGCAATGCCCGTGTATCAATTTCGGTGCCTTGAGCGGAAGCGACATCAATCATATTGATGGCTACAATGACCGGACGATTGAGTAATAGAACTTCGGATAAAAGATAAAGGCCTCTTTCCAGTGCCGCCGCGTTTAATATGAGCACTACGAGATCGGGTTTTTCCTTGATGATGAAATCCCGGGCAACCCTCTCTTCTTCGGAAAACGCGGTCAGGCTGTAAGTTCCCGGCAGATCGACGATTCTGATTAAAACATTATCGGCGCGATGAGTTCCCTCTTTCTTTTCCACCGTTTTTCCCGGCCAGTTGCCGACATGCTGGGACAAACCGGTAAGAATATTAAACACTGTCGATTTGCCTACATTGGGCTGGCCGACAAGGGCTACAAAGATTTCCTTTTCGATGGGCGGCAGGCAGACTTCGTCGTCGGGGTCGATTTTATAAACCATTATTTTTGAAGCTTCGCCCTGGCCCAGCGCAATCCGTGTATTTGCTACCTGAATGACGATAAGGCCGCCGCCAGCCTGAGCGATGCGGAATCTGGCATTCGTGACTATACCCATGCCAGCCAGGCGGCTGGTCAGGGCCGAGCCGCCTTCAATGGAATGAATGACTCCCTGATCGCCTTCATGCAATGATGTTATGGTGATTGGTTCGCTCATTAATTTCTACTTTCCCAATCATTTGATGCTGATACGGTATTTTTTTAAGAGCAACTCAGGGCCGTATGAATCTTTTGTCCGGCGTAAATTTTTATTGCCCATATCTTCTTCGAGATTGAGATACTTATATTGAAACTGCAATTTCTTTGCTGTGTCATTAAACATAAACTCATAAATGCCGTGATACTTCGTGGACGCCTTGGCAAAATGCAGGCAAAACGTATCCGCATTAAGTGCTTCGCCGATAATAAAACCAGCCGGTTCGTTTTCAATGTAATATATTGTCCCCCAGAGAGCAAGCTCGGAAACTTTTTGCAGCGCTTCGCTGCATTGCTCGAAATCGGTTTTATCCGGCGCTGATTCGGAATCATTTTGCCATTCCTGTAAAATACTCATGGCTTCCTGAAAATTATTCATGGATATTGGTTTACCTTCGGGCATGTATAAAGAGAAAAATTGGCTTAGGTGATTCCGATGGCGTGTGTATTGTTTTCCCTTAAAATTGGCCATTTTTTCGGTGAGATAAATATAGTCGGATTCATTGTCGTCGCAGTTTATGACGAATTTATCCGCCGGGAAAAAAGAAAGCCATTTTTCGGGTATGGGGAAGAAACAGTCCTGGCGGCCTAAAAGATCGTGGAATGTCTGCATGTCACAGCCGCGCGGGTCGTTTAACGGCATGATGTAACGCTGTTCTTGTTTATTCCGGCCGGAAATAAATAACCCGCAATCCGTTGTTAAAAATTCATAATGGCTGATTTTACGAAACAGATAAACATTGGCGAAGGTATAATCGGAAATTTGTAAATTCATTTGATGGAAGCGTTCTGTCAGACAATCATGATGCTTCAAATCAACGGTTTCGATTGTTTCCATATAAATATTTATTTAGTCCTTTCTTTGTTCGGCTCAAAGAATAAATTTGTGATTATTATCTTTGAGCCAGCGTCTGTGCATCTTATATTCCGGCATGACCGCTTCTATTAATTTCCAAAATGCCGCTGAATGGTTCTTTTCTTTAATGTGCATAAGCTCATGCACAATCACGTAATCAATTATATCCGGCGGCGCCATAATCAGCCGGAAACTGAAGGACAAATTGTCATCAGCCGAACAAGAGCCCCAGCGTTTTTCGGCGGAAGTTATCTTAACATTTTTCGCCCGCAGTTTAAGTTCGCTGCTATAAAAATCAACACGCTGCCGGATATGTTGCTTGGCTTTCTTCTTATACCACGAAACAAAGTAAAACATTCCCTTTTCTGCCGCATCAGCGGTGTTAAGATAAAAACGATTGCCCCAAAAAACAAGGCCTTTCCGCTCATTTTGTTCAAAAAATGTTTCCAATGGAAATGATTCACCAAGATAATAAAACATTTCACCGGTGATATATTCTTTGGATTTATTTTTAATCGAGTCTTCTTTGCGCTTCTGAATTGTTTTATGAATCCAGTTTTGTTTTTCCTGAACAAAACGATTTATTTCCGCAACCGGCGTAAAATATGGGGCGGCGATTACTAACTCGGAATTATCGCTGATTTGCAGAGAAATGGTTCTTTTTCTTTTTCGACTTCGTTTAACTGTATAGTTTATATTCATGAAAAATTGATAATTGCTTTCCGCCGTGATTTTTTGTTTATGCTTAATTGATTAGCATATTTTGGCGGTTAAAGCGAGTCTGGAAAGGGCTTTTCATTGGTTTAATTTTGTGTTATTAATTCAGTAATAAAATATCTAAATGCCGTCATTTTGACGAAGGCCGGAGTCCAGTAATAGCGTAAAGTTAAGACTAAGCTACTTGAAATTGCCTAGTAAAATATTTAAACTTTTAATTGCTAGCGTAATAGTTAAAAAACAAAATCTGTGAGTTTGGTGAAATGACTCTAAAGAATAAACGTCCATGGGGATATTTTGAAGTTTTATCGGAAACCTCCGACCATAAAGTAAAGAGAATTGTCGTTGAACCCAGCGGCATTTTAAGTTTGCAGCGCCATAAGCTACGCTCAGAGCACTGGTTTGTTGTTGCAGGCTTTGGGGTCGCGATTGTTGACGGCAAAAAAAAACCTTTACGCGCGGGAAGCTCACTGGATATTCCCCAAAAATCAAAACACCGCGTCCAGAATTCTTCAGACGAAAATCTTATTATCATAGAAGTGCAGACAGGTGAATACTATGGTGATGATGATATCGAAAGGCTGGAAGATAAATACGGTCGGATTTAATCGACGTATAGAGACTAAGACTTAATTAAGTTCCCTGAATCACTAGCTCCTTGTTCTGGATAATTAGCAGTTTCTCAGCGTTCTTTTCCACAACATTTTTTGTATTTCAAGCCACTTCCACAATGGCATTTATCATTTCTACCAATTTTTTGACCAAGCCTAATGAACTTGCCCTGATTTCCAGCCTCAAAGAAATCTTTTGATACCTTTTCTAGTTCCTCATTATAAACCCATTTTTGATTATTAAAGGCAATTGCATCTATCATGTTCACACCATTTTTTACACTGCCAAAGCCAATCCATGCATCCGCTTTGCTTATATATTTTCGTCTTCTACAAAAGCTTAATAACATATTTTTTAATTCATAACGATCATTAGTATTCAGTGATATATATGTAACTCCAACACGTAGAGAGTCACTATCATTTGGTGGCATAGAAAAATTGTGAAATTTTTCATCCTTTAAAGTTTTTAATTTTGTAATTTTTATATAGCTTACCAGATTCTTTCTTGCTTCACCTGACCAATCTAAAAGATGAAATATAATGTCTGTAATTTTAGCATCTTTTAATGTTTTAATTTCCTTGCAAAGATTATCAAAATCTTCATTTATCCACCTATTTTTAATTTTATCACCTTCATCGGATATTTCTAATCCTAATTTTAGTGGATAATAATTCCTATCAATTAATTGACCAATACTTTGATCAATTAAGACCAAATCTCTGTTTGGTGCCTTCCACAATTTGTGATTCAAATGATATCCAAGAAATACTATTTCTTCTTCAGCAATGAAATAATCCATTAATACTGTTCTTTGTCTAATATAATAAAGAAAATCGTAAGGGTCTTGCAAATAGTGGATAATTATTTCCAAGTCGAAAATAGTTAAAATAATTGGGAATGGGTCATTATCTTTTTTATCCAGCATAACATGACATTGATGAGTTAATGATGGATAATTTTCTGTCGTTATTCCCATTATATAAACTTCATCAATTTCTTCTGACAGTTTTATATCATGACCATCTTCATCTATGAATGTTGAGCCTTTTTCTAATATTCTTTGACGACATATCAATCCTTGTTCATAGGTATCTTGAACAGCTTTCTGGAAATCATTTTTTAATGATTCATCATCACCTTTTCTTGAGAGTTCGGTTAGTTTTTTTGATTTTACTTGAACGCATAATGCTTTACTTCCAAGAATGCAAAGGACATCAATATCTGTATCAACAGATCCTTTTTGAGATATGATCTTAACTGATTTAAAAGTTCTGTTTATTCCAAAAACCTTTAATAGGAAATCGTATGTAATTTCTTCGCCAGTTTTACCTCTGTTTTTCCCTGCTTTATCAATATAAGCTTTGTCATTTACCATCCAATAAAAAGGACTTTCATATAGTGATTCGAATAATAAAAAAACCATTGGCACAAAATATCTTTCATGATCTAGCCTGATAATCGGATGAGAGTTTATGATATTGTAATGCCCAATTGTTTTAAAATGAGAATTTAAACCTTTGTGTGGTTTGACAGAAAAGTTATTTAGAAAAGCCTCAATATTAACTTCGTTACTAAAATTTGATTTTTCAATAACAAATAAGTCTATTAAATTTTTATAAAAAGACTTCCAATGTTTATCTCTTATCTCATCTATGCTTAATTTTTCTTCATCTTTCACACAGTCAAAAAACAATTCTTTATATTGATGAAATTCTAACATGGGTAAACTATCTTTTGCATGTTTATCCCAATCTTCATTAGCGTTTTTTTTCTTCATACGCTCAATAAATATAGGTAACCTTTGTTTTAAATCATACCAATGAACTTTTTTTGATTTTTCTTGAAAGATATCTTTGATTCGAAGAACAATATTTTTCGAATCCGTTATATTAAGCTCTCTTTCTTCAGTAAGCCATTTTATATCGTATTTATATTTTTTTTCTAGAAAATCTAGATATTGAAAATCATAAACGCCTGCCCCAGAATAAAATATGGACTCTACAAGCATATCTCTTTTACCAAAAAATTCTTTCTGATCTGCTCTTGAATTTTCTCCCCTGTGTTCAGCTTCAATGTTGTTCTTTAATTTTGCGAAGAATGGTGCTGAAATAGATTCGTGCAATTCTTCCAATAATTCGTATGTACGTTGTTTCATTTGAATTAAATCTTGAGGAGATTCTGGTACATTGAAATCTATTAAATTCTGAATTAAAAAACCAAGAAGTAGAGATGCTTCTTTGTTACTTAACCTTTCTCTATAATTAATATCCTGCATCTTTTCAGGATTTACATGAAAGTCATCAAATATAATCATGCAAAGAGCATATATATAGCCCTTCGATACAATTAACTCTTTTATCTCTTCAATTATTATTTCAGTAGTTCGCATTAAGTGACCTAACCCGATAATTTGGGCATCCAAATATGGTAAAATATAACGCAGGGACTGTTTCCCGAACAGTCCGAATACTGGATTACCCAATCAAGTTGGGTAATGACACTTTTTCCGTCTACCTTATAGTTTTTCCCACAACGATATCTTTTTGTCTTTGTTTTTTCTCCGTTTTTTTTTCCACAAAAATTTTTTTTCCGGCTGCGGGATCAATTTCTGTGAAATACATCAGGCTGGAATAAGTGGAAGGAAGCGGCGTAAAAATTTGCACCTGCCGCGGGTTCGTCTTCAGCTCTCTGCCGGCGAAAGATTTAAGTTCGCGCATGTCTTCCTCGGTGCATCCCGGATGGGCGGCGATAAAATAATATGTAAGAAATTGTTTCTGTCCTGATGATTGATTCATTTTTTCAAAAATCTGCTTAAAATTTAACAATGACTTAGCCTGCGGCTTACCCATCGGCCTGAGAACATTCGCGGCGATGTGTTCCGGCGCCACCTTCAACTGGCCGGAGATGTGATGTTTAACCAGCTCCTGCATGTAGCTCATGCAATGTTTTTTATCGGCCTCAAGTAAATCGTATCTGATGCCGGATGCGACAAATACTTTTTTGACGCCATTTATCTTTCGCAACTCTTTTAACAAATTTATCTGGCGGCTGTGATCAGGCCTCAAGGACGCACATACTTGCGGATAGAGACATCTCTTGTCCTGACAGGCACCTTGAGCCTGCTTGCGCTGGCAATCAATGCCGTACATATTCGCTGTGGACCCGCCCACGTCAAGGATGTAGCCTTTGAAATCAGGCTGTACAGCGAGCTTTTGCGTCTCGGCAATTATTGATTTTTCACTGCGGCTGATCACCGTTCTCCCTTCATGCAGACCGATCGAACAGAAATTACATTCACCATAGCATCCGCGATGAGTCGTTAGCGAAAATTTAATCGTTTCAATTGCCCGCACTTTGCCCTGCGCTTTGTAATAAGGATGAACATCGCGGGCAAAATCAAGAGAGTAAATATTGTCCAGTTCTTCAGCCGTTAGATTAGATTGCGGCGGATTTTGCACAAGGTAACGGGGGCCGTGCTGCTGAAACAAACCTTGCGCCGTTAAAGGATCATTGTTTTGGTAAAATGTATTAAACATTTGGCTGAAATATTTTTTATCCGCGATAACCTTCTCATAGGCGGGTAACTCAATATAATCAGGCGGCGGGGCAGGGGAGATATAACAAATTCCTCTGATGTCTTTAATATTTTGGCCATCCCGCATTTTTTGCGCGAGTTCCAATGTAGCCTTTTCAGCCATGCCGTAGACGAGCGCGTCTGCGCGGGCGTCAAACAAAATCGACCGGCGGATGGAATCCGACCAGAAATCATAATGGGCAATGCGGCGCAGACTTGCCTCTACTCCGCCCAGCACCAGCGGCTTGGTTTCTTTAAAATACTGGCGGATCAAATTGGCGTAAACTACGACAGCACGGTCGGGACGGTGATTATTCCTGCCTCCGGCGGTCAGATCGTCACGGAGCCTTTTTTTCTTCGTCGCTGTGTAATTGGCGACCATTGAATCCATACAGCCGCCGGAGATGCCCCAGAATAATTCCGGTTCTCCTAACCGGCAAATATCAATATCGCTATGAATATCGGGCTGAGCAATTACTCCCACACGAAATCCAGCATTGGCGAGAACTTGTCCAATTACGGAAATGCCGATAAAAGGGCTGTCGATGTAAGCGTCGCCGGTGACCAGAATCACATCAAGCTTATCCCATTTTAAATTTTTTAATTCCGCTCTGGTTGTCGGCAGGAACATATTATTATTTGACCGAAGTGGCACGATCGCGCAGATTTGTTTAAAGTATATTGATTAGTATCAATCCCAAAGTTATGGCCGTCAAAAAAAGCAGCAGTGAAAAACGTCCGAGCCATCGATGTGTTGTCCTCACAGCTAATTTATTTTTAGCTTTAAATTGATAAAGTCCCAGAAGCAATGTGGCGACAGCAAAATTAAACGCGGTCAAGCCGATAAGTTGGTGAAGTCCATCGATGTGCTCATCGTTTGTGCCGGAAACATAAATGAAAGCCATGATTATTCCTGTTGACATTCCCAGAAGACTAAATGAATTAAAATATTTATGAACTTTAAGCCAATTTCTTTTCTTGCGAAAAAACATGGCGGCGCTGACACCGGCAATAATGCCCAGTGTCGCTGTTGCCATAAATAAAATATGCAGGATAAAAAACATGGGTTCTTATTTCCGGAACTGAGTTGCGAAAATTAAAGCTTAAATTCCGTTGACTGGCCTACGGCAAGACATTCCAGCTTTTTGCCGCTTTTATTGATTATTTTGTGGCAATCGTTTACAATCGCGTCAATTTCATCATCAATTCTTTCCTGATTATGATGAAATAAACCTAATTTTTTCACCCCGGCATCCAGCGCGAGATTCAATGCGTCTTTGTATACAGAATGTCCCCAACCACGAGTTTGCTTATATTCTTCTTCATTAAATTCGGCATCGTGAATGAGCAAGTCGGCGCCTCGTGAAAACTCAAGATAGGCCTGATAATCAAGCCCGCCTTCATGTATGTAATCCAACTCGTTATCTGTGAGAAAAACAAAACATTTGCCGTCTTCCTCAAACTTGTAACCCGTACCCTGGTTGGGGTGGCTAAGAGCTATGGGCGTGATAATCATCGAACCGAGAGTATAGTGTTCAACGCATGTTTCTTGATATGACATATTGGCGTGAATGGAATCAAAATTTACCGGAAAATTAGGCGCTGCCATGATGCGCGTGAGCATTTCTTTTATGGAAGCCTGGGCAAAAGGACAACCCCAGATGTTCAAGATTGTTTTGCTTGAATAAATGGGTTTGAAAAAGGGGAAGCCCATAATGTGATCCCAATGGGCATGCGTTAATAAAAGAGTGAATTCATTACGGCCGGCCGCAATTAGGGAATTACCAGCCTCACGAATACCGGAACCGGCATCAACGATCAATATTCGATCATCATTTGTCCTGATTTCGAGACAAGTGGTGTTCCCGCCATAGTGAAAATATTGTTCGCCCGAAACAGGGATAGAGCCTCTGGAGCCCCAGCATTTAATAATCATTTTCCATCCTGATGCGTATTCTAATATAGAACAAAGTTTTAATCAAGTGTGATATAATGCAACATATCAATAAAATAAAGCTGAAAATATTGTCTGTCAGCCTTGCTATTCGGGATAAATGTTCTTAGATTAATGTCAAACTTCTTATTAAGGAGGCTCAACACATGAAAAACGTAAAAATAAAGGGGATGAGCTGCCAGCATTGTGTTATGGCTGTTACTAAAGCACTTAACGCTCTGGATGGCGTGAAAGATGTTAAGGTCGATTTAAAGAGCGGCGTGGCGACTTATGAGGAAGTAAAAGCTGTTGATCCCAAGGCAGTTGCCGCGGCGATAAAAAAGGCGGGATACGAAGTTGTTGAATATTGATACCTCCGGTTTAGATCAGGCAAAAATCACTATTTCCGTGGGCGGAATGACTTGCGCGGCCTGTGTAAGACGTGTGGAAAATGCGCTGAATTCAGTCACGGGAGTGTTGGATGCCAGCGTCAATTTGGCTACCGGCCGTGCCACAATTATTCATGGAGCAAAATGGGAGGGCCTGGCGGCACTTAAGAAAGTTATAACCGAACAAGGTTATGAATTTTTAGGTGAACTTAAGGATAATATTGCCGATCCCATCGAAGCTTCCCGGGTCAAGGAATTAAAAGATCTGAAGTTAAAAGTGACTTGTGGCGCAATATTGAGCGTGATCATCTTTATGGGTTCAATGCAGCACTGGTTTGGTTTCCTGCAAATAATTCCCCGCCAGTTTATGCTTTGGGCCATGTTTATCTTAACCGCTCCCGCTGTTTTTTGGGTAGGCAGCCGTTTTTTTGTCGGCGCGATTAAAGCCGCCCGGCAAAAAACCTCCGATATGAATACTCTTGTTGCTGTGGGCGCTCTTTCCGCCTACGTTTACTCCGCAACAGCAACTTTCTTCCCTCATTTTTTTATGACAGCAGGCGCCATGCCTCATGTTTATTATGACGGCGCGGCGATGATCGTCACACTCATTTTGGTGGGCAGGCTTCTGGAGGCCAAAGCCAAAGGGAAAACTTCGTCAGCAATAAAGAAGTTGATGAATCTCAAACCTAAAACGGCGCATCTGATCAGGAAAGATCAAGAGTTGGAAGTTGCCGTGGAAGAAGTACAGGTTGACGATATCCTGCTTGTCAAACCCGGCGAAAGAATTCCCGTTGACGGAGTTATTTTATCCGGCCAATCCACGATTGACGAATCAATGTTGACCGGCGAGAGTATGCCGGTTTCTAAAGATACCGGACAAAAGGTATTTGCCGCCACCATGAATAAAACAGGCAGCTTTACTTTCCGGGCAACAGGTGTAGGCTATGAGACCGCTTTGGCGCAAATTATCCGCTTAGTGGAAGATGCGCAAGGTTCCAAGGCTCCCATTCAGCGGCTGGCGGATAAGGTTGCTTCTGTTTTTGTTCCCACAGTTTTTATCATTGCTTTTATTACATTTGCTATCTGGTATTTTCTCCCTGCGCAAAGTAATTTCAGCCGCGCTTTGATTAACTTCGTTTCCGTGCTGGTGATTGCCTGCCCGTGCGCGCTGGGACTGGCCACTCCGACGGCAATCATGGTGGGCACCGGCCTGGGAGCGCAAAGTGGAATTTTAATTAAAGGCGGCGAGGCCCTGGAAAAAATACATAAACTTTCAGTTGTCGTTTTCGATAAAACAGGGACGCTGACGCGCGGTGAGCCTGTGTTAACCGATCTGGCCGCAGCCAGTGGTTTTGACAATACGCAGGTTCTTGCTTATGCCGCGGCGCTGGAGAAAAAATCGGAGCATCCGCTGGCACAGGCAATCTTGCAGAGAGCGCAAGCCGATGGAATTGCAGTTGCCGCTGTGGAAAAATTTACGGCGGCTTCCGGCCTGGGAGCGAAGGGCTTCCTCAAAGATAAATCGTGCCTGATCGGCAACCGCATGCTTATGGGAAATGAAGGCATCTCTGTGGATGCGCTGGATGATTCTGCGGCAGTGCTTGTCCGGGAAGGAAAAACTGTAGTTTACGTGGCTTTAGAAAAGACGGCAATCGGGCTTATCGCTCTGGCCGATGTGCCTAAGGCTTCGGCAAAACAAGCGATTGAAAGCTTGAAACGCAGAGGATTGAAAGTGATGATGGTTACCGGTGATAATGCCGGTACGGCTAAAGCTATTGCCGCTCAACTGGGCATTGATCAGGTGCTGGCGGATGTTCTTCCGGGTAACAAGGCTGATGAAATAAGAAAACTGCAAAAAGCGGGTGAAGTTGTCGCCATGGTCGGCGACGGGATCAACGACGCTCCGGCACTGGCGGCAGCGGATGTGGGCATTGCCATTGGCGCGGGAACTGATGTAGCCATTGAAGCCAGTGATATAACTTTGATCCGCGATGATTTGCTGGGAGTGCCGGAAGCCATCAATCTGTCAGAGGCCACAATGCGTGTGATCAAACAGAATCTTTTTTGGGCTTTCTTCTACAATGTGATTGGAATACCTATCGCAGCGGGCGCTTTGTATCCTTTCTTCGGAATATTGCTGAATCCCGAATTTGCCGCCGCGGCCATGGCATTGAGTTCGGTTTCTGTTGTTTCTAATTCATTGCGTTTGCGAAGGGTTTGGAAGAAGGGGGCTCCATTAACGCAGCTATAAGTTCCACATACAAAAAGCCCTTTGACTTAATTGCCAAAGGGCTTTTCTGCTAGAATGGCCCAGCGCGGACTCGAATATCTTATCTAAGTATTTTTAATAATTAAATTTTTAATGTGCATAATTTTCAATATACCCCCAAGTATGCCCCCAAATTTTGTCTTTCAGTAATAAAAATATATCACAGCCAGTGTTTCACTTCAAGATCATGGCGCAGATCATGGCGCAGTTTTCAAGGATTTGGCAGGCTGAAATATTGTTATCAAGGATTATTTTTTATCTGAGGTTACCTTCTGAAAACTCCTGCTGAAGAATTCCAAACCGTCTAATCAATATTTCTCATTAGTTCATTGGCAATGTTGGGACTATTGAGCCGCATAATACTCTCTTCCGCTCGGCCAAAGCTCAAAAGATTAATACTTCCATACCAAACGATTCTCCGGTCAATAACAGCATATTTTTGATGAATATTGGATTTGCAAACCAAATTTACGCCAGCTGTTTTCAGTACGCTCAATGTATCTTCCAGTGCTGGTTTGTCTTTAAAATCTGTTGCCGGCCTTGTCATAATCGTAACCTTGACCTTTTGATCTAATGCGACACTCATCAATTCCAGCATTTGCAGCGCTCGTCTTTTCGTGACAAATGGACTTACAATCAAGATTTCCCGTGTGGCATTAACCAAATCATTTTTATAAACCGGAAGAAAATTATTGTTATCAAATATGACATCAACCGATTCATCAGTGAAGAGACCCGTCTTTGTCTTGTAACCAATTGACGCATATCCGGCGAGTCGTTTGTTGTACATTTTCTCCAACACTCTGACATGAATATCGGCATAATCATAAATCTGAGCGTCGCTCTTGTTTTCAAATAGCCGGTGAAGCCTGCCCGCATACTGTTGCAGGGTTCCTTTCCACGATATGGGCATTGCCAGAAAAAGCGTATCCAACCTCGCTTCGTCAAACCCTTCACCGATATATTTTCCTGTGGCAATGAGTGTTAACTGCTTGTCTGCCGGCGTTTCAGATATCCTTGTCCATATATCTCTTGTTACTTTTGTTCCCATTCCGCCGGTAAGAGCAATTACGCCAGGTATATTTTCACCTAACTTTTTGGCAAGCTCTGCGACATGGGCAGTTCTTTCAGTGAGGACAAGGGAATTTCTGCCATTTTGAAAAGCATTAATTACATCATCTACAATCAACTGATTACGAAATTCATCCACAACAATTTCTGAATATAGCTCTTGAATGGAGATTTCCTTTCTTTCCGCTTCAAACGGCATTCGAAAACTTGTAAATCTTGGGATAACATAATGTTCAAAGGGCCTTTTTTCTGCTTGCTTCTTTGCATCCACCTTGTATCTGATTGGCCCGCAATGCATGAAAATAATCGGATGATGTCCGTCCTGCCTTGCTGGTGTGGCGGTTAATCCATAAACATATTTCGCATAGACGTTCTTGAGTATCTGTTCAAAGCTGAATGCTGGGACATGATGGCATTCATCAACAATAACCATGCCATAATTTTTTATCCATTCCTTCACTTCGCCACCACTGCTCAAGGACTGCATAATGCCAATATCAATAATGCTGCTGGGATTATTTTTACCCGCGCCTATTTGCCCAATCAAACTCTGTTGCTTTTTTCGTCCTCGCTTTTTCTCCAAAGCTGGCAATTCTTCATCAATTTTCAGAAATTCTGTCAATTTCGCCGCCCATTGTGAAAGCAGTTGCTGTCTATGTACTAATATCAGTGTGTTTACTTTTCGTTCAGCAATCAGTTTTGCGGCAATAACTGTTTTCCCAAAGGCAGTGGTTGCCGACAGCACACCATTTTCATACTTGAGCATCTCTTCTGCGGCCAGTTGCTGTTCTTCTCGCAGCGTTCCGATAAATTCCACTTTGATATGCCTGCCCGGATTAGTATTGTCAGTCCATATTGCTTCAGCTCCTGCCTCGGCAAGCACACTTATAACATCACTTTCACAGCCTCTTGGTAAACAGAGATAATCAGGAGTTTCATCTGTGCACGAAATAATTCTGGGTTTGTTATATGTCGGCATGCGCATCGCTTGCGCCTTGTAAAACTCCGGATTTTTAAATGCAGCCAGCCGATTCAGAATGTTTAATGCCTTCTGCGAAATACCTGATTTTTCAATATAGATCATGTTTGCTTTTATAAGCTGAACTTCGTTGTGGAAATCAGCTTTTGACCATTTTAGTTGGTCTTTTTCCCATGGTTTGATGCGTTCTTCATCAGCTTCCTTTAGAGCGCCCATTTCGTTCCCGCGGCATAATTTTGGTATCAGCGCAGTTATTTCATCTTCTGATAATTTTCTAATGTTAGCCAGAAACATCCACTGGTCTTCAAAAGGATTAAATTTTTCGTCAATAAAAATGCTGTTACCGCTGTCCCGTACTTTTTTCTGCAAAGGAAGAGCAATCAAGTTGCCAAAACCGCCTTTTGGCATCGTATCCTGACTGGGAAAGAATCGATCGTAGGATTTAAATGTTATTTCATGCCTTCTACCCATAGAATAGGTAAGCAAAGCAGAACCCAACTTTCTGGCTAAATTTGCCGGAATAAGGTTTTCAAAGAAAAACCAGGCATGAGCTCCGCTGCCGGAGCGAGAACGCTCGATTGCAACAGGAATATCGAATGTAAAACAAACTTCTTTAAGTGTAGAAATATCTTTTTGCCAGCCGTCATCATCAAAATCGATTGCCAGAAAATGGCACGTATCATCCTGGCACATAGGATATATGCCGGCAACGATATCGCCTCTCAAATGTGCCTCAATGACTTTTTCATCCAAAACATCATAAGACTTATGCGGGCAGTCGAAACATTTAATTTTCGGCTTTCGACATAGACCAGATTTCCATTCATTAATACAAACAGGCGTATAGCCAGACCGGCCATCCTTACTCTGCCATCTTTTGGCATACACATCATCGCGTCCTTTAAACAGAGACATAAACAAGCTGATCTTATCTGCGGGGTTAGCAAAATCTTTCAATGCTGACAGTTGAATTTTACATGGAGATTCTTGAGCAACTAATTCTAGAGTGAAATTGTTCGCATTGCCTTGGTCTTGGTCAAATCCCTTTTTGACATTTATTCCCAGCTTTGCCTTCAGCGCTTCATTCTCTTCTTTCAGAGTTTTATTTTCGGCGAGTAATTTCTGATATTTTTCAAACAAATCTTCAAAATCCATAATTATTTCTCTTCTCGCCTTCCAATAAAGCAATTATATTGTCTTCACCTATTCCATTCCCTATTGATGTGCAATATAAATCATATCCTACTGCGAACTCTGGACGCACTATACACGGTATTTCATCAACTAAGATTGACTTGACATGAAGCGAAAAAAGAATATAATCGCTTCATAATATGAAGCAATAAAAGGTGACAAATGACTCAGTATTTATGGGAGCGTCCAGATTGGACTCACTTTAGATGGAAGAACGAAGACATTCTTCTTACGCTTGGAGAATGCCGGTTGCTGCAAGGAAAACTCTTGAGTAAAGTAGCCGATCTTGGATTTACACTCGAAAACCAGGCACAGATTGAAATATTAACGGAGGAGACCTTAAAAACTGCATTAATCGAAGGAGAAAGCCTCAACGTTCAGACCGTTAGATCGTCGGTGGCAAGAAAGCTCGGGCTCCCTTCTGCGGGACTTAGAGTTGACCGTTATATCGACGGACTCGTCTCTATTCTCCTTGACGCCACAAAAAATCATGATGAGCCTCTTACACAAAAACGTCTCTTCGGCTGGCAAGCTGCACTTTTTCCGACTGGCTATTCGGGTATCCACAAAATCAAAGTAGGTAAATGGCGGGGAGATAAGCCCATGCGCGTTGTATCCGGTCCCATCGGCCATGAAAATATTCACTTTGAAGCTCCTCCCTCTGATCGTATACCCGTGGAAATAGGCAGGTTTCTTGAATGGTGGAAGATGAGCAGGGGCAATGTGGAAGGATTGTTGCGGGCGGCCATTGCTCAATTTTGGCTTGTGACCATACATCCATTCGAGGATGGCAACGGCCGGATTGCCAGAGCCTTGACCGATATGGCCCTGTCCCAGGATGATCGGCAATCGATCCGGTATTATAGTCTTTCTTCTCAGATTATGGCAGAGCGGAATGCCTATTATAATGTTCTTGAACACTGCCAGAAGCATAATGGCGACATTACTGATTGGCTAAATTGGTTTCTTGGCTGTTTCTGCAGGGCCATCAAGAGTTCTGAAGGAATGTTGGCGATAGTCCTAAATAAGGCCTCATTCTGGAAATCACATTCGGAAGATTCGCTAACGGAGCGGCAGCGTAAAGTCATAAACCGGCTGCTGGATGCAGGAAAGGGCGGTTTTACAGGTGGACTTACGACTAAAAAATATGTTTCTCTTGCCAAAGTCAGCAGAGCCACAGCCTTCAGGGAGATAGATCACCTTATGAAACTGGGGATCATTAAACAGAATCCCGGCAGAGGAAGGAATGCAAGCTATGAGTTGAATTGGGGGGAGATGTGAATCGAGCCAGTGAAATGGAGAACATCTGTTCGCCGATTTTCAATTGGTGATAATTGTAACTGTCCCGTTTGATTTATAACATCATCAAGTACAACGCTTCCATTTGTATCTATTGTGTGCATAAACAAACACTATACGTCACTTTATGCAAACAATAAATACACATCTTCAATACGATTTAAGCATATAATTGAATTACTAAAAGCATGATGTTGAAAATATGTCTCTACAGAGACCAATATCGCCACTTTCAGGATCTTTGATCACAGCTTCTATCCATCGTTTGTTGGTCTCATTCATTAGCGGTTCGTCCAGGGAATATAAATAGAAAGGCCGGATGCCTCTGGCAGCATACTCAAGTGTCCGATAAACGTAATTGAAAAACGATCCTGTATAGCGATACCTATAGATGCACCCTTCGATATGTTTTTGAATCTATAAATCAGCCCCCAAACTTTATAGATTTTATAAAACCTTATAACACGTCTTTGGACAAAAAGCAATAAAAAACCCGCTATTTCTAACGGGTTTTTGTATTTCCTAGGATGACCTAGGATTGTGTTCTGGCTCCCCAGCGCGGACTCGAACCACGGACATGCTGGTTAACAGCCAGCCGCTCTACCGACTGAGCTACTGGGGAATATTCATTTTTACCTGGGGCTACATAATACAAGAACAAGCGGATGTCAACAGCCGTAATAAAATACTTGCATAAAATAGCAAATCAGTTCCCCGATTATCTTAAAAAAAACTAAATATTTCTATTAAGTTAAATATCTTGCGTCTGCAATCATTTTCTATTTACTTTTGATGAAATTTCTCGTTTTTTTCTTTACAATCTTATCGAAAATCGCTATCAAAAACTGTATTTCGTAGGCTAATTATACCGAATTGCATGTTGCACCGCTTTATTTAATGGTAAATGAAAGCGGTTTGGTATGATGATTTTCTTGCCTCAATAATCATGATGGGATATAAAAGCGCAATTCTATAATGATGAGAATGGAAATAGGTTTGAGAGTTAGAGCAAACAACCAGAAATTTCTGAAAAAATACGTGCTGGAAGAAGGATTGTGCACTGGTTGCGGCGCCTGCGTAGGCCTTTGTCCTTATCAGGTTATATACCATGACCGGACGGTGCAGTTACATCACTGTGATCTTGAATACGGCAAATGTTATACTTTTTGTCCCAGAACCGAGACTGATCTTGCCGCGTTAAGAGAGCTTCTTTTTGAACCAGATGACCTTACGCCGGAAATCGGCGCTGTGAAAGGTTATTATTTTTCTCAGGCTGTTGATCCAGCGTTGCGCAAAATTGCCCAGCACGGGGCAACGGTAACAGCATTGATGGAACTAGCGTTAGCCGAAGGTCTGATTGATTCCGCCATCGTCTCTTCCCGCAATCAGGAATTTATGCAAAATGGCGCTATCGTGAATGATAGAGTAACTTTACGAAAAAATGCAGGCAGCAAATTTACCGTGTCGCCCACGATTGCGGCTTTTAATCAATTGGTCACGGATGATAAAGGGAATATAGGAGTCGTGGCGACTCCCTGTCAGGCGTTGGCGTTGGCCAAGATGAAGTTAGTGAAAGAAGATACCGCCAAAATCGATCAACTGAAATTGGTTGTTGGTTTGTACTGCGGCTGGACACTATCGGCAGAAAAATATACAAAGTTGCTGATTGAAAAAAATATTGCTCTGGAATCGATCACAGGGATGGATGTTCCGGCGGGGAAAAATGTTCTGGAGCTTTACACAAATAATGACGCGAAATCCATTCCCTTTGACGAAGTACAGGACTGTATCAGGGAAACATGTCTTTATTGCATGGACAGCACGGCGGAATATGCTGATGTTTCAGTCGGCTCAGCTCGTTTTGCCGGTAATTGGGAAGAAGTGCGGCACTGGAATCAGTTGATTGTGCGAACGGCGAAGGGCAGGGAATTGGTCGAGCTTGCCGTAAAAAGAGGTACTTTGGAAGTTCGGGAAGCCTCGGCGGAGAGTTTAAAAGAACTGAAAGATGCGGCCGCAAATAAGAAAAAGCAAGCACTGAAAAATATTATTCGGAAAAGCGGTTCGGTAAAAAAACTGTTGTATTTAGACAGCCGTGATCCGGTAGTGCAAAAATATTTAACAAAGAAAGTTTCCAATAAAAAAAACAGGTAACGTCGTGTCTAAATTACTTAGTTCAGCTAAAGCAGAAGTTTTATTGATGGGCAATGAAGCCATCGCGCGTGGCGCGCTGGAGGCGGGCGTTAGTGTTGCCACCGGTTATCCCGGCACGCCTTCATCAGAAGTAATTGAATGCCTGGCCGAGGTTGCTCTAGAAAGAAACCTTTACGTGGAATGGTCAACGAACGAAAAGGTGGCTCTGGAAGTAGCCGCCGCCGCGTCTTTTTCCAGTTTGCGTTCGATGTGCGTGATGAAGCAAAATGGCGTCAATGTCGCTTCCGATTTTCTTTTGCATCTGGCCTCTTCGGGAACGCGCGGCGGAATAGTTCTTGTTGAGTGTGAAGACCCCGGCGCACTATCGAGTGTCAATGAGGGGGAATCGCGGTATTTCGCGCGCATGTTGGAAGTGCCGCTACTGGAGCCGGCCAATTTTCAGGAAGCCAAGGATCTGACCAAGTGGGCGTTTGAATTATCAGAGAAAATAAGAAATGTTGTCATTTTGCGTTCGGTGACGCGCATGTCTCATGCCAGCGGCAACGTTATCTGCGGCAGACTGCCGGAAAAATCAAGAACAGCCCGCTTTGTTTCCGATGGATCATTTATGGACACTCTAAGAGGGCCGGTAGTCAGCACGCCGGTTGTTATCAAACACGGTCTTCAACAGAAAAAATTGCAAACCGCGGCTGAACTTTTTGAAAAGAGTCCTTTCAACAGTTACTCAGGCCCCAAGCGTCCGGAACTTCTGATCATCACCAGCAGCGCCTGTTTCCTTTATAGCAGGGAAGCGATAGAGATGCTGGGCCTGCAAAAGCAAATCGGAATTTTAAAACTCAGCTGTACCTGGCCTCTGCCGGTGAAACTTCTGAAAAAATATCTGCACCTGACCGATAAGATTATGATTGTGGAAGAGGTCCTACCGTTTCTCGAGGAAAATATCAAAGTCGCCGCGATGGACATGCTCAAAGAAACCGGCATCAAAACTTTTTACGGTAAAATGGATGGAACACTGCCTTCTGTCGGCGAGTTGAATCCGGATATTGTTGCCGCCGCTTTGGGCAGGATAATGAAAGTCAAAGTTAAATCAATACCCGCCGCTTATACAAAGGAAATACAAAAAGTTGCGCCGTTAGTTCCGCCGCGGGAGCAGACATTTTGCCCCGGTTGTCCACACAGAGCATCTTTTTGGAACATTAACACGGCGCTGAAACTGGATGGCCGTGAAGGCATTGTCTGCGGCGATATCGGTTGTTACGCGATGGCGGCGCTTTTCCCGGCGATCGGTTTCCATACAGTGCGTACGCTTCATTCCATGGGTTCGGGCACAGGCCTGGCCAGCGGGTTTGCCAAACTTGCCGCTTTCGGTTTGGATAAACCAGTTCTGGCGGTTTGCGGCGATTCCACTTTTTATCACGCGGTAATTCCGGCGCTAATCAACGCCCGGCATAACCGGGCGGATATTATCTTTATCGTTCTGGATAACGCCGGAACGGCAATGACCGGATTTCAACCTCATCCCGGTTTAGCTATAAGCACAATGGGTGAAGCTGTTCCCGCCGTTGATATCGCTAAAATTTGTGAAGCAATCGGGGCGAAAGTTGCAATAAGTGATCCCTTCGATTTAGCAGGGACAAGCAAAATTCTGACATCTTTTATGGCGGAGCGTGGGTCATTAAAAGTGCTGATAATGAGACAGATATGCGCTTTGAGCCCAGAAAAGAAGGGCAAGAAACAATACCAGATGAAAGTTAACGAAGAACTCTGCCTTGGCGATAACTGCGGCTGCAACCGTTTATGCACGCGCATTTTCCGTTGTCCGGCGCTGACCTGGGATCGGACAAAAAAGAAAGCATTAATTGATGAAGTCATTTGCGCCGGCTGCGGCGTCTGTTATTCGATTTGTCCGCAAAAAGCGATAACAAGAACGGAGGCGGCGGAAGGATGAAGATGTCTTTAGCGAAAGATCCGATGAACTTGATCATTACTGGAGTTGGCGGGCAGGGCAATGTCCTAGCTTCGCGCGTGCTGGCCGGAATGCTCGTTAACGCGGGCTTCATCGTTACGATTGGCGAAACCTTCGGCATGTCCCAGCGTGGTGGGTCGGTTATGAGTCATTTGCGTGTATCATCCACTTCCGTTTTAAGTCCGCAAATTCCGCAGGGCAGGGCGGACATTATCATCGCACTGGAGCCGGTGGAGGCGCTGAGAGTTTTGGTAAAATACGGCAATCCAGATATCGCGGTTTTATCAAATTCCAGAGTGGTTTATCCCATGGGGGTCATAACCGGCGATTTTACTTATCCATCTTTGGATGAAATTAAAATGATGTTTGAAAAATTGGCGGCAAAAAACTGGATAATTGATGCCACGTCCGTGGCAGTTGAGTTAGGCAATCCGGTTTTAAGCAATATCGTTATGATCGGAGCGCTGGCGGGTACGGCATTGCTGCCGATTAACCGCCAAGCTTTTGAAAAAGAAATAACGAAAAGCATGTCTGCCGATAAATGCGAAATAAATTTGACGGCTTTTGATGCTGGTGCGAAAATGCTTTAATCCGTAATAAATACAATTTACACTGGACGAAAAACATCCGCATTACGCCTCACATTTTGTGGTCAAGATTATTCTTGACACACAAAACCATGACTCCTATACTCCATCGAAGAAAAAGAAAGTTATTATTAATTAAATTTTGCAATTAAAAACAATTAATGTCATCTGGAGCAAATAATATGTTTACATTCAGTACAGACGTTAGTTCCGTTTTAGTGTGGCTTGTTTGGATTGCAGCATTTGTTGCATTGTTTGTATCTAATGAAGTTGGCCGTAGATTCAAATTGGCAGGTTTTGCAATGTTTGTTGTATTGCCAATAGTTCTTACAATATTATGGCTTACAACATTGAGTGATACAGCTTATATGGATTGGTTCCATCTGGCAAAGGTTTACTCATCAACAGCCGGATGTATCGGTTTCTGGTTCATCAGACACCTTCGCGGTACAGGCAAAGACGGAAAAGTTTGGAAATTAAGCGAAAAGAAATGGGCATTATGCTTTCCGCCGCTGATTCTTGCAATTAATATACTCGAAGCTGTTATGCGTGACTTTCAAGTAGGTGCAACTTATTCAATTCCTTCAATTGAGTATTTAAATAACCAGATTGAATACTATATCGGTGGTTCCTGGAACTACATGAACGGGATTGCCGGTATACTTAACACCATCACCATAACTGGCTGGTTCGGAATCTGCGTCCGTAAAATGACAGACAAAGACAAGAGCAAGGATATGTTGTGGCCGGATATGCTCTGGTTCTGGATTATTGCTTATGACCTCTGGAACTTCGCCTACACATACAACTGCCTGCCGGGCCATGCATGGTACTGCGGACTGGCATTGTTGCTCGCTCCCACGCTTTGCGCATTTACAGTCGGCAAGGGTGCCTGGCTTCAACATCGAGCCCAGACACTTGCTCTTTGGTGTATGTTCGCTCAGACATTCCCCGCGTTCATCGATAAGGGTTCATTCGCTGTACAGGCAAGCGCAAGTGCCGAAATTGCGGCGGCGGCAAAAGGAATTGTATTGACCAAAGAAGGCTTGTACCCGGTTGCATCTGCAACACCTGATACAACAGCATTATTCGTTGTAAGCTTGATTGCTTTACTTTCTAACATTGCCGTATTCTTTTACATGGTATATAAAGTTATCAAGACAAAGCGCAATCCGTACACAGGCGATCTTTACATAGATCTTGGTCAATACAAGGAAATTAAAGCAATGGCAGAATCACGGGTATAATACCCTCCGCTTCGCGGGATTGTTCAACTTACCAATTCCGCTGCTCTTCGCTTTCGGAATTGGAGTTTCAACAATAAAAACATGGTTATTACTAAATAAGATTTGGGGGGCAGGTTGAACCTATCCCCCCCCCCCAAAAAATATACGGGGTGAAAAAATGAATGATATTTATTCGGCTGTAAAAGTGACTGATAATGTTTACTGGGTTGGCGCTATCGATTGGACAATCCGGGATTTTCATGGATACACCACACCCCACGGCAGTACTTATAACGCCTATCTGGTAATGGCAGACGATATTACTTTAATAGATACGGTCAAGGCGCCGTTCAAAGATGAAATGCTTGCCCGTATTAAATCCGTCGTTGAGCCTTCCAAAATAAAAAATATTATTTCCAACCATTCCGAAATGGATCATTCCGGCTGTCTGCCCGAAGTAATTGATTTCATCAAGCCAAAGAAGGTATTCGCTTCGACCATCGGCGTAAAAACGTTGAAAGAATTGTTCCATGACCAGCATGAAATAATTCCCGTGAAAGACGGCGAGACGTTAAGCCTTGGTAATATGGAATTAACTTTTATGGAAACGCGCATGATTCATTGGCCGGATTCGATGTTTACCTATCTGGCAAAAGATCAGCTTTTGTTTTCGCAGGACGCTTTCGGTATGCATCTGGCGACGCTGGAGCGTTTTGCCGATGAAATTCCGGCGGCGACGCTGGAATATGAGGCGGCAACATACTACGCCAATATTGTTCTGCCTTATTCGCCGATTGTTTTAAAGACTCTGGAAAAGGTCGCGGCAGCGGGACTGAAAATCAAAATTATTGCTCCCGATCACGGGCCTGTCTGGCGCAAGGATATCGGCTGGATTATTGATCTTTATAAAAAATGGGCTTCGCAAAAGCCGACAGCGAAAGCAGTTGTGGTTTATGGAACAATGTGGCATTCTACCGAGAAAATGGCGAGTGCCATCGCTGAAGCCTTAGCTGGGGCAGGCATCAAGGTAAAACTTTTGTCGATGAATGAAACTCACCGCAGTGAAGTTGTTTATGAAGTGCTTGATGCCGGTGCGCTGATAGTCGGTTCGCCGACACTCAACAACAATATTCTGCCGCAAATGGCGGATGTAATGACCTATCTGAAAGGATTGAAACCGGCCAATCTTATCGGCGCGGCTTTCGGTTCTTATGGCTGGAGCGGAGAATCGGTCAAGAATTTGGAAGCTATATTAAAAGAAATGAAAGTGGAAATTGCGGCTGAAGCGGTCTCCGTAAAGAATGTTCCCGATAACTCTGTTTTCGAAAAATGTCACGAGTTGGGAAAAACCATCGCGGCGGAACTGCTCAAAAGAGCGGCTTCTGATTAAATATTAAATCTCTCCGGGTAATATTCCCCGAAGCTTGCTTCGCTTGGAGAGTAGCTACCAACCATGAGATACCCCGCAGCTTGCTGCGGGGAGGTTCATTTAAAAGGTGTCATTTGTTCGTCATTCCGGCGCAGGCCGGAATCTAGGAAATAATTGATAATACTGGATACCGGCCTTCGTAACCTAAAGGTCATCTACGACCGGTATTACATAATTGCCGGTTTTATGCAGTGTTGCAAAAATCTTTAATGGTGAAAAAATATTAAGGAGTGAATAATGAAAAAATATGTTTGTGGTGTATGCGGTTATGTTTACGATCCGGACAAAGGAGATAAGGATGGCGGGATTACCCCAGGCACACCTTTTGAGAAATTGCCGGAAGGTTGGACCTGTCCTGTTTGTGGGGCGGCGAAAGATGAATTCGCGCCGGAATAAAGGTTCCAATTTCAAATCAAAGCGCTATCTGTGTTGGCATCGTTGGCGGATTCCTCAACGTATTTTCATATACGCCTGCGGAGCCTCTCTCCTTGTCCCACAGAAGCGGGACAGTTCAACTAGTAAATTACAGTTTACTGCGTAACTGTAATTCGAGTTTTACTGCCGCCTTGATATCATCTTTGATTTGAAACCTGAAAAAATAAAGATTCTATTAAATAAAGGATAAATATATGGATAAAATTCAAGAAGCGTTGAATCAGGCTTATGCCGGTGAATCAAAGGCCGCACTAAGGCTCAAGGTTTACGCGCAAAAGGCGGAAGATGAAGGTTATAATCAAATGGCCCGTCTTTTCCGTGTCATTTCTTTTTCGGAAGAAATTCACGGCGCGAGAGCCTTAAGGGTGCTCCGGGAAATCAAGGGAACGGAAGAAAATCTGGCCGCCAGTTTTGAATCGGAGAAAAAAGTCGCCGAAGTCGCCTACGATCAGTTTGTCAAACTGGCGGAAGAGGAGGGCAATAAAGAAGCTTCTCTACTTTTCAGCCAGAGCAAGGATGTGGAAGAGACTCATGCCAAACTTTATAAAGAGGCCATGTCGCACTTTATGGAAGAAAGAGAAACAACTTACTATGTCTGTAAAGTTTGCGGGTATGTCGCCGATGGTGTTCTGCCTGATGAATGTCCCGTTTGCGGCGCCAAAAAAGAACAATTTGTACCCTTTGACAAATGACAGGCGTTCCGTAATAGCGCTTTGAGTTAGGATTGGCAGTAGGTGAAGATATGCGGATTCGTTGCAGGGTAATAGTTGCTTTGTTGCTTTTGAGCTTTTTATTGCCCGGCCGTGCAATTTGTGAAGAAAAGCCTCTCGAGAAGCCTCTCGAAAAACCTCTCTGGGAATTAGGCATAGGTTTGGGGCTGCTCCAGATACCTGATTATCGGGGCTCAGACGAAAACAGACTGTATCTGCTGCCATATCCTTATCTCGTTTATCGCGGCGACTTTTTAAAAGTAGACGAACAGCGCGTTACCGGACAAATCTTTAAAACAGATCGGATCTTGCTGGATTTTAGTGGCTTTGGCTCTGTGCCGGTAAAGAGCTCCAATAATTCCGCCCGCGCCGGCATGCCGGATCTGGATCCGACTTTTGAATTAGGACCAGCCTTAAAGATTAAACTTTGGGAAAGCAAAGAAGATAAGTTCAAATTAGATTTGACCTTGCCCGTGCGCGCTTTTTTTTCCACAGATTTTTCTTCCGTGAGTCACGAAGGTTGGGTGTTCAGCCCGCGAATTAATTTTGTAAAAGATGATTTAATCCCTGACACCGGATTAAATTTGGGAATATCCGTAGGTCCCATGTTTGCCGATAGCGGTTATCATGCTTATTATTACACTGTGGAACCGGCTTACGCGACAGCGGCACGTCCCGCGTATTCGGCTGGCGGCGGGTACAGCGGCTCAACGCTCACCGTTGGTTTGGGTAAAGCATATGAACAATTCATTTTTAATGCCTTTGTCAGCGCTGATTTTCTCCAGGGAGCATCTTTTGAAAACAGTCCTTTGGTGAAAAGGGAAACTTCCATAATGAGTGGTATCAGTGTTTCCTGGATTTTCTTTAAATCAGCAAAAACTGTGACTGTGGAAAAATAAGATTAATAGTACTTTGATTTAGAATAGTGAGGTGGGGTGATGATAGTTATAATAACGAGATGGTTGATAATAACGGTGGCCATTCTGCTTGCTTCGTATTTTGTGCCGGGCATCAGAGTGGATACTCTTTCCACGGCAGTCATTGCCGCCTGTGTTTTGGGTCTTATCAATATTTTTGTAAAACCTGTTTTGGTTTTGCTGACTCTGCCCCTGAGCATATTGACGCTGGGATTATTTTATTTCTTTGTAAACGCTTTTTTGCTGGAGCTTGTCGCTCATCTTGTGTCGGGGTTTGCAGTTAGAGACTTTTTCTCCGCGTTTTTAGGATCGCTTATTATCAGCTTTGTCAGTTGGCTGGCCAATTCTTTTATTGCCACACATAAGATTGAGAAAAAAAAATCATCGGAATATATTGACCTGGAAAAAGGGGATGATGGTAAATGGCGGTAGATGCGACGCTCGACTTGACTCCGGCGATGAAGCAGTATGTAAAAATCAAAGAAAAATACTCCGATTGTATTTTGTTCTATCGCATGGGTGATTTTTATGAGATGTTTTTTGAAGACGCGGTAACCGCCGCGCCTCTTTTAGAAATCACACTAACTTCTCGCAATAAAGGAAAAGAAGACGGCGTGCCGCTTTGCGGATTTCCTTATCACGCCGCTTCCGCGTATATTACCAAACTTGTGGAAAAAGGTTTTAAAGTGGCGATATGCGAGCAAGTCGAAGATCCCAAAAAAGCGAAAGGAATAGTCAAAAGAGAAGTTATCCGGGTCATCACTCCCGGTCTTGTTCTGGATGAAGAAAATCTTGCCGCGGGAGAAAATAATTATCTGGCCAGCCTTTGCGCCTGCAAGGATTTGCTCGGTCTTGCTTTTCTGGATATTTCCACGGGCGAATTTCAAATAAGTGAATTTTCCGACCGCGAATTTTTCTTTGTCGCCATTTCCGGGTTGGATTTTAAAGAATTAATCCTGTCGCGCGATTTTCCCGATAAGATATTGCTCAAAACGCTGGAGGCGCAGATGCCTTCAATTCGGATTAATTATCTGGAAGAAGATTGTTTTCAGCCCGCGCAGGCCGGTGCTGTTTTGAATCAGAATTTCTCCGCCGAAGTTTTGGACAGGGCAAAAATAAATGAACATCCGGCGGCGATGATAGCCTCTGGCGCGATTTTGAGTTATGTTAACCAGACGCAGAAAATCAATCCCCAGCATATAAGCGAAATTAAATGGTACTCCACGGAAAATTTTCTCCTTCTCGATGACACTGCCCGCCGCAATCTGGAAATATTTTCGACCATTCAGGATAATTCCAAAGCCGGTTCTCTTTTTTCTTTGTTCCATGAAACGCTTACTCCAATGGGCACACGACGCCTGCACTGGTGGATGAATTATCCATTGGTGAACGTGGAAAAAATCAAAACACGACTGGCAGCGGTTGCCGAAATCAAAGATGATCATATCCTGCGGTCGAATTTGCGCAAAATTTTATCGCGCATTTATGATCTGGAAAGACTGGCCGGAAGGGTAGCGCTAAAGGTGGCGAATCCCCGCGATTTAGTTGCGTTGAAAATTTCTCTTCTGGCTATACCGGAGCTCAAAGCAATGCTGCTGGATTCTACAGCTCCGGCAATTGCCGCGATTCGCGCGCGGTTTACGGAAATGTCCACCGTCATTGATCTGATTTCGCGGGCGATTATTGATGATCCGCCACAGAGAACACTGGATGGCGGTTTCATCGCCGCGGGTTACGATGAAGAACTGGATAAGCTGAGATCTATCAGCCGCGACGGGAAAAAATGGATTGCCGCTATGGAAGCCGAAGAGCGAAAAAAAACGGGGATCAATACCCTGAAGATCGGCTTCAATAATATTTTCGGTTATTACATTGAAGTGACAAAAGCCAATGCCGCGCTGGTTCCTGATTCCTACATAAGAAAACAAACGCTGGTTAACGCGGAGCGTTATATTAATCAGGAGCTAAAAGAATTTGAACAAACCGTTCTTAGCGCGGAAGAAAGAATCAAGGATCGGGAGCAGGAACTGTTTCTTTCCCTGCGCGATGATCTTAATCAATATATTACCGACATTCAAAATAATTCAAATCTTGTTGCCGAGCTTGACGCTCTTACCGCTCTGGCGGAGGTTGCCGAAAAATATCATTATACCTGTCCGGAAATAGATGATGAAGACACAATTGAAATCAAAGACGGCCGCCATCCTGTCGTGGAGACGGCATTGAAAAAAGAAGGATTCGTGCCTAACGATTGTTTAACTGATTTGCAGAACAATAAATTACTTATTATTACCGGCCCGAATATGGCGGGCAAGTCCACTTATATTAGACAAGTGGCTCTGATTGTCCTTTTAGCGCAAATGGGAAGTTTTGTCCCGGCGGCCAAAGCAAAGATAGGCCTTGTTGATAAAATATTCACCCGTGTCGGCGCGTCCGATAGTCTGATTAAAGGGCAGAGCACATTTATGGTGGAGATGACCGAGACGGCGGAGATTTTAAGAAACGCGACCTCCCGCAGTCTGGTCATTTTCGACGAAGTGGGAAGGGGGACTTCCACATTTGACGGATTGAGCATTGCCTGGGCGGTTGCCGAATACATTCATGATTTCCGGGGGCGGGGCGTCCGTGCTTTGTTTGCCACTCATTACCATCAATTGACGGATTTGGTGGTGACAAAAACCGGAGTAAAAAATTATAATATCGCGGTGAAGGAGTGGGGAGAAAAAATAATTTTTCTGCGTAAGATTATGGAAGGCGGAACCAGCCGCAGTTACGGCATCGAGGTGGCGCGCATCGCCGGCGTGCCGAAGGAAGTGATTGCCCGCGCCAAAGAAATATTGCGTAATCTGGAAAAAGGAGAATTTGATGAAATCGGCATGCCCCGCATTGTCCGGGGAACCCGTGAAGGAAAAAATGCAAGCCCGCAGTTGAATCTTTTTACGAGAAAAGAAAGTGCGATTGCCCTGGAAAATAAAGATAAGGAAATTATCACCGAACTAAAAAATATCGATATTCAGTCAATGTCGCCGCTGGAAGCGCTCAACAAATTGAGTGAACTGAAAAACAAAATATCGGAATGAATAATTATTTGATTTACAACAAATATTATCGTACAAAACGCAAAAACCAACGAACATTTTCTTAAAATCGGCAATATTAAAGATTTCGTATATTAATTGTTGGGTAGGGGAAAAACATATGTTTGAAATCAAGGATCTTGCTGGATTGAGCGAACCATTAAAAAGGCTGATAGAAGTTGTCGCCGAAGGCATTGGTGGCGTCTCACGCTCTTTGCTCACTCGGAAAAATGCAGACGCGAAGGCGTATGAAATCCGAGCCATTGCTCAAGCAATTGCCGACAGTCAGAAACTACTTGGGCCTGTAACTTACGAAAATGGTAGTATCCTCATAGAGCCATCTGCAAATACGGAACAAACAATGCTTCCAGAGGCCACCTTGGATCAAAGGGTTATATCGCGTATGGCATATCAAGAGGCCAAGAAGCAGGCAAATATCGAACAAATTACTCAACACGCTGCAGAAGAACTCCGCGACGAACAGAAAATTAACTCAGAAAGACCCAACAGTGATTGGATTACCCGTTTCTTTAGTATCGCAGAAGATATAACAACTGACCAAATGCAACTGCTTTGGGGTAAGGTTCTCGCAGGTGAGGTGAAGAGACCTGGCTCATACTCTTTGCGAGCACTTGACTTGCTCAAGAATATTACCCAGCAAGAAGCGGAAATATTTGTCAAGGTTGGACAGATTAGTTTTATGAGTTTTGCGAGTGACAAAAAAGCGTTTGTGCTCGATCCTGATAATGGCACATACTTAAAAGAGCATTTCGGACTTAGTTTCACTGATTTTCTGCAACTTCGCGAGATTGATCTACTTGTGGCGAATAACCTAGAGTTTAGTTTGCAACCAGTTGAGCAAGATACACAAACAATTTTTACCTGTGGCAAGACTTGTTTATTGATCAACCGGCCGAAGAGTACACCAAGAAAAGCGATAACTGTTATCGTGTTTACAGAGATTGGCCGACAACTTCTACAGTTAGTTGAGAGAAAGCCTGCCGACCCTAATTATATCAAGAAGTTTGCATCTTTCTTTTCTGGAGTAGGAGTTTCTATCCAATCTGGTTTGATTGTTGGGTGGGAAGGAGACATCTTTAAATATATTAATCTTCAAGAAGTACCCGCCGAAGCAGCGGAATAGTTCCAAAAAGCAATCCAGCCGACTCTTTACACTCGCGGATGATTTTTGTGTTGCCGCTGTTTGACTCCGCATTATGAGTGAAAATACAAAAGATAACAAATCAAGAATGGCCCGAAAAAGCTGTAAAAGAGCAGGGTTCTTGGATAGGAAACGTTGACCAAAAAAATAACTTTATGAAACCAACTTACACCGAACGACAAGGCCAGTTCCTGGCCTATATCTATCAATACAGCATCGTGCATGGTTGCGCTCCGGCTGAAGCAGATATGCAGCAGTTTTTTCAGATCACGCCGTCGAGCGTGCATTCGATGGTGCTCACGCTGGAGAGACGGGGCTTCATTCGGCGCGTACCTGGACAGGCGCGCAGCATCACCCTGATCGTTTCGCCCAAATCATTACCCAACTTGAAATCAATACAAATGAGCGCCGGACGCGTTGGAAGGAGAATGAAATAATGAATTACGATGAAAATAAAGTTGACGAGTTTACTCTTGCACTTCTCTACCTTGTGGCCCATGAAAGAGCGGAAGGGATGGGAGCAAGGGCTTGGAAGGGATTCGACTGGGAAACCTTGAACAGACTTTACGACAAAGGATATATATCGAATCCGGTGGTCAAAGCAAAATCGATCGCAATGACTGAGGAGGGTTTTCTCAAGTCCAAAGAACTTTTTGAAAGGTATTTCACGGGTGAAATAAGAACAATACCGTTGCCGAAGTTCACCGGCGCTGCAAAGAAGCGATGGAACCAAGTGCCGGAAAGAGTAAGAAAAGACATCATGGATACCGTTTGGTGTACACGCTGCCGAACTGGCACGCCCATGCAGCTTCTGGAGGGCGCAATGTCAGGCAGTTCCCTTGTGTTACGGGGTACATGCAAACGATGTGGTGGCGAGGTTGCGCGTGTGATAGAGCAAGATTAAATTAAAACTGTCGAGCATTGTTATTCTGCTGGTTTAATCATTCTGATTGAACCATTTATTTGATCTTGATATAAACTTTCTAGTTCAATCTACAAGATTGAACTAGCCAAGTTCCATCAAAGAATAGTCAGAAAAAGGTGAAAAAGAGCAAAGCATATAATAATGGTGATGGAAGTGATTAAGGAGTAAAATAATATTAAACATTCTTTAGAAAATCAGGAGGGCTTGTCATGTTTAAGAAATCATTTTTAACAGGCACGGTAGCGTTGATTATAGTTTCTCTTATTACATCATCATGGGCGGCGGAATTATTACCGATTAAGCTGCCGCCGCCGAATTTGAATAGCGGGAAATCGTTAATGCAATCTCTGCAGGCCAGAAAATCATCAAGGGATTTCAGCACAAAAAAACTGCCGGTAGAAGTTCTTTCTAATCTGCTCTGGGCGGCCTATGGAATTAACAGGCCGGAGTCAGGGCGGCGCACTGCTCCTTCCGCCGTGAATTGGCAAGAAGTTGATATCTATGTTGCCATGGCCGACGGCCTCTATCTTTACGATGCCAAAGAGCGCGTTTTGCAACCGGTTATCAATCAGGATATCCGGGAGCTAACGGGCAAGCAAACGTTTGTAAAAGACGCGCCTGTAAATTTAATATATGTTGCCGATTATTCCAGAATGGGCGGCGGTAACGCGGAGGAAAGAAACTTCTATTCAGCGGCGGATACCGCGTTCATTGCGCAGAATGTTTATTTATACTGCGCTTCGGAAGGTCTGGCAACTGTCGTCAGAGGTTCGATCGATAGAGATGTTCTGGCAAAAGCCATGCAGCTTCGTGATAATCAAAAGATTGTTCTGTCGCAGACGGTCGGCTACCCGAAATAATCAGGCTGTATTTAACGCGGTCTTTAGTTGTCTAAGCAATAATATCTTTATAAATATTTGCTTGTAATGATAATGAATATTGGTTAATAAATAAGGGTGATTTGCTCAGTTGATAATGCTAAACAGAACTGTTAATTAGAACTGGTTGAAATATATTTACTTGCGCAAGAATTATAGACGTAACCCATTGATATTTATGCAAAAAAAGGAGGCTGATATGGGAGAAGGAATCAGCGATTACACAAAGAACTTGATTGATTTAAGACGGCATATGTGGCTGGAAGGCGTGGAAGTAGAATTGCGCCGCCTTATCTGGCAAATTGCCGTAGTCGGTAAATATATTTCCGCGAAGATTCATGAGTCCAACAGAAAACTCGCCGGATTCCAAAATGTTTATGGTGATGAGCAACTGGCACTGGATCGCATTTCCGATGATATAATGAGAAACAAATTGCAATTTTCCGGTTTCGTGCGGGAATACGCTTCGGAAGAGTTGGAAGATATAGTTAAAATCGGCACCGGCAAAGAAAAGTATATTGTAACGGCTGATCCACTCGATGGTTCATCACTTGTCGATAGTAATTTGGCTATCGGAACGATTATAGGCATTCATAAAGATTCCGTTCTGGATATTGGCAGAAAAACAATGGTAGCCGCGCTTTATATTACTTATGGTCCGCTGATTACGATGATTTATTCAGCAGGGAAAGGCGCGCATGAATTTGTTCTAGATCGTGAAGGCGAGTATATTTTATCTCAAGAAAATATCATGCTGAAGGAGAAGGGATCAATTTTTTCGCCGGGTGGACTGCGCCGTGACTGGATGCCGGAACATCTTAAATTTGTCGAACAACTGGAAAAAGACGGTTATAAATTGCGTTACAGCGGCGGTTTTGTTCCCGACATTAATCAAATCCTGATAAAAAAAGGCGGCGTGTTTACTTATCCCGCTCTGAAAAAATCTCCCCAGGGAAAGTTGCGCCTGCTGTTTGAATTGCAGCCCATGGCGTTTATTATGGAGCAAGCCGGAGGCCTTGCGACCGACGGCAATCAGGATATTTTGTCAATAAAAATAGAAAATGTTAATCAGCTCTCGCCGATTTATATCGGTAGTGTTACCGAAGTGCAAATGGCAAAAAAATTCTTATCATCATAGGAATAATAACCAAAAGCTTGCTTTTTGTTATTATTCCTCCGCTTTGCGGGATAATTCGACCAGCAAACTTCAGAGCACTTTGTTTCTGAAGTTTGGGTCTCATTAGAATTGGTGTTTCACTAATAGTACATATTGCGAGGAGTAATTATGATTTATGAAGACAAGAAGCAATTACTAAATGAATGTGTGAAAATTGTGGAACTGGATGGCAATGATGTGCGCATTCTGGATGAAGCAAAACTTAAAAATGAATTGATTGATGACTTGATTTACACGGCGGTATTTAGTCCCGATCAGGCAACTCAGGAAGCAGCCCGCTGGCTGATTCGACGTGCCGGAGTTGCAAGTGGTATTATGTCCGCTTCAATTCAACCTCTTTATGAGGCTATGGGAAGGGGAGAGATAAAGGGCTTCACCGTTCCCGCGATTAACATCCGGGGTCTAACTTACGATGCGGCTCAAGCTGTTTTTCGCGCGGCAATTAAAGGGCAGGTCGGCCCGGTTATTTTCGAAATTGCACGTTCGGAAATTGACTATACTTCACAGAGACCGATTGAATATATTTGTGCTGTAACTGCCGCCGCGATCAAGACCGGGTACAGTGGACCGATTTTCCTGCAGGGAGATCATTTTCAGATAAATGCCAAGAAATTTGCCGTCGATGCGGCTAAAGAAACACAAGCGGTAAAAAATTTAATTTGGGAAGCCATTGAAGCCGGATTTTACAATATTGATATAGACACTTCCACTCTGGTGGACTTGACAAAGGCAACCGTCAAAGAACAGCAAAAGACAAACTACAGCCTCGCGGCGGAGCTTACCACAATGATCCGTGATTTAGAGCCTGAAAGGATTACCGTATCCGTAGGCGGAGAGATCGGCGAGGTCGGCGGGAAAAACAGTACAGTGGAAGAACTCCAGGCCTTTATGGAAGGGTATCTGGAAGAACTCAAAAAGGGCGGTGAATCACTTAAAGGTATAAGTAAAATCAGCGTCCAGACGGGAACAACGCACGGAGGCGTTCCTCTGGCGGATGGCAGTGTGGCCAAAGTTAAAATTGATTTTGCAGTTTTGCAAAAGTTATCTGAACTGGCGCGATCTCAATACGGCCTTTCCGGAGCCGTTCAACACGGCGCATCCACTCTTCCCGATGAAGCCTTTGACAGATTTCCGGCGATGGGCACGGCCGAAATTCATCTGGCTACCGGTTTCCAAAATATAATTTACGACAGTTCTAATTTCCCCCAAAATTTAAAAGAAAAAATTTATGAATATTGTAAAAATGAAATGAAAAACGAGTGGAAAGAAAAGGATACCGAGGAACAGTTTATTTACAAGACGCGTAAAAAAGGATTTGGTCCTTTCAAATTGGAAATGTGGCATCTGCCGGCTGAGACGCGCAATAAATTGGGCGCTGAATTAGAAAAACAATTCACTTTTTTATTTGATAAACTCAAAGTGACGGCGACGCAAAAAACCATTGAAAAATATGTTCAGCCAGTCGATGTACCTTTGGAACTGCCTGCTGCCCTGAAGGGTTGAAGAAAATCGACTTTAATCCCGCGGTTTGGAATCCTCCGGCTTTTGCCGGAGGGGGCTCCACTGCTATCCGCTACCCGGTTAAATTAATTGATGGAGGGGTACGAAATGAAAGCGGCAATCTTAGAGAAGATAACGAATTTAGAAGAAAACAAACAGCCCCTGAAAATGGTTGAAGTGCCTAATCCTGTATTTGGGGCCGGGGAAATCCTGGTTAAAATATCCGCCTGCGGCATTTGTCATACGGAATTAGACGAGATTGAAGGACGAACTCCTCCGGCGAGACTACCTGTTATTTTAGGGCATCAAGCGGTCGGCATTGTTGCCAATCGCGGTAAGCTGGCACGAAAATTTGAAGTTGGAACGAGAGTTGGAATAGGTTGGATTAACTATGCCTGTGGCCAATGCCCGGCGTGTATTTCCGAAAATGAAAATCTCTGCAGCGATTTTAGAGCAACCGGCAGGGATGTCCACGGCGGTTATGCCCAATATCTGGTGATAGCGGAGGATTTCGCTTTTGCCATTCCGGATGTTTTTTCCGATGTTCAGGCAGCGCCGCTATTGTGCGCCGGAGCTATAGGATATCGTTCTCTTCGATTGGCCAATTTAGCCGATGGACAGCGTCTTGGACTAGCTGGATTTGGCGCTTCCGCTCATCTGGTTTTAAAGATGGTTCATTACCGCTACCCTCACACGGAAATATTCGTTTTCGCCCGCAATAAAGATGAACAAACTTTTGCCCGTGAATTGGGCGCTGTCTGGGCAGGGGATTTAAGCGCGGAATCGCCGAAGAAGCTTAATGCCATTATCGATACGACGCCTGTGTGGGAAACGATTGTAGAGGCTTTAAACAATTTGGAACCGGCCGGAAGGCTGATAATTAACGCGATTCGCAAAGAAGACAGGGATAAAAATTATCTTCTGAAACTGGACTATGGCAATCATCTTTGGCTGGAAAAAGAAATAAAAAGTGTAGCCAATGTGACACGCCGTGATATTGAAGAATTTTTAGCTCTGGCCGCTCTAATACCAATAATACCGGAAGTGGAAGAATATCCGCTTAACGAAGCCAATCGCGCTCTCATTGAATTAAAAGAAGGCAATATCCGCGGCGCCAAAGTTTTGAAAATCAGTTGATCTTGTTTTCAGTTATTATCCTGCCATGTGGCTGTGTAATCCAGTGATTTATTAGCAGGAGCAGCGGCATCAATTTGCCATCTTCCCTTAAGGCCTGTCTCTTGCGCGGTTAACGCGAAATGACACATCGCAATGCCTAGATCAATATCTTGTAAAGAAACGTTCCTCAGCAAATTGTAACCAAAAGCGCGTGAAAGGTAGAAATGGAAAGTATTTTGTTTTACATCCCGCAAAATACGCCAGGGCTGTTTGTTGGAGGCTGAAGGAGCAAGCCGCAGGTTCTCCAGCGCTTCCGCGTATTTTCCTGCTTGTGATTGCGTCAATGATTGTGAAAAATTTCCGGCAAAGAAAATATCAGACCATGGTTTTCTATTGTCGGAGCCGGCGTTCCAGCGCATCATTCTTTCCGTAAATGATTTTTGACGGGCTGGATAGCCGACAGGGCTTATCGTGGGTAGTAATTCACCTTCCTGCAAACCTATTGCTTGAGCAAACCTGCTGATCTGGAAAGTTCCGCCCAGCCAGCACGTTCCCAATCCTAAATCCGTTGCCTGTAGAATCAATTTCTCCTTACAGTAACCGTAGTCTTCCATCGCCAGATTACCTTTCTTAACACTGCCCACAAGAAAAAATTGAGCATTTTTAATTACACCGTATGTACCCAATTGTTTCCATGCCTGAGGCGTTAATGAGGTTAGCTTGATTAATTTAAATTTTGGTTGATTGCCGAATGGCCCTGTATGAACAGCGTTAATTGAGTAGGAAAATTCCCGTAGCACTTTATCTTCAATTGGTTTTTCCGAATAGGTTCGACAGGAGAGACGTTTTTTGATGATTTCGGTTATTGCCGGCATATATTTTCCTCCAAAATTGTTGTTGGCAAAATTCTTTTATAAATGTATTATTAATTCATATTAAAAGAAAGTATTTTTGTAAAGCTTGTTCAATCCCGCGGGGAGCCGATGATGAAGATAGCCAGTATTGACGAAATGCGTTTTATGGATCGCTATGCCATTGAGAAGTTGGATATTGCCGAGGAAATCCTGATGGAGAATGCCGGCATTGCCGCGGTAAGTGTGCTGCAAAGTAAAATCGGCATACGCGATAAGAAATTTGTCATCTTTTGCGGTTCCGGCAATAACGGCGGTGACGGGTTGGTCGTCGCCCGCCTGCTTCATTCCGGTGGCGGCCGCGTAAAAGTATTGTTACTTGGCGATGGCAGCAAGTATCAGGGAGCGGCAAAAACAAATTTCGCAATAATCGCGCGACTGCCGATAGAGGTGATTAAACTGGAAGGCGCAGCGGCCGCCAAAAAGGATGTTGCTCATTGTGACGCTATTATTGACGCCATTTTCGGCACAGGCCTTGATCGTCCTGTCGCCGGATTGGCCGCAGAAGTAATTGCGCTGATCAACAAAAGCAAAAAGAAAGTTTTATCTCTCGATATTTCTTCCGGCATTAACGGCAATACCGGCGAAGTAATGGGAGCGGCTGTTAGGGCTGATTATACCGTTACTTTCGGTTTGCCCAAAATCGGTAACATGCTTTATCCCGGTTATGAACTTGGCGGAGAATTATTTGTCAGTCACATTTCCTTTCCGACTTCGCTGACTGAAAGCAACAATCTAATAATTGCAACCAATGATTATGTGGCTTTATCGCCGCGACCCGCCGAAACTTATAAAGGTTCAACGGGTGATGTTCTTTTTATTGCGGGAGCGGCTAATTACTATGGCGCTCCGTATTTCGCGGCCATGTCCTTTTTAAAATCGGGCGGTGGTTACGCGCGGCTTGCCACGCCTAGGGGTGTTGTGCCTGTTATAGCGAAGCGGGGCAGGGAAATTGTTTATTTGCCGCAGGAAGAAACAGCGGCGGGAAGTATTGCCTTCAAGAACAAAAGAGGATTACTGAAGGCGGCGGCAAAAGTGGATATGGTCGTCATCGGTCCCGGCCTCTCCTTACAGGAAGAAACGGTAAAACTCGTCAAAGAGCTGGCAACAATAATCAAAGTGCCGCTGCTCATTGATGGCGATGGTCTCACCGCAATTGCGGAAAATCCGGAAATATTACGCCGCCGGAAAGCAGCAACAATTCTGACGCCGCATCTGGGGGAAATGGCGCGGCTTACCGGGAGGCCTGCTGTGGAAATCAACGGCAATAAAATCGCTGTTTTGCTGGAAACGACAGAAAAACTTAAATCCACGATTATTTTGAAAGGCGCGCATTCACTGATTGGCACTAGAGGTGGCAACGTTTATATCAATTTGAGCGGCAACGCCGGGATGGCGACAGCCGGTTCGGGCGATGTTCTCACCGGTTGTATTGCGGCAATGTTTGGAATGGGATTAAAGCCTGAGGAGGCGGCACGCAAGGGAGTATTCTTACACGGTTATGCCGGAGATTTGGCGGCGGCAAAAAAAGGCGCCGACGGTATCACGGCAAAGGATATTATGGAATTTCTACCGCAGGCGCTGAAGCACGACCGTACAGGAGTTGTTGACGCAAAATATTATGAACCGTTCAACGCACAAGGGGCAACTCTATGAAGGATCAATCACTCCGGATATTAATAGTTGAGGATTCGGAAGACGATACTCTGCTTATAATCCGTAATCTGAAAAAAGGCGGATATAGTCCGGTGTATGAGCGGGTGGAAACCACTGCCGCCATGAAAAAAGCTCTCCAAGAGAAGCAATGGGACATCATTCTTTGCGATTATAAAATGCCGGAATTCGATGCACCCTCAGCCATTGCCCTATTAAAAGAAGCAAATATCGACATTCCTCTCATAATTGTATCCGGAACTATGGGCGAAGAAACAGCCGTAGAATGTATGCGTTTAGGCGCCCAGGATTATATCATGAAGGGTAACTTGTTCCGTCTTTGTCCGGCCATCGCCAGAGAATTAAAAGATGTAGAAGTTAAAAACAGGCAAAAACAGACGGAATCCCAAAGGGAGGCTGTGCTCGAAGCGCTGCGGCAAAGTGAGGAAAAATATCGATCCATTCTTGAAACCATCCAGGAAGGTTATTTTGAGGTTGATTTTGCTGGTAACTTTACCTTTTTCAACGATTCATTATGCCGAAACCTTGGCTACTCCAAAGAGGAATTGATGGGCATGAATAACCGTCAATATACAGACAAAGAGTACTCAAAAAAACTTTTTCAAGCGTTTAATAAAGTTTACAACACAGGGGAACCCACCGAAGGATTCGATTGGCAGATTATAAGAAAAGACGGGACTAAAAGATCCATTGAAGCATCTGTATCGTTACAAAAAGATTCATCAGGTAAACCAACGGGGTTTAGAGGAATTGCACGCGACGTTACCGAGCGCAAACAGGCTGAGGAGAAACTTCTGCTGACCCTCGAAAGTCTCCGCAAAGCGTTTGGCACAATCATTAAGGTAATGGTATCGGCCGTAGAGATGAGAGATCCCTATACGTCCGGTCATCAGATCAGGTCTGCGGACCTTGCCAGAGCCATTGCCACGGAGATGGGGTTACCCCAGGATAAAATCAACGGAATCCGGTTGGCTGGTTCCATCCATGACATCGGAAAATTATCAATCCCCGCGGAGATATTGTCGAAGCCTTCCAAGCTGACAAACATTGAATTTTCTCTGATAAAAGAGCACTCCCGGGTTGGGTACGAGATGCTGAAGGATGTGGAATCCCCTTGGCCGTTGGCACAAATTGTTTACCAGCATCATGAAAGGATTGACGGATCCGGCTATCCAAAAAATCTGAAAGGGGATGAAATTATCATAGAAGCCAGCATTATGGCTGTGGCCGATGTCGTGGAGGCCATGGCTTCCCACCGTCCCTATCGTCCGGCATTGGGCATTAAGGCTGCCTTGGAAGAGATCAAGAAAAATAAGGGAATTCTTTATGACGAAGCTGTCGCCGATACCTGCCTGAGATTATTTCTAGAGAAAAATTACCAGATTCCATAAGATACTGAAGCGAATACCCCAATATCTGTTTTTAAATAATAATCCTAATTTCACATTTTGTAATTCCTATTGCCTCATAAATAAATGTTACCGAGAGAAGAGTGATTTTAGGTTACGCTGCCTCATGAAAGATGTTACCGAAGCCTGGTAATTTTTTTAAGTTTCATTTGCATGATATTATTTAACTCAA
>Ga0224555_1000770_pt1 | contig 48916 bp, 42 predicted proteins | sample 714S23034metaG_FD_180687 | JGI IMG/M metagenome (GOLD analysis project Ga0224555, IMG submission 180687) | Peat soil microbial communities from Stordalen Mire, Sweden - 717 S2 30-34 | ecosystem: Environmental > Terrestrial > Soil > Wetlands > Peat | place: Sweden: Norrbotten County, Stordalen...
GGTGGTGGAGCGGGCGAGGTGGTCGGACGGCTTTCTTCATGTACATTTGTTCGGAAGTCACAATTCTGCAAATGTGAAAGAGATTCGAATGAAGGCTAATCGGATTGCTATAGCCGTGTGCTTTGCCGCCATTGCTTCGACCTGTTGCTACGCCGCTTCCGGACCGGCTCCGGAGGCTGCTGCATCGTCATCCCAACCGGCACCGTCGGCTCCGGGGGCGATGTCGTCCAGCGCGGCAGCCTCGACGGAGGCACCCGCAGCAGCCCTGAGTGTGGCTGCGCAACCGCTGGCTGGCCCGGTGCCGATGTACAACACGCGGCCTTTCTCGGCGGTTGCCGTGGGGGTGAAGGTGGGAATCGACGGCATCGGGTTCGATGTGGCCACACCGCTGGCGCGCAAGTGGAATCTTCGGGGAGGCGCGAGCTTCTTCAACTACAACGCGAACGTGACGGAAAATGGCATCGGCGTGAGTGGCAATATCTACTTTCGCTCGGTGAACACCAGCGTGGACTGGTTTCCGTTCGGCGGTTTGTTCCGTATCAGCCCGGGCGCGATTTTGTACAACGGCAATCGCGTGTCGGCAACCGCCAGCGTTCCCGGTGGTGATAACTTCACCCTGGGCAGCGTACAGTACACCAGTAGCAGCACCAGCCCCGTTAGCGGAACCTTCGATGTGGCCTTCGGCAATAAGGTGGCGCCGAGCCTGACGATCGGTCTGGGAAACTTGCTTCCGCGCAAGGGTGGGCATTTCAGCATGTCCAGCGAGATCGGCGTTGAGTACATCAATACGCCGGTCCTGACCATGAACCTCACCGGAGCGGTCTGCTTGACCGCCAGTACTGTCGATGGTGCTTGCCCTCCAGGCACGCCGATGCCTATCAACTCCACCCCTGCGATACTGGCCAACGAGCAGGCCGAGCAGGCAAAACTGAACAAAGATATCTCCGTCCTCCGCGTGTTTCCGATCGCATCGATTGAGCTGGGTTACAGGTTCTGAGCACAGGCAGTGCGCTTGGAAATCGCGCATAGCCGCATAGCCGCATAGCAAAGGGGGAAGCCGTCGGCTCCCCCCTTTTGTTGTCGATAGTGGTAAGTGGTCGTTAAGAACTACAGGTCTTTGACGCCGTCGACGAAGGCCTTGAGCTTGCGCGAGCGGCTGGGGTGGCGCAGCTTGCGGAGAGCCTTGGCTTCGATCTGGCGAATGCGCTCGCGGGTGACCTGGAAGCTCTGGCCGACCTCTTCGAGCGTGTGCTCGGAGCCGTCTTCGAGGCCGAAGCGCATCTTGATCACACGCTCTTCGCGTGGGGTCAGCGTGCGCAGGACCTGCGACGTGTACTCCTTCAGGTTGACCGCGATGACGGCGTCGGAGGGGCTGACGGCCATGCGGTCTTCGATGAAGTCGCCCAGATGCGAATCTTCCTCTTCGCCGATCGGGGTCTCGAGCGAGATGGGCTCCTGCGCGATCTTGAGGACCTTGCGGACCTTCGCGACGGGGATGTCCATGCGCTTGGCGATCTCTTCGGATGAGGCTTCGCGACCGAGCTCCTGCACCAGCTGGCGGCTGGTGCGGATGAGCTTGTTGATGGTCTCGATCATGTGCACCGGGATGCGGATGGTGCGGGCCTGATCCGCGATGGCGCGGGTAATGGCCTGACGGATCCACCAGGTGGCGTAGGTCGAGAACTTGTAGCCGCGGCGGTACTCGAACTTGTCGACGGCCTTCATGAGGCCGATATTGCCCTCCTGAATGAGGTCGAGGAACTGGAGGCCGCGGTTGGTGTACTTCTTGGCGATGGAGACGACGAGGCGAAGGTTGGCTTCGATGAGCTCGCGCTTGGCCTTCTCGGCGTCCATGTCGCCCTGGATGATCTCGCGCTGGGTGCGCTTGAGGTTCTCGTGGGAGATGCCGGCGTCGGCTTCGACGCGCTCGAGATCGACGCAGCAGTTCTTCTGCTGGCGCTTGTACTCCTTCTTGAGCTCCTCGGAGCGCGAGGCGTCGAACTTGGTCTCGAGCGAGCGGATCTGGCGCTCGAGGGTGCGCATGGCGTCGACGGTCTTGTTGACCTTGTCGAGTAGGCGCTTCTTCTCGTTGTTGGTGTACTTGAACTCGCGGATGATGCGGGAGACGAAGGCGTTCTCGCGGCCCATGAGCCAGAGGTTCTTGCGCGCGAAACGGGCCTTGGCCTTGGCGTCCTTGCCCTGCGGGTCTTCGGTCTTGGCGAAGAAGTCGGTGGCCTTCTTCTGATGCTTGACGAGTTCGTCGATGCGGGCGACGGTGGCCTTGACGCGCGCGGCGAGGATCTCTTCGGTGAGCTCCTCTTCGTCGAAGGTCACGACCTCCTTGATGTTGCGGACGCCGCGCTTGAGGTCTTCGCCGAGGCCGACGATCTCGCGGATGACGATCGAAGAACGCGAGATGGCCTTCATCACGCGGAGCTGGCCGCGCTCGATGCGCTTGGCGATTTCGACTTCGCCCTCGCGGGTGAGCAGGGGCACGGTGCCCATCTCGCGGAGGTACATGCGGACGGGGTCGTTGGTCTTCTCGAGGGTGCCGGGCGAGAGGTCGAGCTCGACGTCGTCGGAGTCTTCGCCGGACTCGTTGTCGGAGTCGCGGTCGTCGTCGACCTTGGAGCCGCGGCGGCCCTCGGCGAGGACATCGATGCCCTGCGTGTTGATGGTGGTCATCAGGTCATCGAGCTCGTCGGGCGAGGTGATGTCGCCGGGGAGCAGGTCGTTGACTTCGCCGTAGGTGAGGTAGCCTTTCTCCTTGCCGGTGTCGATGATGTGGTCTACGTCTTCTTCGTACTTATCAAGTTCTTCAGCCACGGGTGACACTCCTGGAGGAGACTCGCGCGGGTCGCGAAGCCTCGTAAAATAAATTTGCGGAAATTCTTCGCGCGCGATGCATTCGAGCGATCTGGACGAAGAACTCCCTTGGTTTTGACGGGGTCGTTGGGACGGGGGATGCGGTCAAGGCCGCGGGCGCGGGCGGAAGACACTTGCTAATTTAATCAGCGATGCTTCGGCAACTCGGAGGCGCACGTCTCCAGCGAATTAAGTCTACCACTAGATTAGACGCAAGCGGGACGGAAAAGGTTCGTCGTGCGCCACGGCCCGCACGGGCTGGGGGCCGTGGTGCGGGGATGCGGAGGGTTTCGATGGGGGCGTCTGAAACCGATGCAGATTGCCATCGCATAGATCCAGAGGTCTCTCCCGGCGGATCCTCACCATGGGAATCCTGGAAGCGACCCCCCAGGTGGCCGGCCAGCAGCAACAACATCTCAGCCATGGAAGCGAGAATCAGAAGCATCTGGATCGGGAATTTTGGGCGTCGTTAAGGGGAAACAGTAGATGACAATAGACACGGAAACAGTAGATGACAACAGACACATAGAGGCTAAGGATGGCCGCACCAAGGGCGAAGAGCAGGCAGTACATAGGGACGAAGGAGCGGAGCAAGGCCATGGGCACCTTTCAAGCAGAGAGTTGTGCGCGGAGACCTGGAGGAGCAGGACACCTGCACGCTGCCCGGGGAGGGAACATGCAGAACCAGCCCCGCGTTGTGCGGGGCCAACGGCCATACTGTCCGGCGAGTCTGCCGCGGGATGTCTCTTCTATCGGCGGGCCTGGGGAAAAGGTGAGGCGGGATTTAGTCGAAGAGACTTGGAGAGGGATCGCGGAGGGGTTCGCCGGGTGCGCCGGATTGGCAACTGGGGCAGAGGCGCGCCTTGATGTCGAGGCCGTTGCAGCCGTAGTCGTGGCCGCAGGCACCGCAGCGCAGGTGGTAGATCGTCTGGTTGTCGCGCGATGTGGAGCGTGCTCCGGTGGCGGCGATGACGCGCTGCTGGTTGGGGTTGGCGTAGCCGGGTGCGGTGGTGGGGGAGTTGCCGTGCGGAGAGGCGGAGTTGCGGGAGCGGATGGGTGGTGCGGAGAGCTTCACTGCTGAATCCTTGAGCGGCGGGTCGGGGGTGGCTTGGCTTGGATTAGAGAGGGCGGGCGAAGATGAGGTCGGAACAGACCTGGTTGCCCACCTGAAAGGTGCGGGTTCCGGCCTCGGTGAAGCCGTTGCGGCGGTAGAAGGCGATGGCGCGGAGATTGTCGGCGTGGGTTCCGAGGAGCAGGCGGGTGCGGTGGAGGGTGCGGGCATCGGCGATGACGGCGTCCAGGAGGGCCTGGGCGGGGCGAAGGTTGGGGATCGGCGAGCCGGCTTGCCCGGATTGAGGCGGGCTGAGGACCGGCGCGCTGCGGAAGCGGGAGAAGAGATAGATGCGCTTGAGCTCGATGTCGGTGGGGAGGACGTTGAAGGTGGGGAGCTCGGGCGTGCAGAGCATGGCATAGCCGACGGGGACGTCGTCGCCGGTGACGGCGAGGGTGATGCGCGTTTCGGGGTCTGCTAAGTACTTTGCATAGGCGGAAGCGGAGTGGTGCCTGGCGGTGTGGGCGACGATGTCGGCGCCGGGGAGCATCCAGGTGAAGGCCTCGAGGAAGGTGGCGGCGCCGACGAGGGCGAGCGCGGTGGCGTCGGGGGCGGTGGCGCGGCGGAGGGTGATGGTCTCGATGGTGTCGGGTTTGATGTCGTCAAGGGGCATGGGATTTCTCGTAGAGATGATGGTAGTCGAAGGCGGGGATTCAGGTAGCGCGGAGGGTGCGATGGCGAAGAGTACAGAGCTGCCGCTGCACACGTCTGGAACAGCGTCGCCGCAGGCGCCTGATGCTCAAGTTGAGCACGACCCGGTTAATTAATCCATGACAATGGGGCAGTTGTGATACTGTCTCAGCCTCAATGAGTTAGAGCCTTATTTTGTGCGCAAAGTTTATTTCTTGAGCGCCCTGCACGCGCCCGCAACCGTTTTCTGACAGGCCACGCTGAATCCAGAAAGCAGGATTCAGGAAGCAGAATCCAGAAATTGGGCATCGGCAGTGAGGCGCTGCAGAGTGTGGTTTGGGGGGATGGCTTGAGGTAGGCAAGATGAAGAAGTTCCGGTTCATCTGGATTCTTTCGCTGGTTCCGGCAATCGCTCTTGCCCAGCAGGATGCGTCGCTGCCGGATGCGCCCAGCTTTGTATTGGCAAAGGCTGCTGCCGCAGCGGAATCGACCGCTGCGGTTAACCCAAACGCACCGGCTGCCGGTGCTGCCGAGAGCAAGGCCGAGACCAGGGACAGAACCGAAGCCGAAGCTCAGAACGAAGCTCAGAACGAAGCCCGGCTGCACCACGACCCGCTCGCGCAGGCGAACGGCGCTGCTTCCATGCCCTGGTTGGCTTCAGGAGCGGAGAGCTATCCACGGGACAGGGAGTATGCCGGGCAGGGTGCGCGGATTGACCTGGACGCGCTGCTGGGCAGGATGAACCGGCCCAGCAACGGGTACACGATAGCGGTTGGCCCGGACGGCGTTCCAGAGCCGATGCAGGAAAGCTACCACTGGAAGGGCCTGCTGTGGGAGTCGTTCGCCTTCTTTGGCGTTGAGAACTCGCAGCGCCTGCTGGCCGACTCCTACTTCCGAGATCTGACGGCGGACAGGCCTTTCTGGCACGACTACATTGCGTCGGCGGGGCAGTGGAACTGGCGGCGCTGGGATGATGGCGACGATTTTCTGGTGGCGTATGTCGCCCATCCGCTGCAGGGTTCGGTGACGGAGTTCATCGAGATCCAGAACAGTCCGCGCACCCGCGACTATCGCATCAACGACGGAGAGGTTTACTGGAAGAGCAGGCTGCTATCCTCGCTGTGGGCCACGATCTACAGCTTTGACCAGAAGCTGGGGCCGCTGGGCGAAACGGCGCTGGGCAACGAGGGCGGCTACAACTATGTGGTCGGCTGCGCATATCCCTGTCCGGCCTACAACGCCAATCCGAGTCAGTTCAAGGTTACGAATAACACGGGCTGGGTGAAGCTGATGAGCACGCCGGTGGTGGGCACGGTTTGGACGGTGATGGAGGATGCGATCGATCATCTGATCAGCGATCGCGTGCAGGGCGACAGACTTCACGCAATCTTTCCCAAGCTCCTGCGCGGCTCACTGAACCCATCGCGGACCATGGCGAATTTCTTGCGGTGGCGCGTTCCGTGGTATCGGGACTGGCAACATGGGTCGTACACCGTGTACTTAACGCCAACGACGCACTTCCTGCCCGGGGACGACGAGGTGATTCTGGCCGCGCCGAAGTATGAGTTCTTCCCGCACTTCAACTGGATTTCACTGCCGGTGAACACGGCAAGCTGCTCACCCTGCCGCCAGAAGACCGGCGGCTACGGATTCGGCTTCTCGCGGCGGATTGCGACCTATGCCGACCTCGATTCAGACTTGAACTACCAGCCCGCTGCCAGCCCGCTGCCGTCTGACCGAGCGGGCGGCAACATCCTGACGGCAACCTTTGGGCTGCGCTCCGGCTACACGGGCAAGTACTACGCCTTGAAGGCGTTTCTGCGGCCAGGTTTCCTGAGCTACGATCGCGCCTACGAGACCAGCCCGTCCACCACCAGCCCCACGCCGCCCATCGGACGGATCACGCACTTCAGCGTCGCGCTCGGTGTGGAGGGCGATGTCTACATCAACCGCTATCTGGGATTCCGGGCAGTGGTGGGCAACCAGCCGGTGCGCTACCGCGAGGCCTACACGGATCCGCCCGGCATAGGCACCTATCCGTATCTGAACTGGCTGTCGAAGCAGTACTTCCTGACCAACGAGAACTGGACCTACCAGGCGGGAACGGTGCTGCGGTTCTAGAGGCTGCAAACACTGCGTGGCCGTGGCGAAGGCGCGGTGCGTTAGTCGACGCGGCAGATGAGGCACTTGAGGTAGCGGGTCTCGGGGAGGGTGAGGACCTCGGGGTGGTCGGGAGCGGCGGCGCGGGTTTCGAGCAGCTGGACGCGGCGGCCGGTGTCGGCTGCGGCGGAGGCGACGACTTCAGTGAAGTCCTGCAGCGAGACGTGGTGCGAGCAGGAGTTGGTGATCAGCGTTCCGCCCGGCGCGAGCAGGCGGAGGGCGCGGAGGTTGAGCTCCTTGTAGCCGCGCAGAGCGCCCTCGGTGGCGCGCTTGGACTTGGCGAAGGCGGGCGGGTCGAGCACGATGGCGTCGAAGAGGGCGGATGGTGAAGAGGACTTCTTCGCGGTGTCGTCGAGGTGGCGGAGGTACTCGAAGGCGTCGGCCTCCATCCAGTCGACTTCGCAACGTGCGGCCAGCTCGGGGTTGAGGGCGAGGTTGCGGTCGGCGGCTTCGAGCGCAGCGCGGCTGGCGTCGACGCCGGTAACCTGCGAGCAAACCTGGGCGAGATGCAGGGCAAAGCCGCCCTGGTAGGTGCAGATGTCGAGCGCCCGGCCAGTGCGGCCTGAGGCTTCGACGGCGCGGGCGGCGGCGGCGTAGTTGAGGCGCTGGTCGAGGAAGGCGCCGGTCTTCTGGCCGCTGGCCGCGTCGTAGTGGAAGCGCAGGCCGTTGAGCGCGAAGGTGGTGGTGGTGGGCGCGGCGAGCGATGCGCTCTTGTCGGCGGCGCTGCGGAAGGAGAGGCCGTCGGGGGCGATGGAGTCGACCGTGGTGGTGAAGAGCGCGCCGGTGGGCGACGGGGGAAGCTGCTCGAGCTCGCGGATGCGCGGGTCGGGGCGTTCCCAGATCGTGAGCCCGGCCGTGAGTCCACCGTTGACTTCCCCGTTGAGTGCCTGGACTTCGGCGGCGAAGGCCTGGCGGAGTGCGGCGACGAGGACGGCGCGGACGTCGTCCTGCGCTGTGCCCTGGATGAGGAGCTGCAGGAGGACGAGGTCGTTGTAGCGGTCGGCGATGATGCCCGGGAGGTTGTCGGCCTCGGAGAAGATGAGGCGATGCGCGTTGTTGGCGATGGTGGCGGGTGCGAGCTGGCGGCGGAGTTCGAGCGCGGCGTCGATGCGCGTGCGGAGATCGGCGAGGTACTGCTCGCGGGAGAGCGCGGGTGTGCGCGAGATGAGGCGCGCGGCGATCTGCGAGGCGCTGGAGTAGAGCGCGGTGCCGAGCGGGATCTCGCGCGAGTCGGTGATCGTGACCAGCGAGCCGGGTTCGGATTGGATTGCGTCGTGGGGCTGCGGTTCGAGGTCGGTGCGGTAAACCCAGAGGTGGCCCGAACGGAGACGGTCGGCGGCGCGGCGTGTAATGCGGAGAGTGGACATCTGGACTAAGTGTAGTCGGACAGGTTTGCGCCCCATCGCATGCACGGTAGAGCTGCGCATGAATGGTCGCCCGATGTTGGGTCAGGCGAGGTGCGGGATGGCGATGCCGAGGTGCTCGGCGATGGTGGTGACGACGAGGTTGTGGTCATCGCGCTGGGGAAGGCCGGAGACGATGATGCTGCCGACGCAGCCGGTGTCGACGATCCAGAGGGGGAAGCCTCCGCCGTGGGCGGCGTAGTCGGTGAGGGTGAGGCCGTGGCGGGATTCGAGGGTGTCGCCGTCGCGCTCGAGCGTGCGGCCGATGGCGTAGCTGCTGCGTGCGAAGCGGCGCACGATGTTGCGCTTGCGGCGAACCCAGTCGGCCTGGCCGGGCGTTGCTCCGGGCGTTGCGCAGGCGAAGAGGAGATGGCCGGCGAGTTCGATCTCGACGGTTGCTCCGGGGGCTTCGCCGGGGCCGCCGGCGTTGTGGGCCCGGAGCGCGGCGCGCAGGCGGTTGCCGAGCTGCCATGCGGTGTCGGGGTTGAAGGCGGTGAAACGCAGGAGGGCTTCTTGCTGGGTGAGGATGTCGAGGTCTTCGGCGGGGTTCATGATGCGTTGCTCTCCCTGGGCTCTATGGTAGCGGTGCGGGTCGCGGATTGCCGACGATCCGGAATGGGGGGTCGATCAGTCAGGCTCTCGCGTGATGGTCAATCTGGAAGTGGTCGCGCGATGAGGATGACCATTTTGGGATTGTCGTCTATATATACGGAACAAAACTGAATACGGAACAAAATTGACGCTAATCGGATAGCGAGGCTTTGGTAGCGATGATGCGGCTTGGATAGAATAGTCACATGGCAACGCCACGCGCAACGCCGCAGTTTTTAGAGACTTCGCTGACTGGGCTCGGGCTGTTGAATACACCGATGTTCAACAAGGGAACTGCGTTTCCGGAGTCGGAGCGCGATGAGTTCTCGCTGCATGGGCTGCTGCCGCCGCATGTGGGTACGCTGGATGAGCAGGTGGAGCGGCGATTGAAGGTGTTCCGCTCGCTGCCGGACGATTTCGCGAAGTATACGTTCATGCGCGATCTGCAGGATGTGAACGAGACGCTGTTTTATGCGCTGATCACACGCAATATCGAGGAGACGCTGCCGGTGGTGTACACCCCGGCCGTGGGCGAGGGCTGCCAGCGGTTCTCGGAGATTTGGCGCAGGCCGCGGGGCGTGTTCCTGAGCTATCCGAACCGCGCGCGCATCGAGACGATCCTGGGGCATCCGCGGTATGAAGGCGTGCGCTGCATCGTGGTGTCGGATGGAGAGCGGATCCTGGGTTTAGGGGATCAGGGTGCGGGCGGGATGGGCATTCCGATCGGCAAGCTGTCGCTGTATACGGCGCTGGCCGGGATTCATCCGATGAAGTGCCTGCCGGTGTTTCTGGATGTGGGCACGGACAACGCGGCCAGGATTGCCGATCCGCTGTACATCGGGTGGAGGCACGAACGCGTGCGCGGTGCGGAGTACGACAAGTTCGTCGACAGCTTTGTGCGCGTGGTGAAGAAGCGCTGGCCGCATGTGCTGCTGCAGTGGGAGGACTTCGCCGGACACAACGCGGCGCGGCTGCTGGAGCGGTATCGCGATGTGCTGCCGAGCTTCAACGACGACATCCAGGGAACGGCGGCGGTGGCCGTGGCAACCTTGCTGGCCGCGGTGAATATTACGGGCATTCCGTTTACCGAGCAGCGGATTGTGGTCTTCGGGTTTGGGTCTGCGGGGCTGGGGATTACGGAGCTGCTGCGCAAGGCGCTGGTGAGCGCTGGGTTGAGCGATCAAGAGGCGCGGGAGCGGTTCTACGCGGTCGATAAAGACGGGCTGCTGATCGAGGGCATGGACGGTCTGACGAAAGAGCAGGCCGGATTCGCGCGGGCGAAGAGTGCGGCCGCCGGGTGGGCTCGTGGAGAGCACGGGATTGGCTTGTTGGAGGTTGTCGAGCGCGTGAAGCCGACGGTGCTGATTGGGGTTTCGGGGCAGGCCGGTGCGTTCAGCGAGGACGTGGTGCGGGCGATGGTACGGGGTATTGAGTCAAGACCCGTGATTCTGCCGCTGTCGAATCCGACCAGCCGCTGCGAGGCTACGCCCGCGGACGTGATCCGGTGGACGGATGGCCGCGCGATTGTGGGAACCGGCAGCCCGTTTGGGCCGGTAGAGTTTGGCGGTAAGGTGATCGACGTCGCGCAGACGAACAACTCGTACATCTTCCCGGGGATGGCGCTGGGGATTGTGAGCTCGCGGGCGAAGCGGGTGAGCGAGGGAATGATTATGGCCGCGGCGAAGGCGCTGGCGGCGCTGTCGCCCACGCACCAGGACCCGAACGGCGCGCTGCTGCCGCCGCTGGACACGCTGCGCGCGGTGTCGCTGAGCGTAGCCGTGGCGTTGGGCCGGCAGGCAGAATCCGAGGGACTCGCGGAGGTCAAGGGCGACGCGTTCGTCGAGGCAGTGCACGCGAATGTGTGGGAGCCGGTGTATCTGCCGTATAGGCGGAGATAGAGCCCGCAGGCGATAGAACCCATAGAATTGGGTTTGTGACGACCGAAATGCAGTATGACGTGGTGGTGCTGGGCGCGGGCGCGGCCGGGATGATGTGTGCGTTCGAGGCCGGCAAGCGCGGACGGCGCGTGCTGCTGCTCGACCATGGCGAGCGCGTGGGGCGGAAGATTCTGATCTCCGGCGGCGGGCGTTGCAACTTCACGAATATCCATGCGAAACCGGAGAGCTTTCTGAGCGAGAATCCGCACTTTGCGAAGTCGGCGCTGGCTCGGTTTACTCCGGCGAACTTTGTGGCGCTGGTGGAGAAGCACGGGATCAAGTATCACGAGAAGACGCTGGGGCAGTTGTTCTGCGATGACTCGGCGCGGCAGATTGTGGCGCTGCTGGAGAGCGAGTGCGCGGAGGCTCGCGTGGAGACGCGCTGTGGCGTGACGGTGAGCGCAGTGCGGCGCGCTGCCGATGGCGCGGGATTTGTGGTGGAGACGAGTGCTGGGAGTTTTGCCTGCGCGTCGGTGGTGGTGGCGACGGGTGGGTTGTCGATTCCGGCGCTGGGCGCGACGGGCTTTGGGTATGAGCTCGCGCGGGAGTTCGGGCATGCGGTGATTGAGCCGCGCGCAGGGCTGGTTCCGCTGGTGTTCTCGGTGGGTGATCGGGAGCGGTGGTGCGACCTGGCGGGGCTGTCGACGGAGGTTGTCGGGAGCGCGGTCGCCGATGCGAACGAACGGCAGAAGCGGATTCCGCGCTCTGCGAAGGAGGACAAATCAAAGATCAGATTTCGCGAGAAACTGTTGATTACGCATCGTGGTTTGAGCGGGCCGGCGGTGTTGCAGGTGTCGTCGTACTGGAGCCCAGGGGGTGAGGTGCAGTTCGATCTGGCGCCGGGGCACGAGGTGTTTCGTCCCTTGCTGGCGCAGACGGCGGGGCGTGACTGGAATAGCGCGTATGCGGCGTTGCGGTCGGTGCTGCCCACTCGGATGGCGGAGCGATGGGTGAGGCTGCGGGCCAATGCGGATGCGGGTGACTGGACGAATGCGGGAATCGCGAAGCTGGAGGCCGAGCTGCACGCATGGACGCTGCGGCCGGACGGCAGCGAGGGCTTTGCCAAGGCCGAGGTGACCGTCGGCGGTGTCGACACGCGGGAGCTCGACGCGCGAACGATGGAGAGCAAGCGCGCTCCGGGGATGTACTTTATCGGCGAGGTGGTGGACGTGACTGGATGGCTGGGCGGGTACAACTTCCAGTGGGCGTGGGCGAGCGCGGTGGCGGCGGGCGCGGTGGTGTGAGTTGCTACGGTCGCATGCGTCGCTACTGGAGGTGCGTGGCTATTGGGCCTGCTCCGCTATTGGGCTTGCGTGGCTACTGCACGACGAGCGTGAGGTTGACGCTGTGGGTGAGGCCGGCCGAGGATGCGGCGACGGTCAGGGTGTAGGTGCCGTCGGGCGTGGGCGTGCTGCCGCCGGGGTCCGTCGAAGCGGGGATAACGCGGCTCGTACCACAACCACTGAGGACGCTGAGTGCGCACGTAAGGGCGAAGACGAGCGCCAGCCGGCGATAGCGGCGGCGACGCGTGACCAGCGCAATCGGCAGCAGTAGCGCGAGGAGGGAGTGTCTTCGCGCTGATCGCCGCCGGGTTGAACAGTCTTGCAGGAGCTGCGAGCGCCGCGACGGCGACTCCGGTTTCGACGCTGACGGAGATCGTCGACGTCCCCCCTCCCCAGCGGAGCGATGCTGGGAGCGACGATGCAGGTGGAGTTGGTCGGAGCTCCGGTGCAGGTGAGAGCGACGTTGCCGGAGAGTCCGGCGAGCGAGCTCAGCAGCAGCGGGTAGGTTGCGGAGTTGCCGGAGCCGGAGAGCGTGTCGCTGGTGGCGCCAGTCGCGGTGAGGGTGAAGTAGACGCCGGTTCCGGAGAGCGTGGTGGCCTGGGTTCCGGTGGGCGCGACGGCTGCGAGCGCGTGCTGCGCGGGCGCTACCTGGGCGGGTGCGTTACAGCCGTCGAGCGCGTTGGTGGTGTTGCGCAGGATGCAGCTGGAGGAGCCAGCGCTGATGACGCAGCGGTAGAGATTGACGGTTCCGGCGTAGAGGTTGGTGCCGTTCGACGCTGCGGGCGCAGCGCTGAGCGCGAGGTTGTAGCTGCCCTGGGTGATGGCGGCGCTGCCGCTGTCGACCTCCAGTGCGCCGTTGTCGATGCGGTTGGCGAAGGTCGGTGCGGGCGTTGCGCAGCTGTTGGAGGTCGCGCTGCAGAGGTCCTGCCAGAGGCCCTGATCGAGGTTATTGACGTCGACAGCGAGGGCATAGAGGTCGCCGGTGTCCGCGCGCACGGCTAAAGCTCCACGAAAGATGGGGCGGTCGAGCTGCCCGTGCCGGTGGAGCCGACCGGGCACAGTTCGCGGTGGTGAGGTTGACGCTGGGCTGCACCGTGAGGCGCGTCTAGATGGCACCGTCGTAGATCGTGGCCATCTGCCAGGTCTGTCCGGCGTCGGTGGAGTAATACAGGCCGGGAATGGAGAGGCTGCCCGCCGCGTTGACGATGGGCCGACTGCGGCGAGGTGGAGAAGGCCGCGACGACCAGCGTGGGCGTCGCGGTGCTGAAGGCGATGCCAGCGGTGGCGAGGCCGATGAAGGAGTGGTCGCCGTTGGCGCCGTCCTGCGAGTTCTGGATCAGGGTCCAGGTGAGGCCGCCGTCGGACGAGCGCAGCAGACCCTCGCCGTAGAAGGAGTCGGTGGCGTCGTTGGGGTCGAGAGCGAAGGGATGATGCTGGTTCCGGCGTTGGGGTTGAAGGCCGGCAGGGTGTCGGTGAGCGGAGCGAAGCTGGCCGAGGAGAGCATTCCGGCTGCGTTGGTCGACTTCCAGACGCCGCCGCCGGTGGCTCCGATATAGACCGTATTGCCACTGGCATCGTTGGGGTCGAGAGCGATGGCGGTGATGCGGCCGTTGAGGTTGTTGTAGGTCGCGGAGACGATGGAGCTCGGCCCCAGCGGCTGCCATGCGGCAGTCAGGTTGGCGGTGGCGCGCGGGAGGGGCGCTGCTGCGCGTGCAGCAGCGGAAATGGGACAAATGGGAGCGTGACGAGCAGGCCGGCGGCCCAGGTTCGCAGCGGCGTGCGGCAGCGACGATGGGCAACCGTGGTGGTGGAGGCGCGGAATCGGGAGCTCGCGAAACGTCTCTGCGGCAAGCTGGAACCCTGAGATTCGATTGTGAGGTCCTGACCCATACAGCCTTGATCGGATCAGGAGCCTCGCGGGATGAGGCAGTTGCGAGATTCTTTTAGCTTAAAACGTCCCAAATTGGGACAGCAATCGTCGCAGGTTGTTGTTGAAGACGAGTGTAGCAGCCGGAGAATCAGCGGGGTTAAGCGCGAATCCGACCGCTCAGTAGGTTCGCACGGTAAAGTCGATGACCTTGGCCATGTGGCTGTCGAACATGCTGATGCTGCGGGTTGCGGAGCGGTGTCCACGGAAGAGCACCCAGACCTGGTAATCAATATTGCCGTCGAGCCGTTTGAAGTTGTACCGGCCGCTCGCGTCGGTGATGTAGGTGACGACCTGGTTGGTCCTGGCGTTCCGCAGTTCGACGACGGCGCCGCGTATGGGCTCGTGGCCGTCGGTGATCGTCCCACTGAGGTCGCGTAGTGTGGGGTGGGGCTGTTCCTGCGACCGGGCGGGCAGCCCACAAAGCAGTACCCCGGCGGCGATGCAGACGATCGCTCTTGCCAGCCATCCGTGGCGCGTTTTCGTCTCCATCCTCATGGCGTTCTCACCCTGCAAAGACCTGCATCGACCGAAACCCAGACGGCTTCACTCAATGAAGCCACCGGGTCTAGGATTTTGATGCGGTAAACCTGAAGAGCGATGGATGATCTCGCTCTAGTAGCTGTGGCCGAGGACCGGATGCGGCTCGTACGGCTCCTCCAGCTGCCTGATCTCGTCGGGCGTCAGCTTCAGTTGCAGCGCGGTCAGAGCGTCCTCGAGCTGGTAGAGCTTGCTCGCTCCGATGATCGGCGCGGAGACGGCGGGCCTGGACAGAATCCAGGCGAGGGCGATCTGCGCGGGTTTGGCGTTGCGCTGGGCAGCGAGCTCGACGACGCGGTCGACGACGGTGAAGTCCGAGTCGCGATAGTAGAGGCCGTGGGCGTAGTCGTCGGTGCGGGCGCGCACGGTGGCTGTGGTGGATCCGCCTTCTGTCGTCTCTTTATCGTCGCCGCGCTGGCGCGAGCCAGTCAGGAAGCCGCGCGCCAGCGGGCTCCACGGAATGCAGCCGATCTTCTGGTCGAGGCACAGCGGAATCATCTCGCGCTCTTCCTCGCGATAGACCAGGTTGTAGTGGTTCTGCATGGTCACAAAGCGGGCGAGGTGGTTCTCTCCCTGGAACTGCAGCATCTTCTGGAACTGCCAGGCATACATGCTGGACGCGCCCAGATACAGCGCCTTGCCGGCCTTCACCACATCGTGCAGCGCATCGCAGGTCTCCTCGATGGGCGTGTTTTTGTCGAAGCGGTGGATCTGGTAGAGGTCGACGTACTCCACGCCGAGGCGCTTGAGGCTGGCGTCGATCGACGCCATGATGTGCTTGCGCGAGAGCCCGCGGTCGTTGGGGCAATCGCTCATCGGGTTGAAGACCTTGGTGGCGATGGCCAGCTCTTCGCGGCGCGGCTGGAACTCGCGCAGCAGCTTGCCGGTGACGACTTCGCTCGCGCCGAGGGAGTACATGTCGGCGGTATCGAAGAAGTTGATGCCGGCCTCGATCGCGCGCTGGACGATGGGCCGGGCTTCGGCTTCTTCCAGCACCCACTCGCGCCACTTCTTCGAGCCGTAGGTCATCATGCCGAGGCATAGCGGCGAGATGCGCACTCCGGTGTGGCCGAGGTTGACGGTGGGCATGGGGTTGGTGCAGTTTTCGCTCATGGCAGATTGGACGTGGCAGGCAGCCGTGGAGACGCTAATTCTGGATAAAAGAGCTTTTGCCCGGACTCGCTACGCGCGATCCGCTGATTTGGGGCGTAGCCAAAGGCCGGTCCAGGTCTCCGAGACGATAATGCTGTTGCCCGGGTTGTGCGCGTCGTAGCGCACCTGCACGGGCTGGTCGAGGCGAAAGCCGAGCACCCGGTCGGGCAGGGTGGAGACGTCCTGCGCGCAGTTGTAGGTAAGGCCCGCCACGCTGTAGCTGTAGACCAGCAGCTCGGGCGTGGGCGAGATGCTGTCTTCATTGCTGAGGGTGCGGGCATCGAGAATCACGCCGTCGGTGACGCGGCCGTTGAGCGTGAGGTGCTCGCGGCGGCGGCGCTCGATCTCCTCAGCCGAGGGACGATGCGCGACGATGTACCACCAGATCCCACCCACCACAGCGACAACACATGCCCCTGCGGCAATGCCCCCGATCAGTTGCGGGTTTTGGCTGTGGAGCAAGTGCGCTATCGGAATACGACACCCACCGAAGCGCGGACACTATTGCTGCTCTGCAAGTTCGATGCCCAATATCGCAGCCAGTCTGCTTGCCCGCGAATGGCAAATCTCTGGGTTACCGAGATATCCAACCCACCCCCGAATGCCGTTCCGAAACCGCGGGACCATGCATGACTGGCGGTTTGATCATTGACCGATACTGCTTCTCTGTTGAGGTCCACGCCCATCAAAACGCGGGCAAAGGGTTGTATGCCTGGGAGTTTGAATGCCACGGACGGCCCGCCCATAATCGTGTATGCGCCACTGTCTGTCCTGACAGAGGTCCCCGACACGGTAGACGAAGAGTTCAGGTACGAACCCGAGCCTTCCACCGTTCCTCCTATCCAGGGGTGAGACCTATAGGGGCGTTCGGAGACCGAAGCGTCCCATCCGTAATAATTCGGTGTCGGGGTGGAAAGGACACCGCGCTGGAGCGTTCCTCCAACGAAGAGGTCCCATGTTGGCGGCGGTGCGGATGAGGGCGGAACGTCCTGGGCAACAGACAAGATGGACGTGGCCATGAGAGCGCACGAGAGCAGCAAAAAACGGTTCAAGGTGTTTCCTCACACGATAATAATGAATGCGATAAAGTTTAATCCCAACATACACCCAAGTAGGGATGGCAAGGGATATCTGCATTGCGCCCGGTGAGCGGGTTCGTCAGTTGCGTACGGATTGCGGCTGGCGACAGATGATCTGCATGCTGGAGGAAAGTCTTCAAGGGTCTCGGAGGAGTGGTTGGCGTTAAAGGAAGCGTAGCGCGCACGCCAGCGGTATCGGAGCGGCGCAAAGGCACCCCAGCGTGGTTTGAGAGGCATACGGCGATATACTGCGGTGTGCGAATGATGAAAAAAACTACGATACGAGAGACAGCGACCGGCCACCCGCTCGATCTGGCGGACGGTCGGCGCGTGCGGTCGACGACCGTCATCTGTGTGCGTCGCGGCGATGCGATGGTGATGGGCGCCGATGGGCAGGTGACGCTCGGCTCGACCGTGATGAAACACTCGGCGAAGAAGATCCGGCGGCTCTACAACGACAAGATTCTGGCTGGCTTTGCGGGCTCGACAGCCGATGCGTTCTCGCTCTTCACGCGCTTTGAGTCCAAGCTGGAGCAGTATGGCGGCAACCTCGGCCGCTCGGCCGTGGAGCTGGCCAAGGACTGGCGCACCGACAAGCTGCTGCGGCAGTTGCAGGCGCTGCTGATCGTCGCCGACGCGAAGCAGATGTTTCTGCTCTCGGGCGACGGCGACGTGATTGAGCCGGATGCGGTGGGCAGCCCCGAAGAGGGTGGCCTGATCGCGACCATCGGCTCCGGCGGCAGCTTTGCGCTGGCGGCTGCGACCGCGCTGATCGAGAACACACCGATGAGCGCCCGCGAGATCGTCGAGCGCAGCATGAAGATTGCTGCCGAGATCTGCATCTATACCAACCAGAGCGTAGCGATTGAAGAACTGAAGGTGGGCGAATGAACCTCTTCATCTCTGCGAGGGCGACCTAATGGCAATTTACCTTCCCGGAACGGCTGAAGATCAGGCACTGGCGCTCGACGAGATGACGCCGCGCGAGATCGTGGCGGAACTCGATAAGTATGTGGTGGGGCAGGCTGCGGCCAAGCGCGCCGTGGCCATTGCACTGCGCAATCGCACGCGGCGGCAGAAGCTCGCGCCGGAGCTCGCCGAAGAGATCATGCCGAAGAACATCCTCATGATCGGCTCGACCGGCGTGGGTAAGACCGAGATCGCGCGCAGGCTGGCGAAGCTGACCAACTCGCCGTTTCTCAAGGTGGAGGCATCGAAGTTTACCGAGGTTGGCTACGTCGGGCGCGATGTCGAATCGATCGTGCGCGACCTCGTGGAGATCGCCGTCGACATGGTGCGCGACGAGAAGCTCGACGAGGTGGAAGACCGCGCCGAGCTTGCGGCCGAGGAGCGGCTGGTCGAGCTGTTGCTGGCGCAGAGTGCAGCGGGTTCTGAGCCTGTCGCCGTTGCCCAGGAAGAGCAACCCGCACCTCAAGCCGAAGCCGCGGAAGCAGCGACGGACGAGGCGACCACAGCGCCCACGCTGACGATTGTTCCCGCGGCGAAGAGCGACGCCGAGCGTGCCCGCGAACGCGAGCGGCTGCTGGTGCAGTTTCGCGAGGGCAAGCTGGACGACCGCATGGTCGAACTCGAGACACGCGACCGCGCACAGCCGCAGATCGAAGTGATCAGCAATGCGCCCGAGGACATGGAGCAGAACGGCATCAAGGAGATGCTATCGGGCATCTTCGGGCAGCGCACGCGCAAGCGCCCGATGAAGGTCGTCGACGCGTTTGAGTACCTCACCCAGGAAGAGGAGTCGCGGCTGCTGGACATGGATCAGGTCGTGCGCGTCGCCGTCGAGCGCGTCGAGGACTCCGGCATTGTCTTCCTCGACGAGATCGACAAGATCGCCGGGCGCGAGGGCGGACACGGCCCCGACATCAGCCGCGAGGGCGTGCAGCGCGACATCCTGCCCATCGTCGAAGGAACGACGGTGAGCACCAAGTACGGCATGGTCGCAACCGACCACATCCTCTTCGTCGCTGCTGGTGCGTTCCATGTCTCCAAGCCCAGCGACCTGATCCCCGAGCTGCAGGGACGCTTTCCGATCCGCGTCGAGCTGCTGCCGCTGACGGTCGAGGACTTCCTGCGCATCCTCACCGAGCCGCGCGCCTCGCTCACCAAGCAGGCGATTGCGCTGCTTGAGACCGAGGGCCTCAAGATCGAGTTCGCGCCCGAGGCGCTCGAGGAGATGGCGCACTTCGCCTTCCAGGTCAACGAAACGACCGAGAACATCGGCGCGCGGCGTCTGCACACCATCATGGAGAAGGTGCTCGACGAGATCAGCTTCGAGGCGCCGGACATCGTCAAGGCTGCGGGCGCGACGGTCTCGGACAAGATCCCGGCGCTGGTCGAGCGCAGCGTCCAAACCTCGATCGGCGAGACCAGCGTCGAGCGCGTGCTGATCGTCGACCGCGCGTATGTCCAGAGGCAGGTCGCGAGCATCGTGAAGAACCAGGACCTCAGCCGCTATATCCTTTAGCTCGCGGCGCGATCCTCCAACATTTGGCCCAATCCTCCAGCACCCACGTTCTGTTCCGGAGAGCGGGAGCCGGGATATGCTGTGAGAGTCCCAACTCCATGCAGTCAAGCGCCCCGATGACCGGCTCGAAGCAACGAGGAACCCTGTGAGATCGCAAACCCTGCGCCGCGCCCTGCTGGTCTATCTCGCGCTGCTGATTCCCATCGCCTGGCTTTCGACGAAGTTCGAACGCTACCAGATGGACGGCGACGGGATGGCCTGCATGGATATCGCCGACCTGATGCGAGCGCACCACTGGGCGGGCGTTGTGAATGGCTACTGGCATCCGCTGTATCCGGCGGGGTTGGCGCTCGCGCAGAGACTCTTTCACACCACCCGCATGAATGAGCTGCACGCATACTACGTGCTGAACTACATCATCTTCCTCGCGTCGGTGGTGGCGATGCTGGCGTTTGTCACGTCGCTCGACAAGCTGCGCAAGCGGATGACGCCGAGTGCGGATCAGAACGCGGGCGCCGGTCCGCTGCTGGGATTGAACGCGCTGCGACTGCTCGGTGTGGGGCTGGTCGTGATCGCGTCGCAACGCGAGCTCTCGATGGCTCAGGTCCGTCCCGATGCGCTGCTGCAGGCCCTGATGCTGGCGGCCTTCGCAATGCTGCTGCAGTCGCTCGCGACCGAGAGTCTCATCTTCACGCCGCTGCTGGGATTCTTCTTCGGCCTCGCCTATCTCGCAAAGTCGTTCGCGTTTGTCGTCGCGTTGCTCACGATCGCCGTGATGATGCTCTTTCAGGCCTTGCTGCAGCGGCGCAGGCCCGGCCTTGTCATTGCTGGTGGAGCACTCTGGCGCTGGTGGTCTTCGCGGCGATTCCAGGACCGTACATCGCTGCGCTCTCCAGACAGAAGCACCGCTTCGACTTTGGCGACTCCGGCGCGCTGAACTACGCGTGGTACGTCAGCGGCACCGACAAGATGCACCTCGGGCCGTGGATGACCGGCAGCTTCGGCTCGGCGAGCGTGAAGCTGATCCATCCTGAGGTGCAACTGCTCGCGCAGCCCGGCATCTACAGCTATCGCGCCGAGCCCTACGGGACCTATCCGGCGTGGGTTTGACCCCACGTACTTCCATGAGCGCATCGTTCCGCGCTTCAACGCAAAACGGCTGGTGCATCGCGACGCGCGCAATCTGGTGTTGAGCCTGCGCGACGTGCTCAATCATCCTGAGGCGTTGATTCTGCTGGTCGGTGGAGCGCGCTTCAGCGCTAAGGACTGGCGGCACACTGCCTTCTGGCTGCCGCCGGCCGCGCTCGGCCTGGCGATATGGGGGATCTATCGCCTGGTCAACATTGAAGAGCGTTACGTTACGCTGGCGTATCTCATCGTGATTCTGCCGGTCTTTGCGGCGCTGCAGAAGCCCGCGGAACCTGACGAGCGCGAGACGCCCCCGCGTCCGGTCGCCGCTGCGCTGGTCGTTCTGCTGGCATTTCTGGCGCTGGGCGAGAGCCTGCGCGTCGCCCTCGAGGAGCGCCGCAGCGAGTCCGCCGCAGGGCTGCCGTCTGCGTGGTGCTCGCCCCCGATCTACGGCGTGGCCAAGAGCCTGAATGCGCTTGGCGGGGCTCCGGCGACGAGATCGCCTGCATGGGCACGATCGCCTGCCTCAACGATCCCTACTGGATGCGGCTGGCCGATGTGCGTGTACTCACCGAGGTCGACAACCCCGACGCAAAGCACCTGCTCGAGGAGTTCGAGGGCCTGACCAACCGGCCGCAGGTCGAAGACGTGCTGAAGGCGCAAGGGGCGAAGGTCCTGGTCGCGGCCTTCGATCCTGGCGAGATAACCGGCCGCACGCCCGCGTCGGCGGGATGGATTCGGCTGGGCGAGTCGAACCTCTATGCGCTGTCACTGAATATTCCGGCACCCGCACCCACGGCACCGGCGACTCTGCCGTGGGACATCACCGGGCAGGAGAAGCCATGACCCCAACAGGCGGAGAGAATTTGTTGAGTATGGCGGCTCAGGATGCACGCGAACGCACCGCCGTTGCCACGGGCATGGAGTCCACCGCCGCGCAGAGTTCGCCGGTGGAGCTTACCGTGGTGTTGCCCTGCCTGAACGAGGCGGTGACGCTGGCGGTTTGCATCGACAAGCGCGCGTGCCGCGCCGGCCGGGAACAACATCCGAGTTGCGCGCGGGCTCTGACCTTGTCATGGGCAATCGCTTTCGCGGTGGCATTGGCCCCAAGGCCATGCCGCCGCTGCATCGCTATCTCGGCAACCCGGTGCTCAGCTTCCTCGGCCGCAGGCTCTTTCACGCGCCCATCGGGGATTTTCATTGCAGCATCCGCGCGTTCAGCAAAGAGGCGTACGAGCGTCTCGGCCTGCGCGCCACGGGAATGGAGTTCGCCAGCGAGATGGTCGTGAAGTCGTCGCTGCTCGGGCAGAAGATCACCGAAGTTCCGACCACGCTGAAGAAGGATGGCCGCAGCCGTCCGCCGCACCTGAAGACGTGGCGCGACGGATGGAGGCATCTGCGCTTTCTGCTGATGTACTCGCCGCGCTGGCTGTTCCTGTTTCCGGGGCTCACGCTGATGCTCGCGGGTCTCGGGCTGGTGGCGTGGCTGCTGCCGGCAGAGCGTCCGCTCGGCCACGTAAATCTCGGCGTCGACACGCTGGCATATGCAGCGGCAGCTGTCCTGCTTGGCTTTCAGCTGGTCTTTTTCGGCGTGGCCGCGAAGGTCTTCGCCATCACCGAAGGCCTGCTCCCCGAGGATGAGAGCTTCGACCGCTGGTTCCGCTACATCACGCTCGAGACCGGGCTGCTCGTGGGCGTGCTGCTGGTGCTGGCGGGTATTGGAATCGCCGTGTCTTCAGTTGTCTCGTGGTCGCACGCGGGCTACGGTCCGCTGCCGCCGGTGCAGATGATGCGCCGCACCCTGCCCGCGATGCTCTGCCTGATGCTGGGCACGGAGATCTGCTTCGCCAGCTTCTTCCTCAGTCTGCTCGGCCTCAAGCGCCGCTAGTTTGCGCAAAACAAGAAGGCCGCCTCCATCGGGGCGGCCTTCTTGTTTCAGTGAGCGACTTTACTGCTGAACGACCTGCGGCTTGGGCAGCTCGCTGAGGCGCTTCGCAAGCAGGGCCTCGAGGTCTTCGAGCGACTTCGAGAAGCCCTCGATGCCTTCCTTCAGCTTGTCGTGGGCCATGCGGTTCTCGGCGTGCATCTTGTCGAACGTCGCCTTGTCGACGACGATCTTCTTGATCGGATCCTTCGCGGACGTCGCCGGATCGAGCTTGCGTTCGAGTACTCCCTCGGTCGTATGCAGCTCCTCGAGCAGCTTGGGCGAAATGGTCAGCAGATCGCAGCCGGCCAACTCGAGGATCTCCCCCATGCTGCGGAAGCTTGCTCCCATGATGACGGTCTTGTACCCGAACTTCTTGTAGTAGTGGTAGATCTCGGTGACGGACTTCACGCCGGGGTCATCGGCGCCAACGTAGTCCCTGCCGGTGTCCTTCTTATACCAGTCGAGGATGCGTCCGACGAAGGGCGAGATCAGCGTGACCTTGGCCTCGGCGCACGCAATGGCCTGATGCAGGCCAAAGAGCAGTGTCATGTTGCAGTGGATGCCCTCTTTTTCGAGGATCTCGGCGGCCCGTATGCCTTCCCAGGTGGAGGCGAGCTTGATGAGCACGCGTTCGGGGCCGATGCCGGCTTCCTTATATTGCGCGATGATGTCGCGGGCGGTGGCGATGGATTTGTCGGTATCGTAGCTCAGGCGTGCGTCGACCTCGGTCGAGACGCGACCCGGGACGATCTCCAGAATCTTGCGGCCAAACGCAACGGCCAGCGCCTCGAAGGCGGCCGCAGCGACATCCTTGTCGGAGGCGTTCTCACCGGACTTCTCGCGCGCGCTCTGCAGCACCTCATCGACGATGTGCTGGTACTCGGGCATGCCCGCGGCAGCAGCGAGTAGCGACGGGTTCGTCGTCGCATCGGTCGGCTTGTATTGCTTGATGGAGTTGATGTCGCCTGTGTCGGCAACGACGGTGGTCATGGACTTGAGCTGATCGAGAAGATTCGCCATTAAAAGGGCTCCTGTGCGGGCAATCCTGGACGCATTATGCGCACTAAAACCAATTATAGATTCACTTCACCCGCGGATTGGATGCGGTCAGCCGGGCGTTGGGTTCTGGGCGCTGAAGGACACCCGATAGAGTGCTGAGCAGAATGAACCATCGTTGCGCCGTCGGAACTTGCGCCGTCGGAACTAATTGATAATGAAAGCATGCCCGAAGGAAAGCACGAAGACCATCATCACGACGACACTGGCCCGCACACTCCGCACGAGCAGAAGAAGCCCTACTACCTGCGCGCCCACAAGGACTGGAAGTTCTGGGTCGGCGTGGTGTTTATCATCGCCGCGATCACCATCTACGTGCTGTCGTTGGACTTGTCGACCGTCCCGCACCCGCACACCTAGACCCGATTGGCGATCAGGCTCTCATACAGCTGGATCGTCTGCGCGGCGATGGCGGTCCAGGAGAAGTGCTCTTCCACGCGCTTGCGCCCCGCCTCGCCCATGCGCTGCGCCTTGTCAGGGTCGGCTAGCAGTTGGGTAATACGCGCTGCGAGGTCCTTCGCAAACTGCGCCGGATCCGTCGGGAAGGTCGTCACCTCATGCGCCTCGAACGCGACAAGGTGCCCGGTTTCGCCTTCGATGACGACCTCCAGAATGCCGCCCGTCGCGCTCGCAACCACCGGAGCCTTGCACGCCATGGCCTCCAGGTTGATGATCCCGAAGGGCTCATACACCGACGGGCAGCAGAAGACAGCGCAGTGCGAATACAGCTGAATCGCCTCTTCCTTGGTCACCATCTGTTCAATCCAGACGAGGTTATGGCCGGTGCCGGTAGGGTCGCCGGTGGCGATCGAGTGGCCGCCCTCCGGAGCAAAGTTCTCCACCACTGCGCGCTGGCTGCCGGGCGTAAACCGGCGCACGGCCTCGACCTTGGCGCGCATCTCGGCGGCGATCTCCGGTGTGTCCGGAGCTCCGGCGCAAAGGACAATCTGGGTTCCGGCAGGTAGATGCTGAATCGCCTCCACCAGGTGCGTCACGCCCTTCTGCCGCGTGATGCGCCCGACGAAGAGCACATACGGTTTCTCTGGATCGACGCCATACTTCACCAGCGCTCTGGTCTCGGGCGTGTACTGGTACTGCTGCAGGTCGATCCCGTTATGGATTACATGAACGCGGCTGGGATCGACCTCGGGATACGCCTTCAGGATGTCGTCCCTGGTGCCGCACGAGACGGCGACGATGGCGTCGGCATCGAGGATCGCCGTGCGCTCCATCCACGAGCTCAGCGCATACCCGGTGCCGAGCTGCTCGACCTTCCACGCGCGCAGCGGCTCCAGCGAATGGGTTGTCATCACGAACGGAATCCCATACAACTTCTTCGCCAGGAAGCCCGCCATCGCGACATACCAGGTGTGCGTATGAATGATGTCGATCTGATCCAGATGCAGATTTTCCAGGAGGTTGAGCGACAGCGCCTCGAGCGCGCCCTTGAACTTCGCCTGCGTGCCGTGCGAGATCAGCGGCCACGGCTGCTCGAAGTGCACCTGCAGATTCGGATTGAAATGCTCTGCCTGCCATGGCAGCCCATCGGGATCGGGCATTTCGCCCCACGCGTGGACGTCGACCTCGATGGTCTTCGCGAGCTCGCGCGACAGGTATTCGACATGCACCCCGGCTCCACCGTAGACATACGGCGGATACTCGCGGGTCATCAATCCAACACGCATACAATTCCTCCCAGCTTTGTAAGATGCAGCGAACAGTCTAGCGCGCAACGATGCACTCGCGGCAGGCAATGCTGGCACTGGGACCTGCAGCATCAGGTTCACGGTGCGGGATGGCCGGGCACCAGCGTCAACGTGATGGACGACCTGGCTAGCACCATGAAGTCGAACCCGAAGCTGCATGTGCTGCTGATGGGCGGCTACTTCGACCTGGGCACGCTCTACTTCGGCGCGACCTGCGAGATGAAGCACCTGCCCATCCCCGCAGAGCTCCAGAAGAACATCGAATACAAGTAACCACGATGTTTAATCTTTCCGCACTTATGGATTACTCGACAAAAGACAATCTTTTTGATTCGTCTAATGTTTCGCTGCAACTATGTCGATAACTTCCATAGAAACAAGAATTATTGAGTTACTCGCGAAGGAAAATTCTCAATTAATGCTTTGATGCCGATGTGCCGTTATTGGCTCTAGTTATGAAGCCTTGCCAGTCTCTTTCAGATCACCACACTTTTGCAATGTTTCAGCATTCGCGGGTCCTGCACACACATTGGAGCGCATCATGAAAGTCTCATCCTGTAGCGCGACACTTACGCTGGTCTCTCTCGCGTTCGCCCTGAGTGGGTGTTCTGGTTTTCAAGAAGCCAGCTTTCCGGCAGTGCCCGCCCAGAACTCAGTCGGCACGATTCAGGGGAGTGTCTTTGGTGGCCACGCGCCGATCGTGAACGCGCACGCCTTCCTTCTGGAGGCGACAGCGAGCGGAACCGCCTCGACGGGATACGCTGCCATGGCGAAATCGCTGCTTTCAGCCAACTCGACAGCGACGAGCGGATCCTATCCGGTGACCGAGGATACAACGGCTGGCAGTGTGACCAATGGCCTGTACTATGTCACGTCCGATACCCAGGGCGCTTTCAATATCTCCGGCGACTATAGCTGCGACATCGGTGATCCGGTGTATCTGTATGCATCCGGCGGATCTCCTGACAGCAGCTCCGTCATCAACATCACTGCCATCTCCGGCACAATTTCGGGCGGCAATCATACCTACACGTTTACGGCAAACAATCTGCTGTATACAGGCCAGAGCGTTCAATTCTCCACCTCCAGCCTGGGCGGCGAGTGGGCCACGTTGAATGGAACGACGCAGACGGTTCTGGGCACTCCGAGCACCACGTCTTTCGAGATCTCCACGACCGTTGCTCCCGGCACCGGCGCGAACACGCAGACGGGTACGGTGGCCTCGGTGGGCGCGATCAATCCCGCCATCGTCAATCTTGCGATGCTCGGCGTCTGCCCCAGCTGGGGAAACTTTTCTACCGGTTCGACGGCGCTCCAGTGGGTGTACATGAATGAGGTTTCGACCACGGCCATGGCCTATGCAATGGCTGGTTTTGCCAGCGACTCGCTGCACATCGGAAGCTCGGCGGCCAACGCCACCGGCCTCCAGAATGCCGCGATCAATGCCGCCAACCTGTACAACATCCAGGGTGTTCCTCTAGGCACCACATCCGCGGGAGAGGGGCACATCGCGAACCAGGCCACGGTTGCGGGCAATGGTACAGTTCCGCAGGAGGAGCTCGACACGGTGGCGGACATCCTGGCCGCCTGCGTGGACTCGGCCAACACCGCAACGGCGGCCTCGGCGGCCTGCCATGAGCTCTTCACCGATGCCACCAGCACCGGAACCTCCAGCGGCACCCAGCCCATCGACACCGCTACGGCGGCGATCAACATGGCCCACAACCCGGGGACCGCGAATGTGCTGGCGCTCTGGAACCTGTCCTCCTCCGGAGGCGTGCCCTTCGCGCCGGAGCTCACGGCCCAGCCCAAGGACTTCACGGTCGCGATCACCTACAACAACATCACGGCTCCGGGCAGCATCGCCATCGACAGCGGTGGAAACGCCTATGTGCCCACCAACTCGACCTCCGGCTATGTGACGAAACTCTCGCCCGCGGGAGCGGTTCTGGACACCAGCGCCACGGGAGGAAGTGGCTTCAACTCCGTTGCGATTGACCCCAGCGGCAACGTGTTTGTCACGGCCGGGAGCTCGAATGACCTCTATGAGTACACCGGCAGCCTGGGTGCGGTCACGGGCTCGCCGTGGGGGTCGACAAACCTGAATGCGCCGACCTCCGTGGCCATCGACAGCGGCGGGTCCGTCTATGTCACCGACGGTGGCAACAGCACGAGCATCGTACAGAAGTTCAACAACTCCTCCTCTTCGAACCCCTCGGTCTCGTTGCACGCTTCGATCACGAACAACTGCCTGACGCGCGTTTCGGAGATTGCCCTCGACGCCAGCAACTACGTCTGGGCGACGAGCTCCTCGAGCAATGAAACCTGCCGCGTCTCGAACCCCGGTGGCGGCGCCACTTTTACTATGAATGGCAATCCCAGCGATCCTACCAACATCGCGATCGACAGCAGCGGAGACGGGTGGATCGGGGCGGGTGCTCAGACCAATCTGTACAAGTTCACGCCGTCAGGCAGCGGAACAGCTTACGGCGTCATCAACAATAACGCTCAAGGCGGGCTGAATCAGCCGACGTGGATCGCCATCGATGGCGGCAGCAACGTGTGGATCACCAACGCGGGGAGCTCCTATGCCCTCTCGGAGTTCAATAACGCCGGGACAGCGATCACCGGATCGTCGGGGTATCAGAGCGGTAACCTGGACAATCCTTCCTTCATCGCGGTCGACGCCGCGGGCGATGTGTGGATTCCCAACAAGAGTGCAAGTACCGTCACCGAGATCATCGGTGTGGCTACGCCGGCGGTGACGCCGCTGTCCGCGCTGAAGCCGGGTGTTCGCCCCTGATCGACCCGCACCGCTCCGGCCTGGAGAACGAAGCGCACTGGTGGCGGCGGCAGGTCGTGGCAACTGGGAAAACTAGCGCGTGTCTGGGCGCTCATCCGAGAGCCCGAGCTGTTGCAGCGCGAACGCCGTAATGCGTGCGGCGTCCTGCTGCGGCGTGCGAGCCGTCAGGTGGTCCATCCGCCGCTCATTGCATCCGCGAATCATATCCAGAATTGCCCACGCAATCGCGTCGAGATCCCGAGGCTCCAGCTCACCGGCGGCCTCACCCTCTTTCAGAATCGACAGAAAATATGCATGTCCTGCGCGCATCACCTCATGGGTCTGGCGCTTGTGCTGCGTCTCCCGGCCCACCGTGAGCAGCAGGCGGTACAGGCTCTGCTTGTCCTGCCAGAACTCCGTGCGCACGGCGATCGAGATCGACAGCCGCTCGCGCACACCGCTGACCGACCGTATCCGCTCCGCAGCCAGCTTCTGCAGCTGCGCCACGGCCATCTGCACCGCCGCCGCATAGATCTCTTCCTTCGAGTCGAAGTAGAGATACAGCGTGCCTTTCGCGATCTTCGCCGCGCTGGCCACATCGTCGACGGAGGTGGCCGCAAAGCCTTTCTTTCCAAAGACCTTAATCGCGGCGGCGAGGATCTCCTGCCGGCGCATGTCCGTCAACACCTGCTTCCGGCTTGGGCTCCTGCTTTGCGTGTTTCCGCTCACAAAATCAAGCTAGCACGTTTTCTGTGCGCCGTCTGAATCCCGCGGCGCGGCGGTCTGCTCTAATGACTTAGGAGTCATTTAGATGACTGATGGGTCAGTCAACGAGCCGGACGCAGAACCGGAGCGCGGTTTCGAAGCAGCGCTCGACCGGGCCGAGGACTCGCTCGCCTCCAGCGCGCCGGAGTTCGAGCCCGGTGTTCCGCTCGCGTCCCCGCCCGCTCCGCCAGCCTTCGGCGAAGCCCCCGCTCCCCGCGTCTTCAATCCCTGGATCATCGCCCTCGTCGTCACCATGGGAACGTTCATGGAGGTCCTCGACACCTCCATCGCCAACGTCGCTCTCCCGCACATCGCCGGCAGCCTCTCGGCCTCGCAGGATGAGAGCACCTGGGTGCTCACCAGCTACCTCGTCGCCAACGCCATCATCCTTCCCATCAGCGGCTGGATCTCGAGCGTCATGGGCCGCAAGAACTTCTATCTCATCTCGGTCGTGATGTTCACCGTCTTCTCGGCGTTGTGCGGCGTCGCTCCGACGCTTGGCCTGCTGGTCGTCTTCCGCGTTCTGCAGGGGCTCGCCGGCGGCGGTCTGCAGCCCTCCGTCCAGGCTATCCTCGCCGACGCCTTTCCCGGCAACAAGCGGGGCATGGCCATGGCCGTCTATACCGTCGCCATCTTCTGCGCGCCGGTGCTCGGCCCCACCCTCGGCGGCTGGATCACGGACAACTACTCCTGGCGCTGGATCTTCTACATCAACATCCCCATCGGCCTGCTCTGCGCCTTCTTCACGCGCATGGTGCTGGTCGACCCGGCACAGCTCACCCTGAAGCGCCTGGCGCAAAAAGGCAAGAAGCTGCAGATCGACGGCACGGGCCTCGCGCTCATCAGCATCGGTCTTGCATCGCTCGAGATCGTGCTCGACAAGGGCCAGGAGCTCGACTGGCTCGGCTCGACCTTCATTGCCTGGACCGCCGCCATCGCGGTGCTGGCGCTGGTGGGCGCCGTCATCTGGGAGCTGCGCGTCAAGGCACCGGTGGTGAACCTCCGTCTGCTCAAGGAGCGCAACTTCCTGGTCTGCTGCACCATCGTGCTCTTTGTCTACACTGCGCTCTACGCGTCGACCTTCCTTCTGCCGCAGTTCATGCAGTTGATGTTGGGCTACTCGGCGACCGCCGCGGGCATGGCCGTCTCACCCGCCGGTCTGGTCACGATGATCGAGGTTCCGCTGGTTGGCTGGGCGCTCACCAGGGGCTTCGATGCCCGTCGCATGATCGCCGTCGGCATCGCCACCATCGCACTCGGTACCTGGTGGCTCTCGCTCGGCAACCTCGAGATGGGTGAGCCCAGCCTGATCTGGCCGCGGGTCGTGCAGGTCATCGGCATCGGCATGACCACCGTCCCGCTCAGCACCATCATGTTTCGCTTCATTCCGGCGGACCAGACCAGCAATGCCGCCGGAATCTACTCGCTGGTGCGCAATGAGGGGGGCAGCATCGGCATTGCGTTGTCCAGCACCTTCCTGCAGCGCGCCATGCAGACCCACCAGACCTACCTCGCCGCCAACCTCTCGCCCTCCAATCCGCTCGCTGCGCGCGCAGCGCAATCGTTCGCCGCATCGCGCGGCTCGCTGGCCTCCAGCGGTTCCGTCTCAGACAGCGCCCATGCTGGCATCGCGATGCTCTATGGCCAGGTCCAGCGCCAGGCATCGCTGCTGGCCTACATGGATCAGTACCGCATGTTCGCCTACATGCTGGCCTGCCTGCTGCCGCTGGTGCTGCTGCTCAAGCGGCCACCGCGGATCGCCGCAAAGATGGAACTCGAAGCCCACTAAATGGCTCGAACCTGCGCGCAAAAACAACCGCCGCGGCCACGATTGCCTTTAAGCTCGCTCGCAATCCAGCCGGTTGCATCTGCATGCAGCCTATGGCGGCCCGATCGTTTGGCGGCCTGATCGTTTGGCGACACGCGACAAACCTGCTGGGAATCCAGAACGCTGCCAACAACGCCAATCAGCTCTACAACATCCAGCAGAGCGGCCCTAACTCCAACGCCATCGCACGTGCAACCACTCCTAACGGCAACGGCACCGTTCCGCAGGCGACCCTGGACACGCTCGGCAATATCCTCGCCGCTTGTGTCGACTCCGCCAACACCGCGAACAGCGCGACGGCTCCGACCGAAGCCGGCGCCTCAAGTCAGTGCTACACCCTCTTCGAGAATGCCACCACCAACGGCATACCCTACGGGACCACCGGTCATGGGACCGTTCCCACTGACATCGCCACGGCGGCCTTCAACATCGCTCACTATCCAGCCGGCGCATCCGCAGACACCGCCGCCGTCATGACCGCTCTCTGGGCAATTCAGGCCTCGGGGCCGATTCCCTATACCCCAGACCTCACCGCGCAGCCCAACGACTTCACCATCACCATCGGCTTCACGGGTGGGGGTTTAGGCCCGACGCACGGAATTTCGCCGCACTCCGTCGCGGTCGACACTTCGGGAAATATCTATACGGCGAACTACACCAGCAATGAGCTGAACATCTTTACTCCGCTCGGCGTGCCTCTCACCGGCTCCCCTTTCAGCGGCAATGGCCTGAACGGGCCTGACAGCGTTGCTGTCGACAGCACCTCAAGCTATGTGTGGATCGCAAACTTAGGCTCCACGTCCCTGAGCCGCTTCACCACCTCAGGCACGACGGAGAGCAATTATCCGCTGGGCTCTGGCAATTCTATTAGTGATGCCGAGATCGATGGCTCCGGAAACATCTGGGCCACGACGGTAACCCCCACTGCGTATTTGGTGAAGCTGAATAGCAGCGGTACGGTTGTAGCAGGGGGTGGCGACACCTATTTGACCGAACCAGGGAGTCTCGCAATCGAACCGACGACGGGCGACGTATGGGCAGCCAATCGCGGTGAGTTCGTCGACGCGATTGGCAACTATGGCTATCACGCCACTATGTACTCGGGAACCACTGCCACCCCTTCTCCTGGTTCTGCTCCTGGTCTTGGCGGCATCAATGGTCCGGTTGGTAGCGCGATCGACTCCAACGGGTATATCTGGTTCGCGAACAGCAACAGCACCGTGACTGCGCTGAAGACCGCGACCACCATAGTAACGGGCAGCCCCTTCACCATCGGCTACACGAACGACGGAATCGCGATCGATGGTGCCGACAACGTCTGGGTGACCAACACCAACGGCGCAGGCGGAGTATGCGAGCTAACCAACGCCGGAGCTGCGATCAGCCCGACGGCGGGATACACCGCGACCGATCCCGACGGGATTGCGATCGACATCTCGGGGAACGTCTGGTACGACTCCACTAAGACTACGGGCACGCTGTATGAGCTGGTCGGCGCGGCGACGCCTGTCGTGACGCCGCTTTCGTACGCTGTGGCGAACTCCAAGCTGGGCACCAAGCCCTAAGCAACCCCGGAGCAAACGCTCCTCCAGCCCGCGGCGCACACCTTGCGCAGCGGGCCTTTCCTTTGAGGCAGTATCAACTTTGCTGTACCCCGCAACATTGTCATCCTGAGCGTAGTAGTTCGCGCGCTTGCGAACTACGCAGCCGAAGGACCCCGATATATCAAACCCACCCATAGGCTCCTTACCTTTCCAACCCAAATCACACCGCACTCCGGGTACTGCTCTAGAATCAATCCTGCATGATCGACTGGCTGACATCTACCGCGAGGTCTCCCCGGCGCTGCCGGCATCACCCTGCGCTTGACAGCATTGTCCTCCGCCAGACCCCCGGAATCCGCGCGGCCTTCGTCGCGCTCCACCGTTCCCAGCAGCAATCCTCCGAACCTCCCATGCTTCCTGCCCTCTGCGCACTCCGCGCAACCCGAAACAGGGCTGTATATGTCGATTTGCAACCCGAAACAGGGCTGAATCGCACTGAAATCCCGTATGTTTCCGCCCATCGTGCATGGGTAGAGGCGATCGCCTGATGCCAACGCGGGTTCGCTCCTACTCCAAGATCAACCTCGGCCTCGCCGTCGGCCCCCCCCGGGCCGACGGCTTCCATTCCCTGGCAACGGTCTACCAAACCATGCAACTGCATGATTTAGTGACGGTTACGGCCCGCCAAGCGCAGAAGACGACGATCGTCCTGACGGCCAATCATCGCGGCGTTCCCCGCTCCGAAGCAGGCAACGCCGAGCGCAACACCGCCTGGAAGATGGTCCACCGCGTCCTGGAGCGCCTGAACATCACCGCCGAAGTCGAAATCTCCATCGACAAACGCCTCCCCGTCCAGGGCGGCATGGGTGCCGGCTCAGCCAACGCGGTTGCTGCAATGCTAGGACTTGAAAGGGAGTTACGGGTCGCGCTGCAAGGGCCGGACAGGCTGGAAGTAGCGGCCGAGGTGGGTTCGGATGTACCGCTTTTCCTGCTCGGTGGAACGGTGCTCGGGCTGGGCCGAGGGGAAGACGTGTACCCTCTGCCCGAATCGCCAGCTATGCCGTGCGTGATTGCACTGCCGGAGGTCGGAGTATCAACAGCCCTTGCATTTCAACAACTTGACGCTCGTTGGAACGACAGGATGCGGGCAGAGATCGCCGCAGAGGGGGCCGCTCGATTGACTTCCGCCCCGCCTGCCGATAAACTAAAACAGTTGAGCCGCGCTCTAGCCTCTGTCTGGTCGACAACTGGCGTCGAGTCTGGCCCCTCCGGTATCGCTCTTACGAACCGCCCGGAACTGATTCCAGGCGACTTACCTTCGGGTAAGGCTTCTGTAATGCAGAGGGACGTACGAGGCGATCTGGCCGAGAATCCCCTTCTCGCGCTTGTCCGCACCGGGATTGAGAACGACTTCGAAGAGGTCGTCTTCTCGCAGCATCCCTCCTTGCGTTCAACCAAGCGTGATTTGATGGGAAGTTCGAGCGGTTCTGCGTTGTATGCAGCACTCTCGGGTTCTGGTTCGGCGTTGTTTGGGCTCTACGAGTCACAGGCAGACGCACGTGCCGCTCAACATCGTGTACAGCAGAACGGCACACGGGCTATCCTGACGGAAACCCTGCCACGCCGGGACTATTGGCATACGATGTTCGCAGGGTAGTTTGCCGGCAAATGGATGAAGCGCGCCGACGGTACTGGGCGATCGACTAATGGTAGGTCAAGTGCCTTTGACGCACTTTGTCTAGGTTCGAATCCTAGTCGCCCAACCACTCAGTCGTTCGCTTGATTTATGGAGTGATCTATAAGTCCTCGAACAAAGAACAGTTAGGGAACTTTTGATGTTTCAGCGATGGAAACCTCATCGCCCGAGATTAAGCAAGGCCCGCACATGGTATTCGGCCGCAAGCCGATGCGCGGGAGTAGCAAGAAGTTTGTAGGTTGTCTTGAAGATTGACCAATCCTCGAGCCAAAACATAGGGAACCAAAGTCTCGCAACATGCAGATGGCCGGAGATGAAACAGTGTCGGCCGCAGAGAAGTAAGGCAAGCAGTATTGAATTGCCCAAAGGTCAACCAGCCTGGAGGATTTCAACGTGAACGAACAAGACACGACTGTGGTTCCTTTCCCGAGTTCTATAAATGATGACTCCGCTGCAACAGCAAAGACCGTATCGGTCTCAGTTGCCGCGGAGCAACCGAAGCAAGCTGCCGAGAGTGTATTGACACCGGTAGCCTCTGCGGCGGGAACGAAGGTGTCAACGGAGAAAAAACGCTCCTCGCGCCTGAGTGAAGACAAGCGCTTCAAGATCTTCTCCGGCTCGGCTAACCGGCCGTTGGCGGAGGAGATCGGTAAGTTTCTGGGGGTACCCGTCGGGGAGACGCGCTTACAGCGTTTTTCCGACGGCGAGACCCACTTTCAGCTCATTGAAAATGTGCGTGGAGCGGATGTATTTCTGATCCAGCCCACATGCCGTCCGGTCGACCAGAATTTGGTCGAACTGCTGATCATGATGGATGCGCTCAAGCGCGCTTCAGCCGGACGCATTACCGTTGTGGTTCCGTATTATGGCTACGCGCGTCAAGATCGCAAAGATCGACCACGCGTTGCGATCACTTCGAAACTGGTTGCTGATTTGCTCGCCACGGCTGGTGCGAATCGCGCGCTGTTCGTCGATCTACACGCAGCGCAGATTCAAGGCTTCTTTAATATTCCGGTCGATCATCTATTTGCCAGTCCGGTGCTAGTTGGATATTTCAGAGATTTGAGCCTGCCAAATCTTACGGTGGTTAGTCCCGACGCAGGCGGCGTGGAGCGAGCAAGATTCTTCGCGCAGAGGTTAGAAGTCCCGTTGGCAATCGTCGACAAGCGCAGGACGGATATCAACGTGACGGAAGTGATGAACGTGATTGGCGATGTGCACGGACGGACCTGCTTGATCCTCGATGACATCGTTGACACAGCTGGAACGCTGGTGAAGACAGCCGAGGCATTGCTGGATCAAGGCGCTGAAAAGGTGTACGCATGCGCCTCACATGCGGTTCTCTCTGGGCCTGCGGTCGAGAGGATTAATGCTTCGCATCTGGAGCAGTTGGTTGTGACCAATACGATTCCGCTTTCCGAGGCCGCGCAGCAGGTAAGCAAGATCAAGGTGCTTTCAATCGCCGGCTTGCTGGGTAGGGCGATCGAGAGTATTCACATGGAGACCAGCGTGAGTACTCTGTTTAACTAATCGAGTTTTCGCAGTTTGCAAGAAGGTTTGTACGTTGCGGGCTACAAGTTGAAGGACAAAGGGAGCGAGGCTCAACCTCGTGCCCGAAAGGAATGAAGATGGCAAGCGAGAAAAAGATTGAAGCGGTGGTGGCAACGCCCCGCACGGGTAGATTCAACAAGAACCATGCTCGCCGCGTGCGCGTGCAGGGGCTGATTCCTGCCGTTGTGTATGGTGCGGGCAAGGAGTCGGTGGCAGTGACAGTTGATCCTAAGGTCATTACGAAGATTCTGTACTCTGATGCCGGTCACAATACGATCTTCGATCTCACGATCGAGGGTGCAGGTGTTACCAAAGCGATGATCGTCGACTGGCAGAATGAGCCCATCAAGGGCCACCTGCTGCACATCGACCTGAAGCGCATTGCGATGGACAAGGCCATGCGCGTCTCTGTGCAGGTGCAGTTGACAGGCGTTTCGACAGGCGTGAAGAACTCGGGCGGTATTCTGAGCCAGGTTCTGCACGAGGTAGAGATCGAATGCTTGCCGGGCGATATTCCGGGTCACATCGATGTTGACGTCACGAACCTGGAGGTTAATGGCTCAATCCACATCTCTGATCTGCCGCACTCGGACAAGGTAAAGTTCCTCGGCGAAGAAGACGCTTTGGTTGCTCACGTGACCATGTTGAAGGAAGAGGTTGCGATAGAGCCGGTTGCTGGTCCGGCCGAGCCTGAAGTGGTGAAGAAGGGCAAGCCGGAAGCTACTGCTGCCGAAGCTGCAGCCACGGACAAGGGCAAGAAGTAAGTAAGTTGAAAGGCGTTGTGCGAGCGTGAAGCTGATCGTCGGTCTTGGGAATCCTGGTCCGGAATACGCGTTAACGCCGCACAACGCTGGGTTTCTGGCGGTCGATCGCATTGCAGCAGTATGTAATGTGCAGATTGCCAACCGTCGCGGGAGAGCGCTGACGGCACGGACAAAGCTGGCGGGGCATGACGTTCTACTAGCGAAGCCTGAGACTTTCATGAACCTGAGCGGGCTTTCGGTAGCCGCTCTGCTGGATGAGTTGCACCTCGGTGTTGAGGACTTAATTGTTCTCCACGACGAGTTGGATTTTCCGCTGGGCACGCTGCGTATTGCGCAGCGGGGTTCGGCGAACGGGCACAACGGGGTCAAGTCTGTCTCCGGAGTGCTTGGAACCGATGAGTGGCTTCGAGTTCGTATCGGAGTTGGCAAACCGCCACTCGATGACGGACGCAAGGTGAAAGCCGGTGGCGCCGATTACTTGCTTACGCCGATGCGCAGGCAGGAGTTGGCAACACTGGATGAGGTACTCGACCAAGCAGTACGCGCGGTCGAGGCTGTGCTGACCAAGGGTGTCAGCGCGGCAATGAATGAGTTCAATCGCAAGGTTGAACCTGAGAGCAGGCAGTAACAATCTTCCACACCGGTTTTGGATGGAAGTACCAACCGAAGCGGTGCGGGGTACAACCCCGCAGAAAGAAGTAGAGATGAATCGCACTTACGAAATCATGTTTATCGTTCGGCCTGATGTTGAAGAGGTTGAGCTCGACAAGCTCATTGAGACGTTCTCCGGCTACATCACCACCGGGGGCGGCACGGTGAAGACGACCGAGAAGATGGGCCGCCGCCGGCTGGCTTACACGGTCAGGAAGTTCAATGATGGCCTTTACGTTCTGCTGGTCGTCGATGCTCCTGCATCGCTCATATCCGAGATCGAGCGTCGTCTGCGCGTCTCCGAACAGGTGATCAAGTTCCTCACTGTTCGCATGGACGAGGAAGACAAGCGCGTTGCCAAGATCAAGGCTCATCGCGATGCGCACGTGAAGCGCAGCGCTCAGCCGCAGGTGAACGTCGAGGCTGTTGCCGAGACGCCGGATGCTCCCGCGGCGGTGACGCCGGATGCTCCCGTGGCCGCGACGCCTGATGCTCCCGCGGCTGCGACTTCTGAGCCGACCGAGGTTGCCGCTCCGGTGGCCGAGGCCGAGCCCGCCGTCGCTTCGTAGAACTGGCTCCTCGTAGAAGCGAGGCCAGGCGAAACACAAGCTTCGCGGACTGGACAACTCCGGTCTGCTGATAGGACTAACGCAACGCTGCAAGATGCTTCCACGATCGTCGGGCAGGTGACGAAGATCTAGTCCAGGGGCCCCGATGCGGGTCTGGAGCAAGAGCAGCAGAACCGGCCGACGGCATGTACGCCGCCGGCAGACAAAGGACAAGCACCATGGCTGACGAGATAGTGAATCAAGCAGCACCCGCGGCAACTTCCACTGCTGCTGCGGCTCCTGCTGCGGCTCCCGCTGCGGCTTCGACGACCGAGGGCGGCGCACCTGCCCCACGCACGGGCGGTTACCAGGGACAGGGCGGACCCCGCACGGGTGGATCGCGTCCACCGCGTCCGGCGGGCGGCGGTGCAGGCGGAGCGGGCGGGCGCAAGTTCTTCCGCCGCAAGAAGGTGTGCAAGTTCACGGTGGAGAAGATCGATACGATCAGCTACCGCGATGTGCGCCTGCTGCAGCAGTTCGTGTCGGACCGCGGCAAGATCATTCCGCGCCGTTTGACCGGCACCAGCGCTCCGTTCCAGCGGAAGCTCACGCGCGCCATTAAGCAGGCCCGTGCGATCGCTCTGCTGCCATTTGCAGCGAAGTTCTAGTTTCCACCGCGTCCGCATGCGGCGCGAACCGAGTACGTTGGAGAAGTGTCATGGAAGTGATTCTGAAAGAGGATGTAAACAAGCTGGGCCACCGGGGCGACGTGGTGAAGGTCGCCGACGGGTATGGTCGCAACTACCTCCTGCCGACCAAGCTGGCCATGGAGGCCACGCCGGCGAACAAGGCCGTGATCGAGCAGATGAAGTCGTCGTCGATCCGCAAGTCGGCTGCCGAGAGGGGCGGAGCTGATGAGCTCGCAGCCCAGCTCAATGAGCTGATGCTGACGTTCGAGCGCAAGACGGGCGAGAACGAGCAGCTGTTCGGTTCGGTCACGTCGCAGGACATCGCGCACGAGCTGGAGCTGCAGGGCTTCAAGGTCGACCGCCGTAAGATCCACCTGGAAGAGCCGCTGAAGACCGTCGGCGAGTTCCATGTGCCGATCAAGCTGCACCGCGAGGTCTCGGCGCATCTGCAGGTGAACATCAAGAGCGATGCTCCGGAGCGCGTGGCGGTGGCTGATGTGGATGACGATTCGGTGTTCAAGTCGACCTACACGGGCGAGCTGGACGACAACCGCGACTAATTCACTGTTCGAAGCCTGAACGAGCAAAACGCCCGCGCTTCTTTTGCAGCGCGGGCGTTGCTGTGCCGGGGTTACCCCCCTCCTGACCCCACCGGGCCAAGAGGGGGGTACCCCCCCTCCCCCCTGTTTTCGTAAAGTATTCCATTCAGGGGAGTTACTGGCAAGGTATTCATTCTATTGGGGTGGTATAAGTTATTGATTCTTTGTGGTTTGCTGGACTTGTGTCTGCAAAGTATTCCATTCAGAGACTTTGCGGGCAAAGTATTCAAACCGCTGGAGTTAGCAGCGGTTTTTGCGGGTTTTAGCCGTGAGAGCCGTTCCCTCGGCGGATAAAGCGGCATTGCCTGCAAAGCACCTACGGAACGGCTGAAGCCGTGGCCTTAACAAATACTGCCCTATATCTATCACTGCCCTATATCTATTGTAGAGAAGTGGATGGGGCAACTATGCCAGGTTTTGGAGGATTTTATCTGCTGTTGTTTCAGGTAGTTGCACGGATTCTGGGGGCCGCGGGGGGTTGACAGAATTCTGCTGGCGCTGGCTCGCAGGCGGTGCCGACCGGCGGCTCGAATTCAAGGGGGTGCTAGGCTGGAACTATGTGTGGTCGGTACTTCAGGAGTTCAGAGAAGCAGGAGATCGCTGAGCGGTTTCGTGCTGGCAAAGTTTTTGAGGATCCGCTGACGGCGGATTACAACATTGCGCCAACAACGTTCCAGCCGGTCATCCGGTTGAGCCGGGACACGGGCGATGGGGACGAGCGGGAGATGGTGCTGCTGCGGTGGGGGCTGGTGCCGTACTTCGCGACGAGCCTGAAGGAGTTCAAAGGGCTGACGACGTTCAATGCGCGCGCGGAGTCGGTTGCGACGTCGGCGACGTGGAGCGAGCCGTTCAAGCGGCGGCGCTGCCTGATCCCGGCGGATGGGTTTTATGAGTGGGCGGTGAAGGGTGGGGAGGCGCGGTTTGGCGCAGGCCCGAAGAGACCGGCGAAGCCGCAGGCGAAGGGGGCGAAGCAGCCGTTTGCCATCACGCTGACCAATGGCGAGCCGCTGGCGTTTGCGGGGTTGTGGGATGCGTGGAAGGAGCCGAAGAAGTCGCCGCAGGAGGTGGACCGGTGGCTGCAGAGCTTCGCGATTGTGACCACCGAGGCCAATGAGGTGATGGCGCCGATCCATGAGCGGATGCCGGTGATCCTGCATCCGCGGGATTGGGAGGAGTGGCTGGACCGGGATGAGTCGCGACCGCCGCCGGTGCATCTGCTGCGGCCGTATGAGCCGGAGGCGATGAAGGCCGAACAGTGTAATCCGGCGGTGGGGAACGTGCGGAATAATGGGCCGGAGATGCTGAATAGCGCGTAGCGTAAGCGCTCATCCTTCAGCAGACTCGCGGCGTGCGATGGCGCTACTCGTACTTGAGCGTTTGCACGGGGTCAAGACGGGCGGCGCGGTTGGCGGGGAGGGTTCCGAAGACGACGCCGACCAGGATCGAGGTGCTCAGCGCGATCAGGGCCGCCCAGTAGGAGGTGGGGACCGCGAGGCCGGTGACGAGGCCGACGTCGTAGGGAATGGCGAGGCCGATGATGGTTCCGACCAGACCGCCAGAGAGCGAAAGCAGGACGGCCTCGGTGAGGAACTGGAGGCGAATCTCGCGACTGGTGGCGCCCAGGGCCTTGCGAATGCCGATCTCCTTGATGCGCGACTGCACGTTGGCGAGCATGGAGTTCATGATGCCGACGCCGGAGACGACCAGGGTGATGGCCGATGCCAGGACCAGGACGATGGTGAGCATGTTGGCGATGCGCGCCATGGTGCTGAGGATGTCGGTCAGCGTCTGAGCCTTGTATTCACTGGTGGGGCGATGACGGCTTTTGACGATGCTGGTGATGCGCTCGGCGGCGGGCTCGACGTCCTGCGCGTTGTCCATGCTGAAGAAGATCTCTTTGAGTTCGTCGCTGCCGGTGAAGTAGCGCGCGACCTCGTATGGAACCAGAAGGGTGTGGTCGCTGATCTCGGACTGACCGAAGGTGTCCATGCTCTCGGTGAAGACTCCGATGACGGTGAAGGGAATTCCGCGAACGGAGACGGTGTTGCCGATGGCGGTGTCGTAGTTGCCGTACAGCTCGCGGGCCATGGGACCGACGAGGACGGCGACCTTGGCGTGGTCGACCGCATCCTGATCGTCGAAGAAGCGGCCAGCCTTGATCTTGAGGTTTCGGATCTGCTTGTACTGGGGGCTGACGCCAAGCAGCATCGCGTCTTTGCTGATGCCGTTGCCCATGGCGATGCGGTCGTGGAACTCTAGCATGGGCGAGCTGTAGAGGATGCCGGGAACCTGGTTGTCGACAACGTCCATGTCCTCGCGGGTCATGTAGTCGGGCGTGCTGATGTTGTCTGGGCCCATGACGACGCCGCCGGAGTACTGCATCTCGACTTTGTTGGGGCCCAGGCCAGAGATGGTGTCCAAGGCATATTGCTTGCCCGTGAGGCCGACGGTGGCGACCAGAACGATGGACGCAGAGCCGATGACCATGCCGAGCATGGTGAGAAAAAAACGCGTTTTGCTGGCGCAAAAGCTGTCGTAGGCGAGATTGAGGGTCTCGCGGAAGGCGACGGTGGAGCGGGCGCTGAGGAGCGTGCTGTCGAAGGTGTCGCGGGCGCGCGTCATAGGCAAGAAGGTTCGATTCAGTATCGCAGGGTGGAAGGGATTGCCGCCAGCCAATGGCTCGAATCCTACTCCCGGTTGGATGCCTGGGGAGCGCTGGCGATTCCGGTTATGCTGCCGATAGGGTGCACCGGGGCGTGAGAGCAATCCTATGCGGAGCATGAGCTGGTGTGACCAGCCACAAAAGTACAGCTGCGGCGTTTTCGGCGCAGTGCGGCGTTGGCGGTATCAGGAAAACGGCAGGAAATCTCTGCAGGCGAACGTTTCGAGCTCCTGCCGTGAGGGGAAAATGCTCTAGGCGATATCGGCTGGGTCGATTTCGATGTCGATGTCGATGTCGAGGCCGATGTCGAGAGCGCGGACGCTGTGGGTGAGCGCGCCGACGGAGATGATGTCGACGCCGGTGGAGGCAATCTCGCGGATTCGATCCAGGGTGACGCCGCCGCTGGCTTCGACGAGGGCGCGGCCGGCGATCTGCTGCACGGTGGTGCGTAGATCGGCGATAGAGAAGTTGTCGAGCAGAACGGTGTCGACGCAAGAGGCGAGGATGGGCTCGAGTTGGGCTACCTGGTCTGGGCGATCGACTTCAACTTCGACGTGCGTGGTGTGGGGAAGAGAGGCGCGGGCTTCGGTGAGGGCTTGGGTGAGGCTGCCGGTGCCGGATGCGGCGAGGATGGCAAGGTGGTTGTCCTTGGCCATGACGGCGTCGGAGAGCGAGAAGCGGTGATTGTGGCCGCCGCCGCAGCGCACGGCGTAGCGCTCGAAGAGGCGAAGGCCGGGAGTGGTCTTGCGCGTGTCGGTTATCCGTGCGCGAGTACCTTCGGTCTCGCGCACATAGGCGGCGGCGAGTGTGGCGATGCCGGAGAGGCGCTGCGCGAAGTTGAGAGCGATGCGCTCGGCCTGCAGGATGGAACGCGCGGGGCCGTGGATGGTCGCGAGCACTGCGCGTGCGGCGAACGCCTGTCCATCGTTGATATGGAAGTGGGTGGTGATGGCGGGGTCGGTGAGGGTGAAGGCGGCCGTGACGAGGTCTTCGCCGCAGAGGACTCCGGGTTCGCGCGCGACGAGGTGCGCGGTGACCATGGCGGCGGCGGGGATGAGGGTTTGCGAGGTGAGGTCGCCCCAGGGTGCGTCCTCGAGCAGCGCCATGCGGACGATGCTGTCGATGGCTTCGCGGCTGGGTTTCATGCAGGGTTTTATGCTGGGTTGCAGGCTGGGTGTTATGGGCATGCGACGGTGACCTTGTTCGCGTAGACGAGCGAGCGCTGGAAGGCGGCGGAGGTCTCGGGAAAGTCGTTGCGGAAGTGTGCGCCGCGGGACTCTTCGCGGGCGAGGGCGGCTGCGACCATGACTCGGGCGAGGTCGAGAAGATTGGCGGTTTCGAGCGCGTGGATGGTTGAGCCGTCGGCGTGCCAGTGGTTCAGTTGCGCAGCGGCGGCTTCGAGGCTGGAACGGGTGCGCTCGATGCCGACGAGATCCCACATGAGGGCCTGGAGGTTTGTCCGGTCTACAAGTGTAGTGTTTTGTGGAAGTTCGGTGTCGATCGGAAGGACATTGCCAGCGTCCTCATCGAAGGTTGGCCAGGTGGGATCGTAGGTGGCGATGGGTGCGGCGGAGAGCAGGGTATGGGCGCAACGCCAGCCGAAGGTGAGGCCCTCGAGCAGGGAGTTGGAGGCGAGGCGGTTGGCGCCGTGGACGCCGGTGCAGGCGACTTCGCCGACGGCGTAGAGGCCGGGGATCGAGGTGCGGCCCCATGTGTCGGTGCGAATGCCGCCCATCCAATAGTGGGCGGCGGGGGTGACAGGGATGGGGTCCCTGGACCAGTCGAGACCGCGGTCGCGGCAGGCGGCGTCGATGGTCGGGAAGCGGGCGCGGAGGAAGTCGGCGGTCAGGGCGGTGGCATCCAGGAAGATTGGAAGTCCTTGCTGCTCAGCCATTTGGCGAGAAATTCCGCGGGCGACGATGTCGCGGGGGGCAAGCTCGGCTTTGGGATGGATGTGCGGCATGAATCGATGGCCGTGGGCGTCGAGGAGGATGGCGCCTTCGCCGCGGACGGCCTCGGAGATGAGGAAGCTGCTGGACTCGGTGCTGGGGCTGGCAAGGGCGGTGGGGTGGAACTGGTAGAACTCGATGTCGGCGAGCTGGGCGCCGGCGCGGAGGGCCATGGCGACGCCGTCGCCGGTGGCGACGGAGGGGTTGGTGCTGTGGAGGTAGAGCTGGCCTGCGCCGCCGCTGGCGAGGATCACCGCGTCGGCTTCGATTGTGCGGATAAGTCCTTCTGAATCACGTATTTCAAGGCCGACGGCTACGTCGTTGTGGAGCACTACATCGAGAGCGAAGGTGTGCTCGAGGACGGAGATGTTGGCTTGCGCGCGGACGGCGCGGACGAGGGCGGTTTCGACAGAGAGGCCGGTGGCGTCGCCGCCGGAGTGGAGGACGCGGGCGCGGGAGTGGGCGGCTTCGAGGCCGCGGGCGAGTTGGCCGTTTTCGGTGTGGTCGAAGGCGACGCCGAGGCGGATGAGGTCGCGGATGCGGTCTGGGCCTTCGGAGCATAAGACATTGACGGACTTGGGGTTACATAGGCCGGCGCCGGCGCGGAGGGTGTCGGCGACGTGCTCGGCGACGCTGTCGTCGGAGAACATGACGGCGGCGATTCCGCCCTGGGCCCAGCGGGTGTTGCTCTCGGCCAAAGCTGCTTTGGTTACAAGGGTTACAGCATGCTCGCGGCTCAATTCGAGGGCGGCGGTAAGGCCGGCGATGCCGCTGCCTACGACAAGAATGTGCTTCATTATGTGCTCTCTCAGCCCTGTTTCGTGTTGCGCGGGGCTAGTTTCAGCATGGTTTCGAGCGCAAGGCGTGCGGGAACGGCGATGGGCTCGGGAACGGAGATACGGTTGAGGATTTCGCCACGCTCGAGCGCTTCGAGGACCCAGGCGAGGTAGCCAGGGTGGATGCGGTACATGGTCGAGCAGGGGCAGACGATCGAGTCGAGGCAGAAGATGCGGTGCTCGGGGTGCTGGGCGGCGAGGCGCTGGACGAGGTTGATCTCGGTGCCGATGGCGAAGGTGGAGCCAGGGGGTGCGGCGGCGATGGCTTTGACGATGAAGTCGGTGGAACCGGCGGCATCGGCTGCGTCGACGACGGGCATGGGGCACTCGGGGTGGACGAGGACGCGGACGCCGGGATGGCGGGAGCGGGCGGCGGCGATCTGCTCGACGGTGAAGCGTTTATGTACCGAGCAGTAGCCGTGCCAGAGGATGACGCGGGCGTCGAGGAGAGTCCGAGAGTCGTTGCCACCGAGAGGGAGGTTGGGGTCCCAGACGGGCATCTGCGAGAGTGGGATTCCCATGGCCTTGGCGGTGTTGCGGCCGAGGTGCTGGTCGGGGAAGAAGAGGATGCGCTGGCCGCGAGCTAAAGCCCAATCGAGAACCTGTGCGGCGTTGGAGGAGGTGCAGACGACACCGCCGCGCTCGCCGCAGAAGGCCTTGAGGGCGGCGGAGGAGTTCATGTAGGTGACGGGGATGACCTGCGCGCGGCCGTCGGGAGTCGGTTCGGTGCCGAGGATCTGGTCGAGTTGCTCCCAGCAGTCGGTGACCGAGTCGAGGTCGGCCATGTCGGCCATGGAGCAGCCGGCGGCGAGGTTGGGGAGGATGACGGCCTGGTCGGGACGGGAGAGCATGTCGGCGGTCTCGGCCATGAAGTGGACGCCGCAGAAGACGATGGCCTCGGCGTTGGGGCGGGTGCGGGCGGCCTGGGCGAGCTGGAAGGAGTCGCCGATGAAGTCGGCGTACTGGACGACCTCGTCGCGCTGATAGAAGTGGCCGAGGATGACGAGGCGCTCGCCGAGGGAGTGTTTGGCGGCGCGGATGCGGAGGTCGAGATCGGCGCGGGTGGCGTTGCGGTACTCGGCAGGAAGGCCGGGCTGGCGCGGGGAGCTCGCGGGCAGGTGGTCGCCCATGGAGGCGCCGGGGCCGTAGGTGGGCGCGGCGTCGAAGAACCAGGGCGCGTCAGCGAGCGCTGCGCTGCAGGTGGTGGGTGCTTCGATGGACTGCTGCTGGGTTCCTTGCTGTTCGCTGATGCGAATCAGCTGGATGGTGCTGTCAACAGATGGCAAGGCCGACTCCTTGATGCGGCTCCTCTGGTCTCCGGGGGCGGTAGGCCGAGGGTAGGTATTGGATGCAACTCTACCTATATAGGTTACAAGGAATGGGCGGAATTAGGAGTGGGGGGTGGTGTTTGGGGGCTAAAAATTGGAAGGCTGGGATGTGCCGGGGCTGAATTCGCTGGCCGGGAGTTAGCGTGGGCCGACCCCAAAAAGGACGGCAAAATAACTGCTGGAGCTCCGCGCTATAATCTCCGCTAACGAGTTGGTGAACGTATGTCGATGCTTAGCAATTCGACGATGGATCTCCAGAGGATGCGGCGGGATGCAAAGACACACGAGAGTGTGTGCGTGCATTCGCGTGCTATCCCGAGCAGCCTAAGGCCCAATCTCTTCTCCGGCGATTAATTCTTCGGCAACGCTCTGTTGTTCGCAATGTACGTGCGAAGCTCCTTCGATCCAGTCAAGGTGAGCTGATCCAGTCAAGGTGAGCGTCGCGTGCACGTCTCTCAAGACGATACGGTCTACACCCAGGACGACAAGGCTCTGCATCCGTTGCAGAACCAGAGGAGAGATTCCAATGAGCACCCTGACGCAGGAGTTCGCCCGCGTGGCTACACCCGAGATGCATGCGCGTTTTGGCCCGAAGCTCACCGCTATAGTGCCCGGCCCACGCGCGCAAGAGATCGTGGCCGAAGACGATCGTTATCTGTCGCCGAGTTATACGCGCGGATATCCGCTGGTGGTGAAGCGCGGCTATGGATGTCGTATCGAAGATGTCGATGGGAATGAGTTTCTGGATCTCACGGCGGGAATTGCAGTGACCTCGACGGGGCATTGCCACCCGGAGGTCGTGAAGGCGGTGCAGGAGCAGGCGGCGCAGCTGATTCATATGTCCGGGACGGATTTTTACTACGACCTGATGCCGAAGGTGGCAGCGCGCTTGTCGGCGATTGCTCCGATGCCGGGGCCGCACCGTATCTACTATGGGAACTCCGGCGCCGAGGCCGTGGAGTGCGCGATCAAGCTGGCGCGCTATCACACGGGACGACAGAAGATCATCAGCTTTGTGGGGAGCTTCCACGGACGAACCATGGGCGCGCTTTCGCTGACGGCGTCGAAGGTGCAACAGAAGCGGCGCTTTGGGCCGTTCGTGCCGGGAGTGACGCATGTGCCTTATCCGTATGCGTACCGCGGATGCAGCGGAGGGCCGCAGGAGCAGGAGGCCTACGCGCTGGACTGCGCGCGCTATATCGAAGAGAAGCTCTTCAAGACGTTGTTGCCGCCAGAAGAGGTCGCGGCGATCTTCCTCGAGCCGATTCAAGGTGAGGGCGGTTACGTCGTGGCGCCGAATATCTTCCTGGAAGAGATTCGGCGGATCTGCGATCGCCACGGCATTTTGATGGTCGTGGACGAGATTCAGTCGGGCGCGGGACGCACGGGTAAGTGGTGGGCGATCGAGCACTCGGGCGTGCAGCCGGACATTGTTTGCATGGCGAAGGGCATCGCGTCCGGCATGCCGCTGAGTGTGTGCCTGTCGAAGGCGGAGATTATGGATTGGGTGCCGGGCTCGCATGCGAGTACGTTTGGCGGAAACCCACTTTGCCTGGCGGCTGCGCTGGCGACGATCGACATCATCGAGCGCGAGGCGATGGCCAATGCTGCGACAGTTGGAGCGGCGGCGCTGAAGCGCCTGGGGACGTGGGTGGCGAAGCATGAGATTGTCGGCGATGTGCGCGGCCGCGGCCTGATGATCGGCGTCGAGATTGTGGAGAACAAGCAGACGCGCGCCGCCGCTGGCACGCTGCGGGAGCGGATCGTCGAGCTCGCGTTCGAGCGCGGGCTGCTGCTGCTGGGTTGCGGAGCGAGCACCCTTCGCCTGTGCCCGCCGCTGATTGTGTCGCAGGCGGAGATGGATGTCGCGCTCGATTTGCTGGAGGAGTGCGTGGTGCTGGCGACTCGATAGCAGCGCTCGCGTGTTTGCGAACGGGATGATGAAGGAGATGAGAATGGCAACGGATACGACTGCGTTGAACGATGAGGTGCGCGAGTTGCTCTCGCGGTTGGGTGTAGACGAGAGCAACTATACGGAGGGAGAGCTGGTGGTGCGCACGCCGATTACGGGGCAGGTGATTGCACGCGTGGCGAAGACGCCGGAGCCGGCGGCACGTGAGGCAATTGCCGCTGCGCAACGTGCGTTTCTGACCTGGCGCAGCGTTCCTGCTCCGCGACGCGGAGAGTTGGTGCGAGCGCTTGGGGAAGAGCTGCGTGCGGAGATCTCCGCGCTGGGGCGGCTGGTGACGATCGAGACGGGGAAGCTGCTGTCGGAGGGCTGCGGCGAGGTGCAGGAGATGATCGATGTCTGCAGCTTCGCGGCGGGGCTCTCGCGACAACTGGCCGGGCTGACGATCGCGTCGGAGCGTGCGGACCACCGCATGATGGAGACGTGGTATCCGCTGGGCGTGGTCGGCGTGATTTCGGCGTTCAACTTTCCGGTTGCGGTGTGGTCGTGGAATGCGGCGCTGGCGCTGGTCTGCGGCAATGCCGTGGTGTGGAAGCCGTCGGAGAAGACGCCGCTGACAGCGCTTGCGACACAGGCGCTGTTTGAGCGCGCAGCCGCCAGGGTGGGGAATGTGCCCGCGGGACTTTCGGCGTTGCTGGTGGGGGATGCGCAGATGGGTGAGTTGCTGGTGGATTCCGCGCAGGTGGCGCTGGTGTCGGCGACGGGTTCGACGGCGATGGGGCGGGCGGTTGCGCCGCGGTTAGCAAAGAGGTTTGCGCGATCGATCCTCGAATTGGGCGGGAACAACGCGGCGATTGTGTGCGCTAGCGCGGATCTCGATCTTGCGCTGCGAGCGATTGCGTTCTCCGCGATGGGGACGGCGGGCCAGAGGTGTACGTCGCTGCGGCGCCTGATTGTGCAGGAGACGATCTACGACGATTTGGTGGAGCGATTGAAGCGGGTGTATCGGTCCGTTGGGGTGGGCGATCCGCGCGCTAGCGGAACCCTGGTCGGGCCGCTGATCGACGCGCGGTCGTTTGCGGGAATGCAGGCCGCGCTCGACGAGGCGAGAGGCGCTGGCGCGATTGTCACCGGCGGAGAACGCGTGGTTGTCGATGGAGCGGAGAAGGGAGAGGGGAATGCGTTCTATGTTCGACCGGCGTTGGTGGAGATTGCGGAGCAGGTAGCGGTGGTCAGGCGCGAGACGTTTGCGCCGATCCTGTATGTGCTGAAGTATCGTGACCTCGACGAGGCAATCCATCTACAGAACGATGTTCCTCAAGGACTGTCTTCGTCGATCTTCACGTTGAATGTGCGTGAGGCGGAACGGTTTCTGTCGGCGGCTGGATCCGACTGCGGGATTGCCAATGTCAATATCGGGACGTCGGGTGCGGAGATCGGCGGAGCCTTTGGCGGCGAGAAGGAGACGGGCGGGGGGCGCGAATCCGGCTCCGATGCGTGGAAACAATACATGCGCCGGGCGACGAACACGATCAACTATGGAACGGATTTACCTCTTGCGCAGGGAGTAAGTTTCGACATCACGCTATAGTCGGGCGAGCGCGTTCTGGACGAGAGCTCGCCTAGAAGCGAAGAGGTTGCTTTCTCTCAAGTGGCGTAGAGAGGACCATGCTGGTCGTGGGGCTGCCGTAGGGCAGAAGCTTCTCGATGAGGTCTTCGAGTTCGGTCATGGAGGCCAGGATGACCTTGAGCATGAAGGCGTCGTTGCCGGTTAGATGGTGGCACTCCTGCACGGCGTCGAGCGTTGGAAGGAACTTGAGGAAGGGCTTGTAGCG